>Ga0265295_1002025_pt1 | contig 33609 bp, 32 predicted proteins | sample Munlansysbiofilm_FD_192503 | JGI IMG/M metagenome (GOLD analysis project Ga0265295, IMG submission 192503) | Leachate microbial communities from a municipal landfill in Southern Ontario, Canada - Methane capture system biofilm | ecosystem: Engineered > Solid waste > Landfill > Unclassified ... | reverse complement strand
TCGGCCAGATCGCGGGCCACGCCGCCGAAGCTGATCTTGATGACGGGATGGCGGGTGTTCCAGTCCCACACGGGTTCGATGGCCAGGCCGCTGAACAGTTCCCTGCGGCCTTCGAACAGGGCCTGCAGGGTCGACACCAGCAGGCTCTTGCCGAAGCGGCGCGGTCGGGCGAGGAAGTAGTATTTGCCCTGCTCGACCAGTTGGCGCACCTGGGGGGTTTTATCGACGTAGAGGTAGCCTTCCTCGCGGATCTCGCTGAAGGTCTGGATGCCGATGGGCAGTTTTTTCAGGGCGGTCATGGCGGGTTCTCCTTGGGGCGGGTGCTCCTGTTGTGCTTTTGAGGCGCGCCGCCATGATAGCAGATGTGCCGATGGCTTGCAGCCGCGATGGCTGGGTTTTCGCCCCTGTGGGAGCGGCTTGTAGCCGCGATTTCTGTTGCAAGAAATATCGCGGTTACAAACCGCTCCTACAACGGTCGCAATGGCTGGTGCAAGGATTGTCGCGCTGTCAAAGCTGGTACGCCGTCAGGCGGCACAGCTGCTCCAGAGCATCACCTTCGGCACTGCCATCGAGCATTTGCGGTTGCGGCCGGCTAAGTTGCTGACGCAGGCTGGCGTGCTGCACCAGATGGAGCAGATGACGGTGAAATTCCTGTTGCTCGCGGTAGAGCAGACCATTGACGCCCGGTTGCACCAGAGCGCGGTTGCCGGGGATATCGCGTGCCAGGATCGGTCGCCCCAGACAGGCGGCTTCCAGCAACGCGCCGGAAAGGCCCTCGGATTCGGAGTGGTTGATCACCAGGGCACTCTGGCGCAGCACGTCGGCCATGGCGTCCGGAGCGATGACGCCAAGGTAACAGGCCAAGGGCTGCTGTCTGACGGCCGCCAGAAAACACCGGCTGTAGGTTTCATCGAGGACAGGACCGCAAAAAGCCAGCAGACAGGGCGGCGACAACCTGTCTGGCGGCAGCGCATTGTACCAGTGCAACAGATCAAGCACGCCTTTGACCGGTCGCAGCCCGGCAGGACAAAGCAGTACCAGGGTGGTCGGATCTATGCCGTGATGCTGCTGCAGCGAATAGATCTGCCGCCCCAATTGCACCGAAACCGGCAGGACATGCAATCGCTGACGACACTGAGGCAATCGTTGACCGAGCTGCTCCAGCAATTGCGGATTATGCGCCGCGACAACGGCGGCGGCTTGCAGCACCTGCCGAATGACCGGCGCCTGATCCGGCTGATCGAGCCCATGATTGACATCGGTACCACTGAGAACGACCAGGGCCGGCGCTGGCCGGCCGCTTTCGAGCCACAGGCGACCGCTGCGCCAGGCATGAATCAGCAGAAGCACCTCAGGCTGAAACCACTGGCAGGCCGCCGCAAAAACGACGGCATTGGCCGGCGCCAGCAGGACTTCGACCTGATGGCCGCGCTGCTGCAGCAATGCCTGATAACGGCGGGCACTGTTGGCGTTGCCGGTAGCAGCCTGGGCCTCGGGGCTACAAAGCAGAATGCGCACTGGAGGCTCCGAAGCTGGTCAGCTGAATGCCACAGCGGACAACGGTTTCGCGCATCCGTCTGGCCCGCAGGGCCCGTTGTTCCCGCCGGCGGGATGGCCCGCCAAACGGTTGGCCCGGATCAATATCGCCGGGATGAACCATCAACTCCCAGCATCCTTCCGGCAGCTGCTGCAGCAGACGCACCAACCTTGCCTCATTAAGACGGTCGAGCAGGGTCATGCCCCACAGACCGTCCGGTGCAAACAGCCCTTCCTGATCGATCGCCTGGCGTAAGGCCGGCGCCAGCTGGCGGTATAGAGCCAGCTCGGCAGCCAGTTTTGTCCCCAACACGGACGCACGCTGTTGCGCCAGCGGTTCAGCTGGCTCCGCCAGCCGCACGGCGGCAATGGCCTGACGGCGGCACAGCCCCAGCAACAGCGGCGTCAGAGCCGGAAAAAGGTGCCAATGCTGGTGGGTGTCGCAATGATCCGGCCGCAGGCCGGCCTGTCGCAAACGCTGCAACTGTGCCTGCAGTTCCCGCTCGACGGCACTGACATCGAAGGCCCCCTGCGCAAAACGCCGGCGCGCAGCCTGCTTACCAAGGAAGCGGCCCTGGGCGTCTGTCAGTCCGCCGACAGGGCCACAGAGGGCGCGGCCTTCAGACAGATTGAAATGCACACCGCAGGGCAATTGCCGTTGCCGCACGAAACGGGCGGCAGAAACAAAGGTAGCGCCATTGGCCATCAAAGAAACACTGGTAACCAGACCGCGCAGCACCGAACGGCGAATGCCCCGGTCGCGTCCCGGCGCCCAGCCAAAATCGTCGGCATTGACAATCAACCGCACAGAAGCGCTCATACCTCTTCGCCGGCAGCGCAGACGGGCAGACGCAGCAGATACACGGTCACCGCCAGGGCAATACCGATCAGCAGCATCTTCAGCCACAGCTGAGTCAGCAACAGCAGCACCGAGATGCCAATGGACAGCCACAGCAGGCTGATGGCCCTGATCTTGGCCCGCAGGGGCATGCCCTGACCCGCCAGATAGCCCCGCACCAATGGCCCCAGGTGGGGATGGTCCAGCAGCCAATTATGAAAGCGCTCACTGCTGCGGGCAAAGCAGGCGGCCGCCAGCAACAGCAATGGCACCGTCGGCAACAGCGGCACAAACAGGCCGAGCACGGCCAGAACGGTACTGCACAGCCCCAGGGACAACAACAGCAGGCGCACCACCACCGGGCGCGCCGTTTTGTGTCCATCCTGCAAGGACTTATTATCTTGCTGTACAATCATTTAAAATGAACAAGCCTTTGATATAAGCATATTGCATTATCTACCACAAAAATCGTCTTGTCTGCCAAGGAAACACCCGCATGGCTTGCACAGCGCGCCAGGGTCGCGCCACAAAGGCATACGAATGTCCATTGAAGCAGTGAAGCGATTCCAGCAACGCAGCCGTTGGCGTGCGGTACGACACCATCGTTACTCACTCATATAGCAAAAAAGCGGGCGCGCCAGTTGGCTGACGGGCAGCTGCTGAAGCCTGGCCGGCTGCTGCAGTTGTTGCCACAGCAGCCGCTTGCGGCTGCCGGTGAGTAGCAGGCAGCGATAGCGGGCGGCATTGATCAGCGGCAGAGCAAGACTGATGCGCGGCACCGGCGGCTGACCGATGGCGGCGGTCTCGGCCACCACCAGGGCGCCCTGAACAGCCGCTGCCGGTCGACCAGGAAACAATGAGGCGACGTGGCCATCCTCACCCATGCCCAGCAAAACCAGATCGAAACGTGGCAGGTCGATACCACCGGCCCAGACATGCAGGCGCAGCTGATAGTCCCGCGCACCGGCCACAGCGCCCAGCTCGCCCCGCATCCGCAGCCAATGATTGTCGGCCAGCGGCAGATCGCCAAAGGTGGCGCGAATCAGGGCCCAGTTACTCCGGTTATCGTGCGGTGGCACGGCCCGTTCATCGCCTTGCAACAACCAGGTATGCGCCCAGGGCATCTGGCTACGCCAGGGTTCCTGACCGAGCAGGCGGTAGAGCGGCAGCGGTGTACCGCCGCCGCTGAGCACCAGGCTGAAACGGCCACGCTGGCGCACACAGCGACGCGCCAGCCGTACCAAAAAACTGGCCAGACTTCGCGCCAGGGCATCAGGAGAATCAAACTGGCGATCGGCCATGACAATCCTTCAGATATTCAGCAGACGGGCCATCAGATCAGCAGCTTCGGGCGGGCCCCAGCTGCCGGCGACATAAGGCAACAGCGGCTGACTGCCACAGCGGCCGAGAACCGGCTCCAGATAGGCCCAGCTTAAGGCGACGCCATCCTGACGCCAGAACATCATATGATCACCCTGCAGACAATCAAGCAGGACTTTTTCATAGGCGTCAAGACGGGCCTGCAAAGGTGCCTGGGGATAATCGTAACACAGCTGCACCGGTGCCAGACATGCCTTGCCACCAGGACTTTTGGTCTGAAGATGCAAAGCGATACGTTCCTGCGGATAGATTGCCAGCTCCAGCCGGTTGGGCGGAATCGGCGCTGATAGCAAATGGCCGAACAGGGAATGGGGAATCTGCTTGAACTGAATGTGAATGGCGGTCTGTTTCGCTGCCAGACGCTTGCCCGACAGCAGATAAAAAGGAACCCCGCTCCAACGCCAGTTGTCGATATAGAGCTGCAACAGGGCATAGGTGGCGGTGCAGGAATCCGCCGCCACACCGGCTTCCGCGCGATAACCAACCACAGCCTGGCCATCGATCTGGCCGGCCTGATACTGGCCCAACAGCAGCTGTGGTGCAGGATCGCCCGCCGAAAAGGGCCGCAGGCTACGAAACAGCTTGGCTTTTTCGTTCTGGACCGTTTCAGTTTCAAAACGGCTGGGCGGCTCCATGGCCACCAGGGCCAGCATCTGCATCAGATGGTTCTGAAACATGTCGCGCAGTACCCCTGCCCGATCGTAATAGCCGGCTCGCTGACCGACTCCCAGCTGTTCGCTGGCGATAATGGTGACAGAGTCAATGTAACTGCGGTTCCACAGGGGCTCGAACAGGGCATTGGCAAACCGCAACATCAGCAGATTCTGGACGGTTTCCTTGGCCAGATAATGATCGATGCGGAACAGCTGATCTTCGGCAAAAATCTGATGGAGACTGGCGTCGAGGGCAATGGCGCTGGCCAGATCATGGCCAAAGGGCTTTTCGATGATCAGGCGGCTGTAATCCGGCGCCGGCGCCTGCTGCAACCCGACCGCACCCAGCTGACAGGCGACGGTCGCATACTGGTCGGGCGGCAGGGCGCAATAAAACAGCCGGCTGGCAGGCAAACCCGGTTGCCTGAGCCAGGTGGCCAGATCCTGCCAGTCGGCCTGTTGGGCATAATCGAGCCGGCGGTAAGCCAGAAGGCGCGCGAAACGTTCCCATTCCTCCATAGTCAGCGTGCGCTGCTGACGGATTGCCACCAGCATCTGTTGACGAAAATGGTCGCTGGTTAAATCCGTGCGACCACAGCCCAGGATTTGACAACCGGACGGCAGAGCGCCGAGCTCAAACAGGTTATAGAGCGCCGGCAGCAGCTTGCGGCGGGTCAGATCACCGGAGGCGCCGAGAATCACCAGGGTACAGGGCCGCAATGCCTCGATACGAAAGGGCTGGCATTGGCCATAGGCCCCCGCCAGGACGTCGGGCTGGGATGCTGTCATGGTGAAGCCTGCGACTCGGCAGATGACTTGACCGCATGGCCGCCAAACTCACGCCGCAGCGCCGCCAGCACCCGATTGCTGAAGGCATCAGGCTGACGCGATGCGAAGCGCTGAAACAACGACAGAGCGATGACCGGCGCGGCTACCCCGGTTTCAACGGCCTGCTGAACGGTCCAGCGCCCTTCGCCGGAATCCGCCACATAACCAGACAGCTGCTGCAGGCGGCTATCGTCCGTAAAGGCATGTTCCAGTAATTCCAGCAGCCAGGAGCGCACCACGCTGCCCTGATTCCACAGATGAGCAACAGCCGCAAAATCAAGCTGATCGCCATATTCCGAGGCCTCCAATACGGCAAAGCCTTCGGCATAGGCCTGCATCATGCCGTATTCGATGCCATTGTGCAGCATTTTGACGAAGTGGCCGGCGCCGGCAGCGCCACAGTAGAGATAACCCTGCGGCGGAGCGAGACTGACCAGCAGGGGTTCAATCCGATCAAAGGCGCTGCGACGGCCGCCCACCATCAGGCAGTAGCCTTCACTTAAACCCCAGATACCGCCGCTGACGCCAACATCACAAAAAAGCAACCCCCTGGCCTCAAGCTGGTCTGCCCGCCGGCAGGCGTCTTTGTAGTAGGAATTACCACCATCTATCAACAGATCACCCGGAGCAAGCAACGGCACTAACTGCTCGATCAGCGTATCGACCGCCGCCCCGGCCGGCACCATCAGCCACAGTTGCCGTGGTGGTGTCAAACTGGCCACCAGTTCCGTCAATGATCCATAGGCAGAGACTGAAGACTCCCGTGCGGCCAGCTCCTGCGCCCGTTCAACCGTCCGGTTCCAGACACACAGCTGATGCCCATCACGAGCCAGCCGCCGCGCCATGTTCATGCCCATTCGCCCCAATCCCAGCATTCCCAGCTGCATACCATTCTCCTGTCTACAATAATTCCGATCATGCTTCTACTCCGCCATTTCCACACAGGGTAGCAGGTTTGCGGCATCTGTCAGCTGCACCCTGCCAGACACAAAAAAGCCCTGACATTTGCCAGGGCTTTTTTGTGTCTGAAGCGAAATAACAGGGTTATAGCAGAACAGCGACTGCCTCGCGGGCTGCAGCCAGAAAGCTCTGGGGCAAGGCACCGACCAGGATAATAGCCAGAATAAAGAACAGTCCCATGGCCTGGGTGGTCAGCGGCAGGGCAATGGGCTCCTGATCATCATCAGCAGCCGTGTAGGCAGCGCGCGCCAACTTCAGATAGTAGAAGGCGGCTACCGCGGCGTTGATCACGGCAAGAATCACCAGGGCATAAAAACCCTTGTGGATAGCGCCGGTGAAGATCATGAACTTACCGATAAAACCGATTGTCGGCGGAATGCCAGCCATACCGAAGGCCGATACCAGCAGCGTAAGCGCCAGCAGCGGCGAACGGCGTGACAAACCCTTAAGATCGTCAAAGGTGACGTTCTGGCCTTCCGGCGCGATGTTGTAGATCACATAGAAACAGCCGAGATTCATCAGCAGGTAACCGATAACGTAAAACACCGCTGCTGCCATGCCCAGTTCATCGACCGACAGGATGCCGAGCATCACATAACCGGCATGGGCAATACTGGAATAGGCCAGCAGGCGTTTGAGATCGGTCTGCACCAGGGCAGTCAGATTGCCGAGGGTCATCGACAGCACGGCAATGCTGGCCAGCACCCAGGTCAGCTGGGTGATGTCAGCACCGGCCACGGCCACCAGCCGCAGCAACAGCAGCACAGCGCCGACCTTGGGCAGGGTAGCGACAAAACTGGCCGTTTCGTTAGCCGAACCCTGGTAGACATCCGGCGTCCAGAAGTGCATCGGGAACAGCGCCAACTTGTAGAAGAAACAAGTCAGCACCAGGACCGAGGCAAGAATTGCCAGCGGCTGAGTGGCAACCAGAGCCGGCATCACCTGCGCCAGCTCGCCAAGATAGGTGGTATGGGCCAGACCGAACAGATAGCTCATGCCATACAGGGTCAGGCCAGTGGCGGCAGCGCCAAACAGCACATACTTGATGCCCGCCTCGACATGCATGCGGCCCTGACCGCTGCGAAACGGAATCACTACATAAAGAGCATAGGAAGAAATTTCCAGGCACAGCAGCAGGGTCAACAGCTCTACGGCGCTGCTGAGCATGACCAGCCCAAGGGCACTGATGCCAAGGAACATATTGTATTCGGCATGCAAGCGACTATCGATACCGGTAAGACCGCGCCCCAGACCATAGATCAGGAACAGGCCTGAGACGATAACGATCTTGAACAGCTGTGACAGGGTATCGACCTGATAGGCATCGAAGAACAGGCTGCCCTTGGCGCCATAGCTGGCAATCGCCGCGGCCAGGGTCAGCGCGGTAAGGGCAAGGCTAACCAGCTGAATGGTACCGGTGCGGAACTTGCCCAACGTCATGAAGAACAGGACGAGGACCATCACCATCAGTGCCAACTCGGGCAAAAAGACTGTGTTCAGCATAATCGATCCGATTCTGTAGTTAGAAGCTTACAAGGCTCTTGACCCAGGCCCCGGCCTGGTTCAACAGGGCATGGTGATGACCAGGATGCGCGGCCTCCGGCAGCAGACTGCCTGCCTCGACCTGCTGTGTCAGATGGGCAATGCTACTGTCCATCATTTCCAGCAGTGGCGTCGGGTGCAGGCCAATCCAGAACACGAAGATGGTCAAAAATGCCAGCTGAAGAATCTCGCGGGCGTTGCAATCCTTCAGGGCATGACCGTGATCACCGCCATGACCATGGCTGTCACCATGGCCGTGTCCTTCATCATGGTGGTGGGCGTGACCATCGGAGTCATCCCACACCATCTTCTGCAGCAGGCGCAACATGTAGGCGGCTGCCAGAATGGCACCGGGAATGGCAGCGGCACCAACCAGCGGATACTTTTCAAAGGCCCCGAACAACACCAGAAACTCACCAACAAAGCTGTTGGTGCCAGGGAAGGCCAGCGATGAAAGGGAGAAGATCCCGAGAAAGGTAACATAAATGGGCATGAACATGCCGAGCTTGTTGTTGTCGGCAATCTCACGACTATGTGTTCGTTCGTAGATCAGGCCGATCAGAATAAAGAGGGCCCCGGTGGTGACCCCGTGATTGATCATCTGCAGCATGGCGCCCTTGATACCGGCATCGTTGAGCAGAAAAATCCCGAGGGTAACAAAACCCATGTGGCCAACGGATGAATAGGCAATCAGCTTCTTGATGTCGGTCTGACCCAGAGCCAGATAGCCGCCAACAATAATGCTGATAAGTGACAGGATGATCAGGTACGGCATGCAGTACAGGGTCGCCGCCGGCGCCATCGGAAGACAGAAGCGCAGGAAACCGTAACCGCCCATCTTCAGCAGGATGCTGGCCAGAATGACCGAACCGGCGGTAGGTGCCTGAACGTGAGCGGCCGGCAACCAGGTATGGAACGGGAACATCGGCATCTTGATGGCAAAGCCCAGGGCGCAGGCCAGAAACACCCACAGCTGAAATGCAAAGCCGTACTGGTGCTCCATCAACTCCGGAATGAAGAAGGTGCCGGTTTTGATGAACAGGGCGATGATCGACACCAGCAGGAAGATGCTGCCAGCAAAGGTATAGAGGAAGAACTTGATGGAGGCATAATCCTTCCGTGCACCACCCCAGATGGCGATGATCAAGTACATCGGCACCAGCATGCCTTCCCAGAAGATGTAGAACAGCACCGTGTTGAGGCTGACAAACACGCCAATCATGGCCGTTTCCATCAACAGGGTGACGATCATGAACTCCTTCATGCGGGTCTGGATATAGGTCCAGGAGCACAGCACGCAGAGCGGCATGATGAAGGTGGTCAGCAGTACCAGCAGCACGCTGATACCGTCAACGCCAACCACATAATCCAGGTTCAGCGACGGGAACCAGTGGCGCAACTCGACAAACTGGTATTTGGCCGTGGTTTTGTCGAAACAGGTCCACAGCGGCAGGGAAATCACCGCCGTGACCAGCGTGACCGCCAGACTCCAGTACTTGATCAGGGTATCGCCACGCAGAAACATGGCGACGACGGCCCCGATCAGCGGCACCAGCAGCAGCAGCGACAGGACCGGGTAGCTCAGCGTGTTCAGGATTAGATACTTTTCCATGACTTCCTACTGTCGTATGAGAAGGTTGCCGAGGCAACAAACTTAGATTAACACCACCACGATCAGCACCAGGAACAGCAGGCCAACAGCGGCACCGATGTAATGCTGCAGCTTGCCGGTCTGGAACTGGCGCACCTGCTCACCACCCTTGATGAAGCCTTTGGCGCTGCCATCGAGGGCCCAGTCGATCCCTTCCCAGTCAAACCAGGACAGAGCACGGGCCGCTGCCATGGTGAAGCGCAGACCAACCGTCTGGTAGACATTGCTGACCCACTCGTTGACAGCATGGATCGGATTACGGGCCAGCCACATGAACCAGCCGGCGCCCCGACGGTAAAACCAGTCGAGGTCAAGATTCGAGACATCATGAGGCTTGAGGTACTTGACCATGATGTAGAATCCCAGACCGGTAAAGCCCAGCAGGTGGAAGGTTTCCGTCAGGTGATAACTGCTGTACGGATGGTAATCCACGGCATAGGGCAGCATGTTGTAGAGATAATCCGGATAGACGCCGAGGAAGATACACATGAAGGCGGCCATGAACATGCCGAGCTGCATGTTCCAGCAGGCTTCCTTCGGCTGCAGGCCACTATCCTTCGGCCCGAACCAGATGAAATAGGGCAGCTTGATCCCGACCGACAAGAAGGTACCGACGGCCGCCAGCGACAGCATCAGCATGAGAATCAGCTGATGGTTGTTGCCCGCGGCGGCAATGATCATCGACTTGCTGACAAAACCACTGGTCAACGGGAATCCGGAAATGGCGATGCCACCAATTACGGTAAAGATCATCGACAAAGGCATGTATTTATACAGACCACCCAGTTCGTTAAGCTTGGAGCGGCCGGTCATCTCCAGCACACTGCCAACCCCCATGAACAGCAGTGCCTTGTAAAGGATGTGCGCATAAGCGTGGGCGCAGGCACCATTGATGGCCATTTCCGTACCGATGCCAACGCCGCACACCATGTAGCCTACCTGACTGACGATGTGATACGCCAGGATACGGCGGGCATCATTTTCAATCACCGCGTAACCGACGCCATAGAGCGTCATGATGGCACCAAGGATCGCCAGGGCTTCAAAACCGGCAAAACCGCGCGCCAATACATAGACGGCTGTCTTGGTGGTGAAGGCGCACATGAACACGGCACCGGTCACGGTCGCCTCGGGATAGGCATCGGGCAGCCAGGCATGGATCGGTGGTACGGCTGCATTGAGCATGAAGCCGATCATGATCAGGTATTCGGCCAGCCCGGCAGCATCAGGTGCGATCAGTTCAAAGCTCAGATCATGACCATTCTGGTAGCGCAGGAAAATGCCACCAAGCAGAACCAGGCCACCGAAGGTGTGCACCAGCAGGTAGCGGAAGCCAGCCTCGATGGAGCGCTTCTTTTTGCGGTACCAAACCAGAAATACCGAGGCAAAGGCCATCAGCTCCCAGAAAATGAATACCGTCAGGTAGTCGCCCGCCAGGGTGGTGCCCAGGGAGCCGGCTACATACAGCCAGGCAGCAATGTGTTGACCGCTTTCCTTTACATGCAGCCCGAAGATGCTGCCAATCAGCGCCATCAGGGTGAAGACATGAAGGAAAACCATGGTCAGCTGATCGACCCGGCCGAACTGGAGTTTGAACCCGAGCCACTCCACCACACCAAACGATTGCGGCAGATAACGGATCTGCAGGAAAGCCAGCAGGGGCACCACCACCAGCCAGATCTTCTGGGCATTGAACTTCTTGAACAGCGGCAGCAGCAGCGCGCCGACAATGAACAATGCTGCGGGATGCATAAAGATACTACTTGTCATAATAGTCCGTGTCCCTCTCCAGCCAGACGTGCGACAGGCCTTTACAGAATACGATCATCAGCAGGCAGCCGATCAGTCCAAAGATCGCCCAGAAACCGATAATGTTGTCGCCCCAGAAGTGGGCATGATGCCGATCGGCAAAAAAATCGAACACCAGGGCAAATGCCAGGTAGGCCATAAACAGCCACTTGAGCATGGCCGGCCGTTCACGCAGGTAGGTTATGACGTGTACAATCATGACTTCACCATAAGGTTAATGAGGTCAAGGAACAGATCGGGGTAGATACCGACCAGCACCGATATAGTCGCCGTGATGACCAGAGGCACGACCATGAACAGGATCAGCGGCTTGTTCTCCAGGCTGCCGGTAACGCCCTGGTCAGCCGGCAACGGCTTGCCGAAGAAGGCCTGCAGCACGATGGGTACGAAGTAACCCGCGTTGAGCAGACTGCTGGCCAGCAGCACACACAGCAGAATCCAGTTGTGGATGTCCATGGCGCCAACCAACAGGTACCACTTGGTCACAAAACCACCAACCGGTGGTGCCCCAATCATGCCAAGGGAAGCGATACCGAAGGCCACCAGCGTCCAGGGCATGCGGTAGCCCAGCCCACCCATCTCGGAAATATCCTTCTTGCCACTGGCGACAAAGATGCAGCCGGCGGCGAAGAACAGGGTGATCTTGGCAAAGGCATGGTTGGCGATATGGATCAGGCCACCGGTAATGGATGCCGGTGTCAGCATCGCAACACCCAGTATGATGTAGGACAGCTGGCTGACCGTAGAATAGGCCAGTCGCGCCTTGAGATTGGTCTTGGTCAGGGCGATGATCGAAGCGGTCAGGATAGTAAAGGAGACAAAGTAAGCGGTGAACAGCCCCAGTCCGGTCTCTGCCAGGATATCGGTGCCAAAGGTTGACAGCATGACGCGGCAAGTGGAGAAAACGCCGACCTTGACGACGACGACGGCATGGAGCAGGGCGCTGACCGGCGTCGGTGCAACCATGGCATCGGGCAGCCAGTTATGCAACGGCATGATACCGGATTTGGCGAAGCCGAACAGGCACAGCAGATAGGCCACGCCAACCATGAAACGACTGGCCTCAGCCGGGAAGATGCCCTGAGCGATGTTGGCGGTCTGGAAGTCAAGAGTTCCGGCCAGCACATAGATGATAATCATGGCCGGCAGCAAAAACGCCTTGGAGGTGAACATCAGGTATACGATGTACTTCTTGGCGCCGGCATAACCCTCTTCATCCTGATGGTGCATAACCAGCGGATAGGTGAAGATCGAAACAATCTCGTAGAACAGATAGAGTGTAAAGAGATTGCCGGCAAAAGCAGCACCCATGGCGGCACCGACCGACACCGCGTAGCAGACATAAAAACGGGTCTGGGCATGCTCGTTCAGGCCCCGCATGTAACCTACGCAATAAAGGCTGGCCAGAATCCACAGGAACGATGCCACCAGGGCGAACACCACGCCCAACCCGTCGAGATTGAGCTTGACGCTGATGCCGGGATACAGTTCAAACAGGGTATATTGCATCTGGCCGCCGTCGAGCACCACGGGCAAAAAGTTCAGCACCGACGCAAAGGTCAGCACCGCACCCAGAGTCGACCAACTGTCGCGCAGATTCGGCTTCTTCCCTGAAAACATGACCAACAGACCCGTAATCATCGGGATCATCATGGTCAGTACAATCTTACTTGTGATTATCGTGTTCATTACAAGTGCTTTCTCAGGTGGTGGTTTCGCCCATTGAACGGGACGAAACGGCCGTTACGGATGACATCAGCCTTTAGCCGCCTATCAGTATTTGAGATCCTGAACCTCGGCCGGATCCTCATTGCGGTACTTGCGGTACACGGCAATAATGATACTGACCACAATGGCCGCTTCGGCCGCGGCGATACCCATGATGAACAGGGTGTAGATCTGGCCGACAGCCGGATTGGGCGCCACAAAGCGGTTGAACGCCATGAAGTTGAGGGCGGCACCGTTGAGGATGAATTCACTTGAAATCAACATACCAATCAGCGAGCGATGCTGCAGCATGCCGTAGAGGCCGATCACCAGCAGGATCGCCGCTATAACCAGGTAGGTGTTCAGGTTGTCACTGATGATCATTTCGCAGTCTCCTCACGACCATCGCGCGCCAGGATGATCGCGCCAATAATGGCCGTCAACAGAATGACCGAAATCAATTCGAAGGCCAGGCAGTACTGGAACAGCAGGCTCTGGCCGACAAAACGGATTGACATGTCTCCGATCTGCTCGGCCGCCGGCGCGAAACCGGTAACGCTAAGGGTGGCAAACAGGGTCAGGAAGGCGGCTGCGCAGGCGCCAACCGCCAGGACCATATTGCGACCCTTGAGATTCATCTTTGCCAGCTGATCCGGCGTATTGCCCAGCATCACGCCGAGAACGATGATGATACAGACGGCACCAACATAGATCAGTATCTGCATCATGGTCAGAAACGGGCTGCCCAGGTGGAAGTACAACCCGGCAACGCCCAGCAATGAAACCGCCAGACCCAGTACAGCGTGCATCAGATCACGGGAACGCACTGCCATAAAGCCGCCCATGAATGTCAGAATCATGAAGGCGTAAAACAGGGTTTCGGCAATGTACCGATAGACAATCATTCCCGTTCCTCCACGCGCTTGAGCAGATCATAATGGAAATCTTCGCGGGCCGAACCGGCAAGTTCGTATTCCTGCGAATAATCGAGGGCCTGGGTGGGGCAGACCTCAACGCAAGCGCCACACAGACTGCATTTGGTGAAGTCAAGCGTGAACACCGTCAATGCCTTGCCCTTGACGCCCTCGCGTTTCTCGCCATCAACCACAATGCAGCCTGACGGGCATTCGCGCATACAGGAACCGCAGGTAATGCAGCGATGACTGCCGGTTTCAGCATCCTTGACCAGGTCGATATGGCCACGATAGTTGGGCGTGACCTCGTTCTTTACACGCGGATACTGGACCGTCACCACAGGCGAAATCAGCGCCTTGAAGGTTACCTTCAGTCCGACGATCAGGCTCCACGCCCCCGTAAACAGATCGGTAAAATAGGCTTTCATAGCTTTACAACCACCACAGTGATAAGGAGGTTAATCAGCGAGAAGGGAATCAGGTACTTCCAGCACAGATTCATCAGCTGATCGAAGCGGGTGCGCGGATAGGTCCAGCGAATCCACACCAGGAAAAACATCAGCAGGTACACCTTGGCAAAAAACCACAGCGCGCCGGTGTATTCGAAATAGGGCAGCGGAATACCGGAGGTACCGCCAAGGAAAAAGACGGTGGCGATACTGCAGACGATAAACATGTTGGTGTATTCGGCGATCATAAACAGACTGAAACCCATACCGCTGTATTCCGTATGGAAGCCGGCTGTCAGTTCACTTTCGGCTTCCGGCAGGTCAAACGGAGCGCGGTTGGTCTCCGCCACCATAGCGACCAGATAGATCAGGAAGGCCACCGGTTGCAGAAAAACAAACCAGACATTCTGGGCTTCAACGATGCCGCGCAGGCTGAAGGTGTTGGTCATAAAGACAACAGCCAGCAATGCAATCAGCATCGGAATTTCATAGGCCACATTCTGCGCAACTGAACGGAAGGCACCAAACAGGGAGTACTTGTTGTTTGAACCCCAGCCGCCGACCAGAATGGCCAACACGTTGATCGAGGCAATGGCGAGAATGAACAGAAGACCGACATCCAGGTCAAAGCCCTGCAGTTTGTCGGAGAAAGGAATCACCAGCAAAGGCAGAAATACCGGTGCGAACGAGAGCATGGGGGCCAGCATGAACAGCTTCTTGTCGGCCTGCGCCGGAACCACCAGCTGCTTGCCCATCAGCTTCACGCCATCGACGATGAGCTGGAGGATGCCATGAAAGCCGACCTCCATCGGGCCCGTCCGGCACTGAAAGTGCCCGGCCAGCTTGCGCTCAAGATAGCCCATGACCAGAGCGTTGCCAAAAACCACCACCACGATACCGATGATCGCCAGCAGGAGGCGCCAGAGTTCCGGTGTCAAACTATTCAGGGTTTCCATATGCACTACCTGTCAATCTCGGGGATAACGAGGTCGAGCGCTCCCATGGACGTCACCACGTCGGCAATCAACATGCCCTGGCACATCTCGGGAACGACACTGAGGTTGGAATACGAAGGGGTACGCACCTTGAGTCGATAGGGCACGTCACTGCCATCGGACACCAGGTAATAGGACAGTTCGCCGCGTGGTGCCTCGACGGATGAGTTATAGTCACCGGCCGGCAGTTTGAGCTTTTTAGGCACCTTGGCCGCCAGAAACTCACCTTCCGGCAGCTTATCGAGGGCCTGCTCGATAATGCGCAGGCTCTGCTCGATTTCGCGGTAGCGCACATTGTAGGATGCCCAGGAATCTCCACGGGTTTCCGTCGGGATCTCGAAATCGAACTCAGGATAGATCGAATAAGGCTCGGCCCGGCGCAGGTCATAGGCGACACCAGTACCCCGCAACAAAGGACCGGTGACGCCGTAGCGGGCGCAGAGTTCCGGTGTGTAATCACCGACCTCTTTCAGACGCTTCTGCAGGATGATATTGCCATTGACGAGTTCTTCATAAATCGGGTAGCGGCTGCGCAGCCGATCGATAAAGGCGCGGGTACGGCTGACAAACTTGTCATCAATATCTTTACACACCCCACCGACCCGCATGTAACAGTAGGTCAGACGCGAACCGGTAATATCCTCGAGAATATCGAGGATCTGCTCGCGATCATCGAAGCTGTACATGATCGGGGTAAAGGCACCAAGGTCGAGCAGATAGGCGCCCAACCACAGCAGGTGGCTCTGTACCCGGTTGAGTTCGCTGACAATGACGCGAATGAACTCCGCCCGCCGCGGCACCTCAATACCGGCCGCGCGCTCAAGCAACTGCGCGTAGCCGTGGTTGTAGATCAGCGCACCAAGGTAGTCCATCCGCGCCGTATTGGGCATGAACGATTTTGCCGGCTTGTATTCGGCAATCTTCTCATGGCAACGATGCCCATACCCCAGCACCGGCTCGAGCTCGGTGACATATTCACCTTCCATCTCCAGCAGCACACGCAACACTCCGTGAGTACTCGGATGCTGCGGCCCCATGTTCAGAATGAACCGGTGATGTCTTTCGTCTTGCAAAACGTCAGTATTCATGGCAATCAGCTCAGCTCCGGACTAGTTCGCGGCTTCAGGTTCAGCGGCTTTAGGGGCTGCCGCCGGGGCCTCGGGCGGTTGGCGCCGGATGGCGGCGACATCCTTGAGGATCTTCTCGTCCTTGAGCAGCGGCTTGAGGTCGACATCCTCCTCGGGCAGGATCAGCGGCTGCAGATTGGGATGACCACTGAACACAACGCCATGAAAGTCTCGTGTCTCACGTTCATGCCAGTTGGCCCCATGGAAAATATCGCAGATTGTCGGCAGTGTGCCATCGGCGGCGACAAAGGCGCGCGCCAGCACGCGACAGCGCTGTCCCCCGGTGTGGGCAAACTGGTAGACCACCTCGACGGCCGGCTTGACATGAACCGCCATCAGATCGACCAGATAGAAACCCTCGCGCAGCATCAGCTCAGCAAAGGCCCGCAGGTTCTCACCGGTCAGACCAACACTGAAATCATAACCGCTGACGGCATAGTCAACCGGCTCCACGGTGGCGCCGAGAGCCTGCCATTTCTGTTGTATCTGTTTGCTGTCCATGGCGATCAGGCTCCCTTCGGCATGCGGTTCTGCGGGAACGGATGACGCACACCGGTTATCTTCTCCTGCAACTGGAAGATGCCCTCGATCAGGGCTTCGGGGCGCGGCGGACAACCGGGCACATAGATATCGACGGGTATCAGCTGATCGACCCCAAGGACCACGTCATAATTGGCCTCAACGGCAAACGGGCCACCGGAAATGGCACAGTTGCCCAGCGCGATGACATAGCGCGGTGCCGGCATCTGCTCATAAAGCGTCACCACCGCCGGAGCCATCTTGCGATTGACCGTGCCGGCGACAATCATCAGGTCGGACTGACGCGGCGACGGCCGAAACACCTCGGCGCCGTAGCGGGAGATGTCAAAGCGCGCCATGCCGGAGCACATCATCTCAATGGCGCAACAGGCCAGACCGAAGGTCATCGGCCACAATGAGTTGGCCCGACACAGATTGAGAATCTTATCCGCCAGCTCCAACTGGATCAAAGCCCCGGGATCAGCCACCAGCGTGCTGTCGCCCGCCCCCTTGACGTAACGCTCCTGACACTCCTTGGTGTAGGAGTGAACCCTTAGCAGACTTTTCTTTTGCTCGGCCACGTGAAAACTCCCTTGACCCAGGCGTAGACGATCGCCAGAGACAAAATACCCACAAAAATAACCAGTTCCGAAATCCCCCGCACAGCCGACACCGTGTCGAAGGCCGTCGCCACCGGAAACAGGTAGAGAACATCGACATCGAAAGCGAGGAAGATCAACGCGTAGAGATAATAAGAAATATCAAAGCGGATATTCCACGCCGACCCATAGGGATCCATACCGCACTCGTACGGATCAAGGGTCTTGCGATACAGGATGCGCGGCGCCAACAGCCGCGAGATCACCAGCGGCCCCAGGCCGCAGGCAATGCCGACGGCCAGAAAGACCGCCACATAGGTGTAGTTGACCAGATACTGTTCGGCCATGCCTCTCTTTGCCTCCCTCAGGGGAATTTCGCCGCCACGCCCGACAACTGTGCAATCGCACGCTCGCGGCCCGTCGAATCTGTCATTTTTTCGCGTCCTTGTGAACAGTACGCAAAAAATCCTGTATTTTCTATCGGAATGCCCAAACCTTGTCAAGATTTTATTCGGAAACCCTCTCGACAAACCTTGTATAACAATTCAAATACTTGATATTGTTGGTTTTTATTGCAGTAAACACTTTTTTAAAATTTTCTCCAGACTGAATACTGTATACAATCGACATACGGCTTTTCTCCCTGTGCCAGTCTCACTTGCGGCGCGTCTGATTTGACGTTTGACATTTCCTGACAGCCATGCTAACCACCATCGCTAACTGTCGTGTTCCAGACCGGAACCCGGCAGGCCCCACACCTTGGGAGACCCGGCTTTTTATGTACAGCTTTTCCGGTACGGCCACAGCATCTGGATATCCTGGCGCCGCAGCGCGAGCGCGGCGCGGTGGTTCTGCGGTGCCCTGTGGTCTCTCCCGACCGGACTGAACTTCGACCTACTCAGTGCACAGCAGGGCCACGGCGGACACCGTGGCTCTTTTTGTTTTCCATCGTTGCCTGGCCGTTTCCATTCCGGCGGCACCGCTTTCCCCCTTCTGTCCCAAGGAATCGACACCATGAGAAACAACATCGTTCACATCGGCGCCGGCGAGCTGACCTACGAAATCCGCGCCATCGTTGAAATCGCCGAGAAGCTTAATCAACTCGGCATCAAGACCAACATGGAGAACATCGGCGACCCCATCGCCAAGGGGGAACGGATTCCCCAGTGGATGAAAAAAATCGTTGCCGATCTGGCCATGAAGGACTGCTCCTACGGTTACTGCGCCACCAAGGGCGTGCTGGAAACACGCCAGTTCCTGGCCGAGCGCACCAACCGCCGCGGCAAGGCCCAGATCACGCCGGAAGATATCATTTTCTTCAACGGCCTGGGCGACGCCATCCAGAAGGTCTACGGCTTTCTCAAGCGTGAAGCCCGCGTCATCGGCCCCTCGCCGACCTATTCTACCCATTCCTCCGGCGAAGCGGCGCACGCCGGTCAGGCGCCGGTATCCTATCGGCTCGACCCGGACAATCACTGGTACCCCGACCTGGACGATCTGCGCCTGTCGGTCAAGTACAATCCGGCCATCTGCGGCCTGCTGATCATCAACCCCGACAACCCGACCGGCGCGGTCTATCCCGAGCGCGTTCTGGTGGAGATGATCAAGATCGCCAAGGAGTACGACCTGTTCATCATCTGTGACGAGATCTATCACAACATTATCTATAATGGTGAATCGACCAAACCCATCTCCGACCTGATCGGCGACGTGCCGGCCATCGCCATGAAGGGCATCAGCAAGGATCTGCCCTGGCCCGGCTCGCGGTGTGGCTGGATCGAGGTGTATAACCGCGACAAAGACCCCATGTTCAAGCGTTACATCCAGTCGATTTTCGACGCCAAGATGGTCGAGGTCTGCTCCACCACCCTGCCGCAGAAGGCCATTCCGCTGATCCTCAGCCACGAGCAGTATCCGGTCTACCTGAAGGAACGCACGGCGCGCTACGAGCGCTGCTCGAACATCGCTTACGACATCCTCAAGCAGGTCCCGGGCATCAAGGTCAACCGCACCAATGGCGCCTTTTACATGAGCGTGGCCTTCGACCGCAACCTGCTCAATGACAAGCAAAGCCTGCCTATCGCCAATCCCGAGGTGCGCGCCCTGGTGGAAAGCCTGGTGGCGGCTCCCGGCACCTTGCTGGACAAGCGCTTCGTCTACTACCTGCTGGGTGCCACCGGCATCTGCGTGGTACCACTGAGCTCCTTCTCCACGGCGGAGCGCGGTTTCCGTATCACCCTGCTGGAACGCGACGAGCAGGAATTTACCCAGATCTTCCACACCATCGCCGAAAGTATCCAGGCGTACCTGGCTTCCTGAGCCTGGCGGTTTCTCTGCACGCGCGAGGCCGCAGCCCCCTGACGGGCCGTGGCCTCGCGCCCATCGGGGCGGCCGCCGCAGACGACAAACGGTTGCAAAAAACGGTCATTCCTGCTTGAATTGGCCGCGCTTTTACATCCGCCCGTCCCGCAAAGGAGCCCCATACATGTCCGTTACCAGCCCCATCGATCCCGTCCTCGCCCGCCAAGCCATCGATACCATCCGCCTGCTGTCCGCCGATGCCGTGGAGCAGGCCAACTCCGGCCATCCGGGCACCCCCATGGAAGGCGCGCCGCTGGCCTACCTGCTTTACAGCCGCCACCTGCGCCACAATCCGGCCAATCCCGACTGGCCGGGCCGTGACCGCTTCATCCTGTCCTGTGGCCATGCCTCCATGCTGCTCTACAGCACCCTGCATCTGTGCGGCTACGACCTGAGCCTGGAGGATCTGAAAAATTTCCGCCAGCTTGGCAGCAGAACCCCCGGGCATCCCGAATTCGGCCACACACCGGGTGTGGAAACCACCACTGGCCCCCTGGGGCAGGGCATTGCCGTCGGCACCGGCATGGCCATGGGCGCCCGCTATCTGGCCGACAGCCTCGACCAGGAATTGTTCGCTTACCGCATCTACGCCCTCTGCTCCGATGGCGACATCATGGAAGGCGTAGCCTCGGAGGCCGCCTCCCTGGCCGGCCACCTGCGGTTGGGCAATCTGATCTACCTCTATCTCGACAACAAGATCAGTATCGAAGGCGATACCAGCCTGGCCTTCAGCGAAGAGGTGGCCACGCGCTACCTCGCCTACGGCTGGCATGTCGAGCGGGTGATCGGCGAGGATCTGGCCGAGGTGGACGCCGCCATTGAACGCGCCAAGCGCGACCCGCGGCCTTCACTCATCATTACCCGCACCTATATCGGTCAGGGTTCGCCCAACAAACAGGGCAGCGAGGCCGCCCACGGCGCGCCGCTGGGTTCGGCGGAGCTGGCCCTGACCAAGCAGGCCCTGGGTTTTGATCCGCAGCAGAGCTTTGTGGTACCGCAAGCCGTCTACCAGCACCTGGCCGCCATCAAGCAGCGCGGCGTTGAGCTGGAACAGCAATGGCAGGCCGACTGTGCCGCCAAAGCGGCCAGCAACAGCGCCCTGCAGGCCTGGTGTCAGGACCGGTTGCCCACCGCCACCGAGATCGATGCCTTGCTGCCGACCTTCGCCGCCGGCGGCAGCAGCGCCACCCGCTCCGCCAGCGGTCAGGTGCTCAACGCCCTGGCCCAGGGCCTGCCGCTGCTGCTGGGAGGCAGTGCCGATCTGGCGCCATCCAACAACACCCACCTCAAGGGTCAAACCGAATTCAGCAGCGACCAGGCGGGCCGCAACATCCACTTCGGCATTCGTGAGCACGCCATGGGCTCGATCCTCAACGGCCTGTGTCACACGAGGGGACTGCTGCCGTTCGGCGCCACCTTCCTGATCTTTTCGGATTACATGCGCCCGCCCATGCGCATGGCGGCGCTGATGGGGATCGCACCGATCTACGTCTTCACCCACGACTCCATCGGTGTCGGCGAAGACGGCCCGACCCACCAGCCCATTGAGCAGATTGCCGGTCTGCGCAGCGTGCCCAACCTCACCGTCATTCGCCCGTGCGACGCCAACGAAACCGCCCAGGCCTGGAAAGCGGCCCTGCTCAACCGCCGCGGCCCCACCGCGCTGGTGTTGACCCGCCAGAACCTGCCAACTCTTGATCGGCAGCACTACGCGCCCGCTGAAGGCCTGCAACGCGGTGGTTACGTCCTCGCCCGCGAGGACGGCACCCTGCAGCTGATCCTGCTGGCCAGCGGCTCCGAGGTGCAACATGCCCTGGCTGTCCGTGAGCAGCTGCAGCAAGAGGGCGTCGGCGTCCGTGTCGTCTCCCTGCCGTCATGGGAGCTGTTCGAGCAGCAGGATGCGGCCTACCGGCAAGAGGTTCTGCCGCCGGCCTGCCGCCAGCGGCTGGCCATCGAAGCGGCGGCCACCTTCGGCTGGGAACGCTACGTCGGCCTCGATGGCGCGGTTGTCGGCATGACCGGCTTCGGCGCCAGCGCCCCCGGCAACCTGCTGATGGAGCAATTCGGCTTTACCGCCGACAATCTGCTGCAGCAGGCACGCCGACTGCTGGCCAACGGCTAAAATCCGCCGGGTTGAGCGACATCCGGCCCGGCCCACGAAAAAAAGGGTCAGCAACTGCTGACCCTTTTTTTCGTGGCAGACATTTCAATCACTGGCAACGCGCGTCAACGCTGTCGCTGCAACGCCAGATAGGCGCTGCCCCGACCGCCTTCCTTTTCATTCAGCAACAACACCGCCTGCAAGCCGGAAGCGGTCGGCAATAATGCAAAATCCAGAATAAAGGCATCAACCGGGGCGAAAGGCTCATCGGCCTGCAGCTGCTCGCCCATACTGCGAATGCGCACCAACCGATCCTGTCCGGCGGTGCTGCCGATCAGCGGCAGGCCACTGCTGCGCCCCCGAATCAGGCTATAGAGAGCCCCGTCCATGGGCAGCAGCCGCCGCGGCAGCAGGTAACGCCGATCCAGCACCTGGTCATCCCGCGAAAAACCGCTTCGATATTCAGGCGTTTCCAGCGCAACGAATACCGCCGCACCCTGATGGAGACCAAAATCGAGCAGCAACGGACGCGGCGCGCCCCCCTGCTGCCGTACCTCCAGGCGACCGGTTGCGTTCCAGACAACCTGCTGCCCCTGCGCCGGCCCATCACAACGGGCGTACAGCCAGTCTGTCAGGGGGCGCTGGCCGACACTTCGAACCCCGTCGGCAGTCCGTTCCAGCACCTCCACCACGGGTTCGAACAATTGGTAATCGCTCCGTTGCTGACGCAACCAGGACGTGCCGTCAAAGGCCAGATAACCGGCCAGATCGTCACTCAGCGCCACCAGCTCGCCCTTGCGGGGCTGCAGCAGCCAGGCGTGTACCTGCGAATTGGTTCCCTGATAGACCCCCCGCACGTCCTCCAGCCAGACAGCCGCCAGTTCGGGCACGCCATCGCCGTCGCTGTCGCCAATGGCCAGCGACAGGGCGCGACTGACCTTCAACGGCACCGGATAAAAAGCCACTTCGGACAATTGCCGGCCATCGCAGTGCCACTGCCGCAGACCGGCATCTTCCAGCAAAAACAGGGCAAAACCCCCTTCAGCGGCCGGCCAGACCGCCAGGCCACGGGGCTGGCCAGCCAGCGGCAGCAGCACGCTGGTCGGATCGATCAGTGGTGTCGGCTGCAGCAGGTTGCGGGTTGGTAACGCGCTGACCGCAGCCGGCTCAGCGGCAACAGGTGGCGGGACGGCTGCGGTGGTAACGGGCGTGGCGGCGGCGGTCAGGGGCGGCGGCGCCAACGGCTGACGGGCCAGCAGCGCGCCATCGCGAGCCCGCCGCAGCAACAGCAATTCCTCCCCGGCCAGCGTCTGCCGTTCCAACACCAGGCCCCCTTCACTGGTCTGGCCCGGCGGCAGCAGGGCAAAGCCCCGCTCCAGTAGCAGGTCAACCAGAGAACTCAGCCGCGCATCGCCAAACAGATCGAGCTCACCGGCGCTAGCCAGATCCATCTCGCCATCCCACAGGTTTAGCCGCCGTTCCAGGCGCGACCAATCCGCGGCTAGGGCCAGTGACGCCACCAGCACAAAAAAGAACAAAAATATCAGGATCTTTCGCATACCGTTCTCTCCTCGCCAGCACATGGACAAAGGCCCCGCCATGACCGTTGCCGGACCGTGGCGGGGCCTTTCAGCCATTAGCCAATTTTCTAAAGATCTAAAGGAACAGATCCCAAGCAGTTGATCAGTAGGTCCAGGCCAGGCTCACACAGTTGGTCAGGGCCGGATCGTCACCAAACTGATCCTCGATGCCACTACCCGGCTGGAAGATGCCAAAAATATAGCCAATGGTGAAATGCTCATCCAGTGCGTAGCTCAGCTGCAGATCAAAGGTGGTGCCGGCATAGTCATCGACCTTCTTGGCCGGATTCTTTTTGTTGTTGAGGTTGTCGGTTTCGTCGTACCAGATGAAGAACACCTGGGTTTTATAGCTGAGCTTGTCGACAAAATCCGACAGGTCACCACGGGCGCCGACCGCCACGATGCGCTGGCCGGGGTTGTTGCCGCGACCGCCATTGCTGATGCCGCCGTAGTTGTCCGTCGGCAAACCAGCCCGCAGCGGTGACCGCTCCGGCGCATAGGAATAAAGGGTGGCGCCATAGCTCTGGCCGATATCCTCGCTGAGGATGCCGCCATCCATGCCCATCAGCGGCGTGAAGCGGCCGATATCGGTAATGCCTACCCAGCCCTCGACATCGTTGTCGCTGGCATCGTCATCACCCTGGGTGTAACGCAGCGCCACATAGGGGTTGAAAACCTTGCTCAGTTCCAGCTCCAGGCCGGCGAAGGCCGCCATGGACGAAATGTCCTTGCCACTATCGAAATCACCGTCGGCCAGCACGATCTCAAACGACGGCTTGACGATGCCGACCTTGCCGTAGGCTTCCACGCCATAGTAATGCACGGTGGCCTCACGGTTGTCGTTATCACTGTAGGCATAGAACGGACTCAGCTCAAAGGCACCGATCTTCTGGTTGAGCTTGAGGCTGTAGACGCGCCAGTCGTTGATCTCGTCACTGTCAAAGGGATCGTTGGTGATGCCGCTCATGTTCTGGATCGGCAGGTAGAGCAGCTCGTAACGGGTATTCTGTGCCAGTTGGCCACGGAAACCGATGAAGGGGTGGTCGTCGCCATACAGCAGACCACCGGTCTTGATATCGAGCGCGCGGATATCCCAGCCGGTCTGCAGTTCGGCCAGCGGGCTGAAGGCATACAGCAATTCGACGCGCTCGATACCGAATTCGCCGCCGGTGTTGGGGTTGACGCCCTTGTCGGAACCGGCATAGAACGAGCGATCGGCCGTGTCCTTCTGCATAATGACGTCGGCTTCGGTAATCATCTTCACCGACCACTTGTCACCCTTGGCCTGCCAGCCCAGGCGCAACTCGGCGCGCAGATGCTCGCCCTTGGCCAGACCACCCTCGTTGACCACGAACATGTCGTTGGCATCGTCATTGAAATCGAAATTCTTGTAATAGGTCGGCAGCACCCGGGCGGTACCGAAGAAATCGATGGCCGCCAGGGCCGGGCTGCTCAGACCGGCGACCAGCAGCAGTGTTATCAGTATTCTGCCTGCATTCATGCCTTGTTCCTCCTGTTGCGTTCTTCCCTGTTGATGGATTGGAAACCGTGACGGACCGACAGACCCGGCTGCGCGACCGGTGGCAGCGGTCGCGCATTGAATGTCGGAAACTAGCAACTGTGCCGGCTCCGGTCAAGAAAACAAAACGGAGTTATAGATCAGCTAAGGCTGTTTTTTCGTCAGGTCAAACCCGAGGTAAACTTCCGAAAAACTGGTGACGGCGATCGGCTGGCGCCAGCGCTGGTTTGACAAGTTGCCCCCAAGGGGATTAGTCTGCCGCGCGAAAATGATCATCAGCCTCCCGGCAGATCTTTTGCCGTAAGACCGCGGCCCAGTGGCCAGGAACCGTTGTTATCCCTGTGAAGGAGAAAAACCATGAGCTCAAATCCCTGTAACGGCTGTGCCAAAAGCGGCAGCTGCTCGGATACGGAAAAACAGCGCTGCGAAAAGGATCAGCAGCATCAGCAACTGCAACAACGCCTTGCTGACATCAGGCAGCGCATTCTGGTGATGTCGGGCAAGGGTGGCGTCGGCAAGAGCACCACGGCCGTCAACCTGGCGCTGGCGCTGGCCCGCCAGGGCAAACGCGTCGGCCTGCTCGATATCGACCTGCATGGCCCCAGCGTGCCGACCCTGCTGGGGCTGGAGGGCCAGCGACCGGCGGTGGAAGACGGCTGCATGGTGCCCATCGACATCGAGGGCCTTAAGGTCATCTCCATCGGCTTTCTGACCCAGACGGCCGATGATGCCCTGATCTGGCGCGGTCCGATGAAAACGGGCGTCATTCAGCAATTCCTGCGCGACGTGCAGTGGGGCGAGCTCGACTATCTGGTGGTGGACTGTCCTCCCGGCACCGGCGACGAACCGCTGTCCATCGTCCAGCTGCTGGGCACGACCAGCAGCGGCGCCGTACTGGTCACCACCCCGCAGAAGGTGGCGCTGGTGGATGTGCGCAAATCCGTCACCTTCTGCCGCCAGCTCAAGCTACCGGTTTACGGCATCGTCGAAAACATGAGCGGCTTTGTCTGCCCCAAATGCAACGAGGTCATCGACATCTTCAAAAAAGGTGGCGGGCGGCAGATGGCCGCCGACATGCAGGTGCCATTCCTTGGCGCCGTGCCCGTCGATCCGCGCATGGTTGAAGCCGGCGACGCCGGTACGCCACTGGTAACCGTGGAGGATTCACCGACGGCGGCCGCCCTGCGCGATATCGCCCAGGAACTGCAGCTGCGCTGCAGCAACCCCACCGCCGGCACCGCCAGCCTGGAAGACTGATTTCCTTCGCCGTATTTTCACCAGCACTGTAAAAGCTTCCGCTCAACCCGGAGGACTCCTGCCGTGTCCCGTTTAGCCCGTTGCCGGCAAAAGCTGCCGGCAACGGGCTTTTTTGCCTCTGCCCACCAGCACCCGGTTTCGCTTGACTCCGCCGGCAGCAGCGGCTATGTAAGAGGCTTTCACTGGCATTAAAAATTTTCCGACGCCCTTCCCGATTCACCTCCATCCGGCAGGAGACCCGACACCATGAACGTACCCGGCAGCGGCTGCAGCGACCTGAATCTGTCCAGCTACGGCATCACCAACATTCCCTGTATCCGGCGCAATCTGTCGACCCCGGCGCTGTACGAAGAAATCATCCGCCGCAACGAAGGCCACCTGTCCCATCAGGGCCCTATTGTCGTCTACAATGTCGACTACACCGGCCGTTCGCCCAACGACCGCTTTATCGTCCAGCAGGGCGAAAGCGCCGCCGACATCTGGTGGGGCAATGTCAACCGCCCCTTTGCGCCGGAAAAGTTCGACCTGCTCTACAACCGCATGATGGCCTATCTGCAGAATCGCCCGCTTTATGTGCAGGACTGCTTCGCCGGTGCCGATCCGGCCTACCGCCTGCCGGTGCGCGTCATCACCTCACTGGCGTGGCAAAGCCTGTTCGCCCGCAACATGCTGATCCTGCCGACAACCGAGGAACTGGCCAGCTTCGTGCCGGGCTTCACCGTCATTGCCGCGCCGGATTTCAAGGCGGTGCCGGAAATCGACGGTACCCGCACCGAGGCCGGCATCATCATCAATTTCGAGCGCCGCATCGTGCTGATCGCCGCCGCCGCCTACAGCGGCGAAATCAAGAAGAGCATCTTCTCGGTACTCAACTATCTGCTGCCGCACCAGGGCGTGCTGCCGATGCACTGCAGCGCCAACGTCGGCCCGCAAGGCGATACCGCCATTTTCTTCGGCCTGTCAGGCACCGGCAAGACCACCCTGTCGGCCGACCCGCGCCGCCGTCTGATTGGCGACGATGAGCACGGCTGGACCGACAATGGTGTGTTCAACTTTGAAGGCGGCTGCTACGCCAAGGTCATCAACCTCAGCCCTGAAGCCGAACCGGAGATCTTCAAGTGCACCCGCCGCTTCGGCACCATTCTGGAGAACGTCGGCCTAGACGAATCCAGCCGTCACATCGATCTGGATGACGCCAGCATCACCGAAAATACCCGCGCGGCCTACCCGATCACCCACATACCGAACATCGTGCCCGAATTGCGCGCCGGCCATCCACGCAACATTGTCATGCTCACGGCCGATGCCTTTGGCGTGATGCCGCCGATCTCGCGCCTGACGCCGGAACAGGCCATGTACCATTTCATCTCCGGTTACACCGCCAAGCTGGCCGGCACGGAAAAAGGCGTCACCGAACCCCAGACCACCTTCTCGGCCTGCTTCGGCGCGCCCTTCATGCCCATGCATCCGTCGGTCTACGGCAACCTGCTGAAGGACAAGATCCGCCGCCACGAGGTCGCCTGCTGGCTGGTCAACACCGGCTGGAGCGGCGGCCCCTACGGTATCGGCTCCCGCATGAAGATCCAGCACACCCGCGCCATGCTCAACGCCGCCCTGGAAGGCCGTCTCGACGGTGTCAGCTTCGAGCAAGATCCCATCTTCGGCCTGCACATCCCGACCCAGTGTCCCGACGTGCCGCAGGAGGTGCTCAATCCGCGCAACACCTGGCAGGACAAGCAGGCCTATGACACCAAGGCCACCGAACTGGCGCGGGCCTTCCACGCCAATTTCGAAAAATTTGCCGATGGCGTCGACGAGCAGGTACGCCAGGCCGGACCGCTGGCACGCTGACACCCGCCACAAGCAAGCAGCCGTAACCTGGGGCGGCCCTAACGGGCCGCCCTTTTTTTGTCGTCCAGCCACCGGCAGGCGGTAAAATCCACCGAGGCACCATCATCACCGGTTCATCCAAAAACCTCGGACACTGACTTTTTTTGAACAATCATGTAAAAACAGTTTATTGCCAATCAAAAGATAGAAGTTACATCCCGCTGTCAGGCTGGCCCTGTGGCGCACGGGCCGCTGGACTTTTGGCGCGTCTTTGCCTACTCTAGCGGGCTATGATCGCAACCACGACCCACAACCTCGCCAGCATCGGTGAATTTGGCTTCATCGCGCGGCTGCGCCAGAAACTGCGTGATCAGGCCGGTCGCGCCGATGTGGTGCTGGCTATCGGCGACGACTGCAGTGCCTGCACCCTGCCGGCCGGCGAGCTGTTGCTGACCAGCACCGATCTGCTGATCGAGAACATTCATTTTCGTCGCGACTGGACCAGCCTGTACGCCTTGGGACGCAAAAGTGCCGCTGTCAATCTCAGCGACATCGCCGCCATGGGTGGCACGCCACGCTATCTGCATCTGGGGCTGGGGCTGCCGCAGGATCTGGTCCTGGACGAACTGGACGCTTTTTGCGACGGCTTTCTCGACGAATGTCGCGCCGCCGGGGCGCTGCTGTGCGGTGGCGACACCTGCCGCAGCCAGACCGGAATGTTCATCAGCGTCAGCGTACAGGGCACGATCCCGGCCGACCAGCTGGTGCGCCGCAGCGGCGGCCAGCCGGGTGACCGGCTCTACGTTTCCGGCACCCTGGGCGACAGTGCCCTGGCTCTGCATCTGCTGCAACAGGGCCAGACTCCGCCGGCAGCCCTGGCGCGGCGCCATCACCAGCCAACCCCCCGGCTGGCTCTTGGCCGGGCGCTGGCCGCCGCTGGCCTGGCTCATGCCATGATCGATCTGTCCGATGGCTTGCTGGCCGATTTGGGGCATATCCTGCAACAGTCGCAGCTGGCGGCCTGCCTCGATCCGGCCGCGCTGCCGTTGTCGGTCGATGTCCGCCGCCACCTGAACCACAAACCGGAGGATCTCGATGTGGTGCTGCGCGGCGGTGAGGATTACGAACTGCTGTTCAGCGCCCCGCCGGAGGCCGCGCCGCGCCTGGAACAGCTGGCCGTGCGGCTGGCCCTGCCACTGACCGCCATCGGCAGCCTGCAGCCCGGCGAAGGCTTGTGGCTGTGCCGTCCCGACGGCAGCCGCCAGCCCGTCGAGGCGCGCGGCTTCAACCATTTCCAGTCCGGCCAGCCGGCCTGACCCGGCGGTTGCACACCGGCGCCCTGTTGCTCCTGTTGCCTCGTTTTTTTCGATCCCTTGCGGAGTCTCTCATGTCACCTGTCAAACGTTCCGCCCCGCCTTACCGTCTGTTCTCCGGCCCATTGCTGCTGCTGGGCCTGTTTCTGAGCCTGCTGCTGCCCCAACCGGCGGCCGCCGATGCCCGCCTGCAGCACCTGCTTGAGCAGCTGCAACAACGCTTTGCCGCCGGCGCCAACCCGGCCCGCATCGCCAGCTTCAGCGCCGAATTCAGCCAGCAAGCCCACATTCAAAGCCTCAACCGTAGCCAGCAGGGCGCCGGCCGGGTACTGGCCCGTTTCAACCAGCCCCTTGGCGACAGCCTGATCACCCAGTTCCGCTGGGACTACAGTGCACCGGAGCAACAGCAGATCCTGTGCGACGGTGAAACCCTGTGGGTTTATCTGCCGGAAGACCAGCGTGTGATGATTTCGCCGGTACAGCCCGACATGCAGCGCGACGACGATCCCCTGCTGTTCCTGCGCAGCCTTGACCGCCTGCAGCAGCATTTTGCCATTGACTGGGCCGAGGAGCCGCTGGAGGGCAACGACAGCCTGCTGCTGTGGCTTAAGCCTCTCAAGCCGTCGAGCTATATTGATCATCTGCTGCTGCGAGTGCCGGCCTGGCTGGAAGACCAGCCCCAAACCGCAGCCCTGCCACTGCTGCAGCTGATCACCGTCGATCCCAACGGCAACCGCACCGAAATCAGCTTCCAGCAGGCCCAGCTCAATCCGCCCCTCGATGGCGAACAGTTTCGTTTCATCGTGCCGCCCGGTGTCGATGTAGTACATCCGCCGGCCAGCCCGGAAACCGTACAATAACAGGCTGTTGAAAAACAGTTTGATCATCGCCCGTCGGGCCGCTGCTCGCCAGCGGCCCCAGCCTTGAAGGAGACCCGCCATGCCCAGTTTTGATGTCGTTTCCAAGATCGACCTGCAGGAGGTCGACAATGCCGTCAATCAGACCAGCAAGGAAATTGCCCAGCGTTTCGACTTCAAGGGCACCCACAATGAAATCGAACTGACCAAGGACGCCATCAGCATCCTCGCCGCCGACGATTACAAGCTGCAGGCGGTGGTCGACATCCTCAAAGGCAAACTCACCCGCCGCGGCGTCTCGACCAAATGCCTTGATTTTCAGAAGGCCGAAGCCGCCTCGGGCGGTGCCGTGCGCCAGAAGGTGGCGCTGATTCAGGGGATTTCCAAGGAAAAGGGCAAGGACATCATCAAGGCCATCAAGGATTCCAAACTCAAGGTGCAGCCGCAGATCATGGAGGACGAGGTGCGGGTAACCGGCAAGAAGATCGACGACTTGCAGGAGGTCATTCAACTGCTCAAAGGCAAGGATTTCGGCCTGGAACTGCAATTCGTCAACATGCGTTCATAGCCTTAGCAGGCTGTTAAAAACAGCCTGCTGGAGCCCCTGGACGGGCGACCAAAATCAATCATTACTTCGTAATGGATTGATTTTGTGAGCAAGACGGAAATCGCATTTTCGGCTTGCGTCGTTGAAAAAGCCCCGGATGGGACTTTTTCAACATCCTATTAGAGCACGAAGGAATCCTGCGTGAACAAACAGAAGGTCTGCCTGGTCAGCCTCGGCTGTCCGAAAAATCTGGTCGATGCCGAGGTCATGCTCGGCCATCTGCCGCCGGATCGCTTTGCCATTACCAACGAGGAGCTCGAAGCCGACATCCTCATCATCAACACCTGCGCCTTCATTCAGGATGCGCAGGAAGAATCCATCGATACCATCCTGGAGGCAACCCGCTTCAAGGAACACGGCCGCTGCCGCCTGCTGATCGTCACCGGCTGCCTGCCGCAGCGCTATCAGCAGCAACTGGCCGAGCAGCTGCCCGAGGTCGATCTGTTTCTCGGCACCGGCGACGCCGCCCGCATTGTCGAACAGATCGACGCCTGGCAGCAGGCCGGTCATCAGCGTTGCTGTATCGGCGCGCCCGACAGCCTCTACGAGCACGACACCCCACGCCTGCAGGCCTCGCCGTTCTACAGCGCCTATGTCAAGATTGCCGAAGGCTGCAGCAACCATTGCTCCTACTGCATCATCCCGCAACTGCGCGGCCCCCTGCGCTCGCGCAGCATCGCCTCCATCGTCACCGAGGTGCGCCAGCGCGTCGGCGCCGGCGTGCGCGAGGTCAACCTGATCGCCCAGGACATCACCGCCTACGGCCGCGATCGTGCTGACGGCACCTGCCTGGAGGATCTGCTGCGCGAACTGGTCCAGATTGACGAGCTGCGCTGGCTGAGGCTGCTCTATGCCTATCCCGACGGCATCAGCGACGAGCTGATCGAGCTGATGGCGACACACGACAAAATCTGTCCCTACCTCGATCTGCCGCTGCAACACGTCGCTGACGACCTGCTGCGGGCCATGAACCGCCGTCTCGACCGTGCCGGCATCGACCGGCTGGTCAGGCGCCTGCGTGACCGCGTCCCGCAGCTGACCCTGCGCACCTCCTTCATCGTTGGCTTTCCCGGCGAAACCGCCGAGCATTTCCAGCAACTGCTGGAGTTTGTCGAACAGGGCCATTTCGACCGGGTCGGCGTGTTCCGCTACTCGCGCGAGGAAGGGACCGCCGCCGCCCTGCTGGACAACCAGGTTCCCGAACGGGAAAAAAAGAAACGGCAGAACAAGCTGATGAAGGCACAAAGCCGGGTTTCATTCCGCAAGCACCAGGCCCTGCGCGGTCAGCAGATCGCTGTGCTGGTCGAAGGCTACAGCGAAGAAACCGACCTGCTGCTGCAGGGTCGCGCCATCAGCCAGGCACCCGATATCGACGGGCTGGTCTACATCACCGCCGGCCAGGCCAACGTCGGCGATATTGTCCCGCTGCAGATCAGCGACACCACCGAATACGACCTGATCGGTGAAATCGTTGAAGCCGAAGCCGACCAGCCATAACAGGCTGTTGAAAAACAGCCTGCTGGAGCCCATGGACGGGCGACCAAAATCAATCATTACTTCGTAATGGATTGATTTTGTGAGCAAGACGCAAATCGCATTTTCGGCTTGCGTCGTTGAAAAAGCCCCGGATGGGCCTTTTTCAACATCCTGCCAATCCAACAGACAACCCCTAGCCCAACGAGACCCGACATGATCCTCGCCTCCGACCTCAAACGTGGCCTGATCTTCCAGCTCGACGGCGCCCCCTGCCTCGTCCTCGACATCAGCCTGCAATCGCCCACCGCCCGTGGTGGCAACACCCTGGTCAAGACCAAATACCGCAATCTGCTGACCGGCCAGGTGCTGAGCAAAGCCTTCAAATCCGGCGACAAGCTCGACGAAGCCGACTTCGCCCGCAACAAGGGCCAGTACCTCTACGCCGCCAGCGCCAGCGAAGGCGTGTTCATGAACCTGGAAACCTACGACCAGTTCGAGATCAGCGGTGATCTGTTCGACGACATCAAGGGCTATCTGACCGATGGCCTGGAGGTAACACTCGGCATCTTCAACGAGCAGGTGGTTTCCATCGAACTGCCCCTGACCGTGGAGCTGACCGTCACCGAAACCGCCCCCTCCATCAAAAACGCCACCGCCACGGCCCAGACCAAGGAGGCCATCCTGGAAACCGGCCTGAGCCTGCAGGTGCCGGGCTATCTGGAAAGCGGCGAGCGCATCAAGGTCGATACCCGCGAAGGGCGCTTTATTTCCCGCTGCTGAAACCACCCCTGAAATGGCGCCGGAAAACCGGCCGTGGGCCCACAGCCACGCTGCCAAGCCAAAGCCGTCCCAAATACGGCCCCAAACGAGCGAGGGCGCGCCCATTTTACGGCGCGCCCTCGCTCGTTCTGCAGGCAATACAGGGCAGACAAATCACATTTATTCCGCGCCACATCTCGCGGCAAAGCGGTCATGGCCGAGAACGAAATTTCCGTTGGTGGCCTTGCGTCTCTTCTCGATCGCAGCCGGTTTCAACGCGTGCTGAAACATCTTCCGATCGTCTGCGAAACGCTAATTGATCCTGCCCGCCATCGACAGACACCCTGTTAAGCGAGTAAACTCCCTGACAGAGGTGACAGATGACAACAAAAGCAAAAGCAGGACAGCCCAGAAAACAGTATTCCAAAGAATACAAAGCCGA
>Ga0265295_1002024_pt1 | contig 33617 bp, 30 predicted proteins | sample Munlansysbiofilm_FD_192503 | JGI IMG/M metagenome (GOLD analysis project Ga0265295, IMG submission 192503) | Leachate microbial communities from a municipal landfill in Southern Ontario, Canada - Methane capture system biofilm | ecosystem: Engineered > Solid waste > Landfill > Unclassified ... | reverse complement strand
GGACAGCTCCGACTTCAAGGGACACTTATTCATGATTCCTTGATATCATGAAGCAAGCCGGAAAGCCAGAAGTGTTTTATTTATTTGGTATCGTCATTATTTAGGTCTATGAATGACTTGACCCTGTGTCAAGCCCGTCCTTAAAATGATTGCGAAAATTTCACCTGGAAACCGGGTGAAATTTGGGAAATGTGGGTGATAATGTGGAGGATTATCATGCAAAGGAGGCGCGGTGTAAGTAGGATTTCCCGAGAGGGGACGAATCGTGCCGCAAGGCAGAAAAAACAAATTAAAATAAATACAACTCACCGTAAATGAAAAACCCGTTCACTAACCGAATGTGGCCAATGAACGGGTGTGTCTTGTGTCTCATGGTGGAGGCGGCGGGAGTCGAACCCGCGTCCGAAAACATTCCGCTGCAGTTTCTACGTATGTATCCTTTGATTTGTCTTTCGCATCCTGTAACGCCCAAAGGCAGGCTTGACAGGCTGCTATCCCGTGTTGAATTTCGCCCTTTTCCCCGCAGGAGAAGGTGAGGACTATCCTGCCTGAAATGACGCCCTCTCTGACCCGGCAGGCGGAACCAGAAAGAACGTTAGCCGACTAAGCGGCTAAAGCGTACTCGTAGTCGTTTGCGAGTATTGTTTTCCTACCTGTTTAACGAGGCCTGTAGGAACCTCGATACGCTGCTGCAGCTTCAACTATCCCCGTCGAAACCGTGACGCCCCCTATTTTTCTCTCAAAGAACAGATGATCCGCAAGGAATCTTTATTTTGGATTATAGTAATACCGGCGACATCATAAGTCAAGAGCTCTCTGTCAACCGATCAGGATGAACCCATTTCCATCCTCAACCTTCCCGGCTGCGGTTTCGCAAGCCGCGCTCCATGGCCCGGCGGTCCTCCTTCAGCTTGAGGTCCTCTCTTTTGTCGTAGAGTTTCTTGCCGCGGCCCATCCCGATTTCCACCTTGATCCGACCGTCTTTGAAATAAACCTTCAAGGGAATCAGGGTAAATCCCTTTTCCCGCGATTTTCCGTAAAGCCGTTTGATTTCCCGCTTGTGCATCAGCAGCTTGCGGACCCGCTCCGGTTCGTGATTCAGGCGATTGCCATGGGAATAGAACCCGATGTGCATTCCGTAAAGAAAGATTTCTTCATTTTTTACCGCTACGTAGCTGTCTTTCAAATTGCCCTTGCCGTCCCTCAGGGCTTTCACTTCCGTTCCCACCAGCACAATCCCGGCCTCATAGGTATCTTCGATAAAATAATTGATCCTGGCGGTTTTGTTTGTGCAGATGATTTTTTCCGACTTTTCCTTCTTTGCCACTTCGATTTTACCTTCGGGTTTTTGTCCGTCCTTTTCGATGCTTTTTCTGTATGGCTGTTAACGATGACGGATGAGCGATTTTCTTACCGGTCCAGGGCGCAGTCGTTCACGGCCATTTCCATTCTTTCTGAAACCGGTCGCCGCGAGACGGGCAGGCCGGGCAGATAATCCATCTTGACGTGGCCCATCGCCTTGAAAATATTGGTGCGGATGTCCTTGTTGTCACGCTCCAGCTGGTTCAGCAGGTCTTTAATGTAGCGCCTGCGGGAGACGGGGCCTGTGGGGCATCCAGATTCCAGAATCGGAAAATCCCGTTCACGGCTGTACTTCTTGACGAGTTCCTCCCGGATATAGGCAAGGGGCCGGATGATGTGTTTCGTTCCGCCGAAAATCGGCTGATCGGGCATCATGGTGCTGATTTCCCGGCCATAGAACATGTTGATCAGCAGCGTTTCAATGATGTCATCCTGGTGATGCGCCAGGGCAACTCTGTTGCAGCCCTTCTCCTGGGCGATCTCGAAAAGCCGTTTCCTTCGCAGCCTCGAACAGAGGAAACAGGGATTCTTTTTGTTGTAAGCGCTGTGTGACAGGGGGCCGATCTCCGTCTTCTCCAGGACGCAGTCATATCCTCCCTCCTTCAAAAAACGATTCAGCCGGTCATAACCCGCCGAGTCCTCCTCAAATCCCAGGTCAATGTGAACGGCGACAAGGTGGAATTCGGGGACGAAAACCATGGGGGAGTTGAGCAGATCCAGAAGGGCCAGGCTGTCCGCCCCACCGGAAACCCCGACAAGAACCCTGTCACCCTTTTCGATCATGCGGTAATCCATGACCGCCTTCTCGAGCCATTTTTTGAGATGATAAAACAGCTTTGTTCTTTTAACGTCTGTCAACGGGTATGGAATCTCCTCAATGGTGAATGCTGTTTTCATGTCATAGCGAAGAACGGTTTTTATAGCAAGGAAGAACCGAAAGGGAAAGGAAGACCTTTGCGGAGGCCGGAAGATTTCCCTTCCGGGCCGGGACGGCAATCCAGGGAGCGGACCCGCCTGAAAGTCCGGGAGAAGATGGGATGCTTTTATACGTTGTGAAAATGAAGGGACTTTGTTAAGAAGAATTTTCCCGGAGAAACTCTCCAGACAGTCTTTTTTTTCAACAGGGAACTTCCTTCATCGAACAGCGGGTAAAGGTAGTAACATTCCATGAAGCACATTGTTCTGGGCACGGCAGGGCACGTTGATCACGGCAAGACGGCGCTTATCAGGGCGCTGACCGGAGTGGATACGGACAGGCTCAAGGAGGAGAAGGAGCGGGGCATCACCATCGAACTGGGCTTTGCCTCCCTGCGCCTTGGCAGCGGCCGGATCTTCGGCGTCGTGGATGTTCCGGGCCATGAGCGGTTTGTAAAAAACATGGTGGCCGGGGCTGCGGGCATCGACTTGGTCCTGATGGTCATTGCCGCTGATGAGGGCGTCATGCCGCAAACCCGCGAGCATCTGCAGATCTGTTCCCTCCTGAATATTCGCAAGGGGCTCGTGGCGCTGACCAAGATCGATCTTGTGGATCGGGACTGGCTGGAGCTCATTCAGGAAGACCTGGCCGATTTTCTGAAAGGATCGTTTCTCGAAGGCGCCCCCGTCATTCCCGTTTCTGCGCAGACGGGCGAAGGGCTGCCCGAGCTTCTCGCCGCCCTGGAAACGGTGGCCGCCGGAATTGAAGAGGAGCCCGATTCGGGGGTTTTCCGCCTTCCTGTGGACCGGGTCTTCACCATCCGCGGATTCGGGACCGTTGTCACCGGGACGTTGCGTTCCGGTCAGGTCAGTGTGGCGGACACCGTGCAGATGCTTCCGGGAACCGTAACGGCGAAAGTACGGGGGCTTCAGGTTCACAATGCCGCGGTGGTTACCGCGGAAGCGGGCCAGAGGACAGCGGTCAATCTGCAGGGGCTGGAGAAGGCGGATATCCTGAGAGGGCAGGTGCTGGTTCATCCGGACACCATGAGGCCTACCGTGCGCGTTGACACCTTCCTGGAATACCTTCCGCCCGACAAGAAAAAGCTGGCGCACCGCTCCCTGGTGCGGCTTCATACCGGGACCAGCGAAACCATGGCCAGGGTCCTTCTGATGGACCAGGAGGAACTCCAGCCGGGTGAAAGGGCCTACGCCCAGTTCTTTACATCGGAACCGGTGGTGACCATGGCTGGAGACCACTTCGTCATCCGCAGCTATTCCCCCATCACCACGCTTGGCGGCGGGCTGATCGTGGATCCCCTGCCGCGGAAGCATAAGAGGAATGACCCGGCCGTCCTGGAGTCCTTCGAACAACTTCATCACGGCAGTGACGAGGAGAAAACCGGCGCCATCATCGAGCGGTCCGGTCCGGAAGGTGTTGCTCTTGCCCCGCTGGTCATGCGCACGGGGATTCCGGCAACGAGGCTGAGGAAAATCCTGGATCATCTTCTTTCCCGGCATGAGCTCGTTCTGTTGGACAAGGATAATCTCACGGTTGTTTCCGTTTCTTTCCATTCGCAGCTTCAGAAGAAAATCCTCCAGGAACTAAGCGCTTACCATAAAAAATATCCTCTTAAGGAAGGTTCCCTCAAAGAGGAACTGCGGTCCGTTCTGGGACGCCATGTTCCGGTGCGGCTCTACCTGTCCGCCGTCCAGGCCCTGGAAAAGGCGGGGAAAATCGTTTTGGACCGGGAGATTATCCGGCTTGCGGATCATACGATTCAGTTGAAGGAAGACCTGGCGGAGCTGCGGGAGGCGCTGGATCGTCTTTATCTGAAGGCTGGCTTGACTCCGCCCACGATGCGGGAAGTCATGGAGCAGTTCGCCGCCAAAAAGGATTCGGCGCGCAAGGTCATGGATGTCATGCTCCGCGACGGCGTCCTGGTCAAGATCAGTGAAGACCTGTATTTCCATCAGGAGAGCCTCAATAAACTCCGGGAGAATTACAAAAAGCTTCTCCTCAAGGAGGGGAAGGCGACGCCTGCCAGCTTCCGGGAGCTGACAGGATTGTCCCGGAAATTCATCATCCCCCTGATGGAATATTTCGATCTGACGAGACTGACAATCCGTGCGGGGGAGCATCGGCTCCTTCGGGAAAAATAATCGTTAAAACGTTATTGAATTTAATTTCTGCGATCCGATCATGCCGCCTTTTAAATTTCCACTGAAAAGTGTAATGGGGGACCTATTGAAAGTTAAAACCGTTTACATCAAGGATATACAGCCGGGTGAAAAGGTGATGGACTCTTTCCTTGTGGCGGAGAAGAACATGGCCTTTTCCCAGAAGGGTTCTCCCTACCTCAATCTTCGCCTTAAAGACAAGACGGGGCAGGTCGATGGAAAAATATGGGACAACGCACAGGAATTGGACAAGCAATTCCGGAAGGGGGATGTCATTCAGGTCAACGCAAGGGCTGTGAGTTTCAAGAACTCCCTTCAGCTTTCCATCCACTCCCTGACGGCCCTGGATGATTCCGATATTCTTCTCAACGATTACCTGCCCACCACCCGGGGGAACGTTAACGCCATGTTCGGCGAGCTGCAATCCTATATTAACCGGATCGAAAACCCGCCGCTGAAGAAGCTGCTCAAGGCCTTTTTTGATGACAGGAAAACCGCCGATTGTTTCAAACGGGCGCCGGCGGCCAAAGGATTCCATCACATTTACCTGGGAGGGCTTCTGGAGCACACCCTTTCCGTAACACGGCTGCTGGACCAGGTCGCCTCCCACTATCCGGGCGTGAACCGGGATCTTGTGCTGGCGGGAGGCATCCTCCATGACATCGGCAAGATCACGGAATTTTCCTATGACCGCCTGGTTGAGTACAGCGATGAAGGGCGGCTTATCGGGCACATCATCATCGGCGTGGAGATGATTGACCGGAAGATTGCCGAGATCCCCGATTTTCCCGATTCCCTGGCCTTGGAACTCCGTCACCTCATTCTAAGTCACCATGGCATACTGGAATACGGTTCCCCCAAGCGCCCGAAAACCGTGGAGGCCCTGATGGTCCATTACGTGGATGACCTGGATGCCAAGGTCAACGCCTTCCAGCAATATCTGAACGACTTCCGGGACGAAGAAACGGGATGGACTCCCTACCACCGATTCCTGGAACGGTATCTTTACCGGGGAAGAGTGGAGGAGGAAAGAGGGGAAGAGGCCACGACCACGACGCCGGAGGAGCTATAGGTCCACTGCGCTGATCTCGGATGTCAACCTGGCCTGGAAGGAAAAATTCCCCGCAGATGAAGCCCATCCTCCGCGGGGAATCCGACTGGCGCTTCTAATAACGGAACAAGGCGGCCATGCGTGCCTCGGCGGGCAGAAGGCCCGGCTCCACGACAAAGACCAAGCCCCCGTTCAAAAATGTCTGGATGGCGGCAAAGTCCGCAAGATCCTCATTTCCAGGCTCCTGCTTTTCATCCAGGAGAATCGTATCATCGGCGGGATTGTAAATCCCCCAGTATCCATATCCCTGGACAACAAACAGGATCCCCACCCGCCCATGATAGGCTGCAGGGATGATTTCCTGGACATTATCCGATGTCAGGCCTGTTCCCATGGATTGGTTGTACTGCGAGAGGGCCTCGTTCACAGCTTTCTGAAAATGGGGCGTGACAATGTCGTACGCATCACGGTGCAGCTGCTCCGGGCTTAACCCCTTGGGATTGCCGGCAATGCCCCCTTCCATGAGAAAGGGATAGCTGTTGGCTTCCCTGTAAATGGGGAACTGATATTCCACCCCGGCAAGAACCAGGGGGAGATTGCCCTCTTTGAGGAGGTCATGAAGCCCCTTGTCGACGAGCTGGAAGTATTGTAACAGGTTGCCTTTCACATCTTCGATGTCGGCGCCATGGCCGGACATCATTCCCCCCTGCCCGACTCCCTTTCCCGACCGGAATTTGACCTGCCTTTCGGGATTGTCCGTCTGCAGAGCTTCGGCAAGGCTTTTCGGCATCGTTTCGACGTTCACCTCTTTAACGGTCTGGGATGTTCCTTCAAAGAGGGTGATTTCGTTCTGGCTTAAAGTGAGAACATAAAACCGCTCGTCCCCGTGCAAAAGCGGCATGAGCGGCTTCAGATGAAACCGGTCCGTGATGACGAGAAGTTCGTCAAAAGAAACAGGCAGGCAGAAATAATGGAATTCATCCTTGGAAAGAAAGATGGCCAGACCATCACTCTGATTTCGCCAGAATAAGACATTGTTTACCAGTTCCTGAACCGGTTCGAGAAGTTCCTTGACCTCCTGCGTCCGCAAACCCGAATTTGTCAGTGTTTCTTCCGCACGGCGAACGATATTGCGCAAACGAATTGAATTCTGCTGGCTCTCCACACCGGACCTGTAAGTCGGCATAAACATGGATACGCACCAATCATTCCGCCTATGCATCAACGTTTTCAATTCTTCTTTGGACAATGCATTCATACGGCTCTTCTCCCTTCGCAAACATTTTTCTTCTGGTTAACATCCCTCGAACTTCCCGCTGAGCAATTCACCATGAAAAGATCCTGCTTTCCGCGCGTGGAAATGTAACATAAACGCTAAAACCGGGAGCATTTTGAAACATTATACCTAAAGAAAAAGCAAAAGTCATTTAAAGGATGATTCAAAACAGAGAGATGCCGGTGTGTTCCCCATGGCCCCCGGTTTGTTCCGCCCTGACCCCCATGGGCATACCGGGCATTGCAGAACCCTGTCGGCGGTTTAACGTCTGAAGAACCATTGCTTTTTGCTTCAGGAACTGATATTCAGCTTTGCGGTTTGAATGTCTTTTGTCCGTGCAGGAATATCAAAACTTTATAAATTCAGGATCCCTTATGCTTATTAACGAATTAGGAATTTTCACCCAGTCCTTTACCCGGTTTCTGCAAGATCAGTGCGAAGAAGACGTCTGGTATGATCTGCGCATCAAAATCGCATTTGTCAATGGTCAGCTCGAGGCCCGACTGGACACGCCGCCGCTTGTAGAGACGACCTTCCTTCCCTATGAACCGCTGGAGGGAGAGAGCTCCATTGCCGAACCGGTAGCCTGGTCTCTGGCAGCGGATGCGATTTCCGGATATCAGAATCTTTCGGGGGAAGAAGGCGAATTGCCGGACACGAAGAAGATCGCCGGCAAAGGACAGATCGTCACCTGTACCAACGGCCATGAAGTATGCGAACTATCCAGGGATTATTATGAAGACCAGGATGTCAATCCCGATCTTTTTGATCATTTTCGTCCCCCTCAGAGAATCATAACGGAAAGCGACCGCATCAACGAAATCAGATGCCAGGTCTGCGGTGCCCAATGGATTTCGGGAGGCGCATGGAATATCCGCTTTTTCAGTGAAGGGCACTGGATTCCCGAGTAGAGCTGGAAAAAAGGTCGAGGATGTTGCGGTATTGAGGAAGGGATTGCAGGAACCCAGTCGGGAAGCCCCCACGGGGCTAATGTTCAGAATCTTCCGCCTGTTTCCAATCCCAGTAGATGGGCCGCATTGGAAAAACAGATTTTTTCCTTATCCGTCTCTGTGAGGAAGGGAAGCTGAAGTAAAAATTGAAGCTCCTCTCCCTGATCCGTCCAGGGGCAGTCCGATGCAAACAGCAGCCGGTCCGGCGGATGCCCCTTGAGAATACGCTCCAGGAGCGGTATGGGAATCTTGCGCAGCACAAAGGACGTATCCATGTAAAGATTCCGGCCCAACAGATGGGCTACCGCCTCCTCATAAGCCCCTTCCCCGCCGAGATGGGCGACAACCATGCAGAGTTCTGGAATGTCTGAATGGACCGCGGCCAGCCGCTTCGGTGTCGCATGAACCGGATGGGGCAGCCCGCGATCCACTCCTGCGTGGAAGAGAATAAACATTCCTTTTGCCGCGGCCGCTTCATACAGAGGATACACCCGGGGATCGTCGACGAAAAAATCCTGATAATCCGGATGAAGTTTGAATCCCCGAAACCCTTGGCGCAGCAACATTTCCAACTGTTCGGAATCGGGGGGGGCGGCAGGGTGCACAGTGGCCAGGGCTTCGATCCCCGGCTGCCGGATGGCCGTCAACCAGCCTTGAATCGAAAGGACCTGTTCCGGTTTTGTGGCCACAGCCGACACAATGGAGAGGTCGATCCCGGCGGCCTTCATCGATTTTCTCAATCCCGCCAGCGTTCCATCGGTATAGGCGTCAACACCGGCCCGCGAACGGATTGCGGCAACCGTCCTGGCGGCTGCATGATCCGGATAAATATGGGTGTGAAAATCAATCTTCTTCATGGTCATCCCATAAGGGATTGCACGTTTCTTTTCAAGTGCAAAATTGGACCACTTCGATTGATAGAACGGCAGGCCTGCCGTTTTTCTCCCGCTGCTTTGAAGGAACGAACTGCTTCAGTGAAAAGAGCCGGACAGGCCCTGACGGGATGGCCGGCCGGGTGAATGAAGATGGTTACGCTGGATCCAGCGCCCCTTTATCTGCCTGCCTTGGCGGGCCACCTGTCAGGCCCACCTTGAGATCGTTTCGGCACCTCCCTGGTCGTTGACGGAGCACGCCATGATGCGGCCCCTGGAGATGGTTGGCCCGATGGCCGTGCGTCTTCCTGTCTTAGTGAAGGTTCCCTTACCTTTTTCTGCACCTTTTTCTGCACCTGCTGCCTTGGCGGTTGGGTGTTCTTCTGCCCGGTGGGTTCGTATCGCTTCAGATCTTTCAACGTTCCTTGAAGGTGCTTTCCTGACTGCTTTGGGTCCTGCTGCTGGAATCCTTTATGGGGTGCCGGCTTCTGAGCGTTTTTCCTGGGGGGCGGCTCGGTTCGCTGGACAGCTGGGGGGATGAACCCTTCCGCTTTTGCCGGCTTGCGCTTCTCGACGTCAGGAAGCTTTCCCGGGTCACGGGGCTGCCAGGGAACGTTCTGCTTCCCCTTCTGTTCTTTCGGTTGAGAATGGTGACGCTCGAGCCCCCAGCTCTTTTCCTTTTCCCAGTATTTATTGCCCTGCCAAGCCCTCCAGTTCTGCTGAAGGCGTGCGCTTGGAATCCTCTCGCAGTTCCATCGATGTCCCTGCCAGTTGCGGTCTCGATAATTTTTCCGCCAGCCGGGATCTACTCCGGAATAAAAACCGGGTACGGAGTTATAGGATTTCCAGCCCTGTTTATAGTTTTCCGACCGATACCAGCGGCCATTCCATGGGCGCCACCACCATCCGTTCCAGAAAAACAGGTCTACGTCAATATCCGGAACCGCGTAGACATCATTTGTGTAAGGCATCACGATGACATCCGGGGGGGCCGACAATGCAATGGGAGGCGGTTCATAACTCAAGGGTTCCCCATAGTAATCCGTTGGAGGCTGTTCGAAACCGACATAACAACCCTGGGTGAGCAGAAACAACACAGCGGCTAATCCGATCCAGAGAAATTTCTTCATCGCTTGCCCCTTTTCTGAGCTCGATCTGTTATTCGAACGTTTTTTGTGAAGCATTACAACAGGTATCAATCAAAGGATGTGCCAATCTTTCTGAATGGCCTATGGATTAACAATATCAAGTCTTTGTGGTGATTTCGAGTCTGTGGTGCGGCTTCTTCGTGAGCGGCGAACTGGGTACGAAATGCACGGTCTGGATAGTAAGTATCCATAAGAAGAAGGGAACGCTGCCAGCGAAACGGCAGAAGAAACTGAATTTATTCCCTTCGGGTTTTCGAGCGCAGTGATTCATGAATGCCGGCATCGGCGAACTGTTCCGCTATGGATTTGAATGTTTCGTGAATCTCTCCGAAAGCGTCGGTGAGTTCGGGGTCGAATTGCGAGCCCCGCCCGGCCAGGATGATCTCAACGGCCTTTTCGTGAGGAAATCCCTTTTTGTATGGACGGTCCGATATGAGGGCATCGTATACATCCGCTATCGCCATGATTCTGCCTGACAGAGGGATCTCCTCGCCTTTGAGTCCGGTCGGATATCCCCTGCCGTCCCAGTATTCATGGTGGTATAAAGCCATTTCACCCGCAAGATTCAGGAAGGAACTGTCTCCGAGTTTGGCCTGCGCATCGTCGATGACGCGTTTTCCGTATACGGTATGTTTTTTGATTTCCTCTGTTTCTTCGGCTGTAAGCTTATCGGGCTTGAGCAGAATGTGGTCCGGCACTCCGACCTTACCGAGGTCATGGAGCGGTGCCGACTGGAACAGCTGTTCGATGTAAGCGTCATTTACCGTTTCCGAATAGGCGTGCTTATTCCGGATATGTTCAGCCAGAGCCTTTACATAGCTTCGGGTTCTTCTGATGTGGCCGCCTGTTTCCGAGTCCCGCGTTTCGGTGATATTGGCAATCGTCTCAAGCATGGCATCCTGCGTTGCCAGCTGCAGCCGGGTCTTTTCCTTCAGGAGCCGCTCTCCGTGCCAGAAGTCCAGAAAGGATAACAGGGAAAAGTTTGAGGCATAGGCCAGTGCGGGGTAGAGGGGGGAGATATAGATTCCCTTCCGGAAGAGGTAGACGGGCAGAAGGACCGCGGTCAGCGCGGAGAGCAGCAGAAACGTCAGATTTACAACAGCCTTGCAGTGGGCAAAGAGAATGGCTGAAAGCAGTCCGAAAAAAAGGAGGGCGATAAACTCATAAAAGACAGCAGCCTTCGGCCGCAGAAGAAAGTCGCCCTGCAGGATGGAGTCGATGATGTTCGCATGCACCTCCACACCGGTCATGGAAGGGTCGGTCGGCGTTGCACGGATATCAAACAAGCCGGGGGCTGTCGCTCCGACAAACACGATGCGCCCGTCAATTTCCCGGCTTCCGATGGCGCCGCTGAGAATGTCCGCTGCCGACAGGTGGCAGTATGTCCCCCGTGGGCCGCGAAAGGGGATCAGGAACGATCCCTTTTCTTCAAGGGGGATCTCGATGCCTTCAAACGAGAGGCTTTCCGCCCCTGCCTGACCAACGCTCAAAACAAGCTGGCCCATCCCGGCGGCAGAAAGAAGCACCGCCAGGGAGAGCTGCGGATAGAATTGGCCTTCGTATTCCATGATGAGGGGCACTCTGCGAATAATTCCATCATGATCAGGCTTTATGTTGATAAAGCCCGAAGCTGGTGTCGCCTCGGAAAGCGGCTGAAACAGACCGTCGACAGAGGAAGGCTTGAAAAGGCCGTTTACGGAATCGGATACCCCGCGTTCCCTCTTGAACAGTAGATCAACCGGATGAAGACGGGCGCTTTTTTCGATGTGGTCCCCAAATAAAAACTGATACCCCAGAACAAAAGGACCTTTTCTCAGGGTTTCCGCAAGCAGCGCATCATTGTCGAGATAGTGAGGCGGTATTCCCGAGAGGCTGATGGCGCAGTGGAAGTCTGACAGAATCTCCCTCTGGATATTCTGCAGAGAACTTCTGTCCGGTTCTGTAAACAGGATATCAACGCCGACACTTGCTGCGCCCATTTCGCGCAGTTTGTCCAGCAGCTGGGAGATCCTGTATCGCGGCCAGGGCCATTGACCATACTGGGCGAGGCTTTTTTCATCGATATCGACGATCACGATATGACCTGAGGGGTTGCGTGCGGAAGGCAGTTTGAGGAGGGTGTCATAGAGCTTAAGTTCGATGGAAGACAGCACAAGGGGCTGGAAAATATAGAGAGAAGCGACGGCGCAGGTCAAAAGAATCCCGCAGAAAATAATCAGGGTGTCCTTCCTGATCTTCCAGATCCAGTGGAGGCGGGCGGACAATCGTTTCAGTGGGCGCATGATGACGGGCTATTTTACAACAACTTCAACTCTGCGGTTAAGAGGTTCTCTTGTATTTTTAACCGTTTGAACGGCGGGGTCCCATGACCCGTGGTACCTGATCTCCATCAATTCGGAGCGAATGCCGTGGGAGAGGAGTACGTCCCGGACCATTTCAGCTCGGGCGTATGACAATCTCATGTTGGTCTCGTTGTCCCCGGTAGCATCCGTGTGGCCGATAATGCTGATTTCATAGAACATCTTTTTGGCATCCATATCGTTGATGATGGACAGTAGCCCGGGGATTTGGGCTTTTGACCTGGCCGTCAGCTCTGTGGTGTCATGCAGAAAATAGAACACAAACGTCATCGGCTCTGACGGAAGGGCCTTCATGGAACGGCTGAACAGCAGATCAATTTGGCCCGGGTCCATTTTTTTGGGGTCCGACAGGCGCTCCCCGGATCCGGTGACTTCCAGCGCGGCATTTGGAAGGTTCAGTGTCCTGGTTCCGCCTTTTGCGGCAACGGTTATTGAACCAACCCTGCCATCGGCATCCTGAAGCAGGACAATGGTCTCCCGTGGAGCTGCGCAGCCGGATAGAAACATCAAGGCCAGGAAAACGAAAAGAGATCTCCTGAATTTTCTGCATGCTGTGTTCATGGCGAAAAATGGTAATGGGGGATCCTGGGCTTAATCGACTTTAATGTTGTATGTGGTGCCGCGGACGCCGATAACAGACTGGGGGGTCTCAAGGACGACGGCCTCCGGGGACAGCTTGGTCATTTTTCCGGAGACAAAGGAGGCGACGCCTTTGGCCAGTCTGTTGACCATGGAAAATTGTCTGAGGGCCGGCTTGAAGACAAACTCCTTTAATTCCAGGCGGGAATTTGGCCCAAGGCTTATTCGTGAATGATCTTTGAAAATGATGCCCACGGAACCATCCGCCCCTGTCCGGACGGCATCCCTGGAATAGACGGGAGCGCCTTCCAGAGCCTTGATGACGGTCCCGTTCCGTTCAAGGAGAACCTCACCTTTGCACTTTCGCAGGCTGCCGGAAGCTTCATCGGAAGCGTTGACGGTCCATGTAAAAGAAAGCATCAAAAAAACCGCAAACAAAACCCGCATAGATACCATTCTGTTCATATAAGCCTCCGTTTATTATTGCTAATTTCTCAAGATTCCTGAAACGCACCATGCTATGGAGTATGCATCACATGCATAAATTGCACCCTGATCAGAGATCGTGGCGGCTCCGGAGGAGGTCGATTTCTTTCCAGTGGGTATTGGGGATTGATGCAGGGTAAGCGGTCCTGGCCCTGATTCCGTTTCCTGCCGCAGAGGATGCGTCGGGGGGTGCTCCTGGATGTTGTCCGGGAAAAGGGGGGGATTATTGTTCATTGAGGCTATGGAAGCCTGGGCGGCCTTTTAGCCATGAACAATGCCGATCCTTCTGGCTGGATCGGCATCATGAAGGGGAGCCCGAATCTCCTGCGGGGAGGGGAAGGCCCAACAGGGCAGACGCCGAACATTGCCTGCGTCAGGCTCCCTTTCCCCTATTTGCGGCTACGCCGCGTCACCGCCAGGTTGTCACGGTGAATGACTTCGTCATAGTCCTTGTGTCCGAGAACCTGTTCGATTCTGGATGTTTTGAGTCCCATGATCTTCCGGATATCGCCGGCGCTGTAATTCACCAGGCCCTTCGCCAGGGGAATCCCGTCCCGGTCGACGCAGGTGACCGGATCTCCCACGACAAAGTCTCCTTCCACGCTGACGATTCCTGAAGGGAGCAGGCTTTTTCCCTCTTCGAGGATCGCAATGCGTGCGCCGTTGTCAATGCTCAGGACGCCCCGGGATCTAAGGGTGAAGGCGATCCAGTATTTTCTGCTGTTGAGGTGCTCTTTCATCGGCAGAAAGAGGGTGCCCACCGCGTCGCCGTCAAAGATCCTCGACAGGACGTCCCTCTCCTTACCGGGGGCAATGATACAGGGGATGCCGAAGGCGGTCACCTTTTTGGCTGCCATGACCTTGCTTTTCATCCCTCCCGTTCCGACGGAGGTTCCCTCCTCTGAAGCGGCCGCCTCGATATCCTCCGTGATTTCCCGGACAAGGGGAATGAGGCGGGCGTCCGTGAATTCAGCCGGATTGCGGTCATAGAGCCCGGGCGTGCTGGTCAAATTGATCAGTAGCTGGGCTTCGATGATGTTGGCAATCATGGCGGCAAGGTTGTCGTTGTCGCCGAACTTGATCTCGTCAATGGCCACCGTGTCGTTTTCATTGATGATGGCGATGACGCCCCATTCCATCAGCGTGGAAAGCGTGTTGCGCACGTTGAGAAAGCGCCGGCGATCGGTCAGATCGCTCATGGTGAGAAGGATTTGGGCGACATAAAGACCGTGCTTCCCGAAGTCGTTGGAGTAAACACGCATCAATCGGCCCTGCCCGATGGCCGCCGCCGCCTGCTTCTGGGGGATGCTCCTCAAAGCTGCGGTTATGCCGAGACGATGTTTTCCGGAGGCAATGGCTCCCGATGTGACCAGGACGACCTGAAAACCCCTCCTGGTCAGGGCGGCAATCTGATCCACGAGATGCTGGATGATCTCCAGGTCCAGACCGTCAGCTCCTGTAAGAACGGCGCTGCCTATTTTGATCAGGACTCTTTTTACATTTTTCAGCACATCTTCCCGGTTTTCATTCATGTTCTTCTGCCTGTTTTTTAATATTTCCAAGAGCTTCTCCGATCTTGTTCAGCAGGGCGGGGATGCCGTCGCCGGTAGCGGCGGAGAAGGGATAAACAGCGATGCCGTGTTCCGCAAAGATCGCAAGGGCATCGTCCAGTTTCTGTCGGGTGGCCGGCAGGTCCGTCTTGTTAATGGCTACAATCTGGGGCTTCAGGACCAGGCTGGCGCTGTAGGAGGCCAACTCGGAATTGATGACTTCAAAATCGTGCCAGCCGCCGTCGGCTTCCTCCCGTGAAATGTCAAGGATGTGAAGCAGCAGGGACGTTCTTTCGATATGGCGGAGGAACTGGATTCCCATGCCAACCCCCTCGTGCGCTCCCTCAATAAGACCGGGGATATCTGCCAGGACGAAGCTTTGAAAATCGCTGCCGTAGCGGACGACGCCGAGATGAGGTGTCAGTGTGGTAAAAGGGTAATCGGCGATTTTCGGGCGGGCTGCGGACACTCTGGAGATGAAGGTGGATTTTCCGACATTGGGCAACCCGATGATTCCCACATCGGCAAGTAGCTTAAGCTCCAGCTGGATCCAACGCTCTTCGCCCGGGATTCCAGGCTGGGCAAACCGGGGGGCCCGATTGGTCGCGGTGGCGAAACGTGCGTTGCCGCGTCCGCCGATGCCTCCGTGAGCGACGACATACCTCTGGCCCTCCTGGACAAGATCGGCCAGCACGTCCCCGGATTCGGCATCCATCACCAGTGTGCCGGCTGGAACGGGAACAATCAGATCGGGGGCGCTCCGACCCGTCCGGTTGCTTCCTTCGCCATGGCCACCGCCTTTGGCCACGTGGTGCTGGTTGTATTTCAGGCTCAGCAGGGTATTGTGGTTTGCGGAGGCCAGTAGAACCACGTCTCCACCCTTTCCTCCGTCGCCGCCGTTAGGGCCACCGAAGGGAACGTACTTCTCTCTGCGGAAGCTGATGCAGCCCCGGCCTCCGTCACCGGCCCTTACATAGATCCTTGCTTCATCAATGAATTTCATGAGGAATTCCGGCTTTTCTTCCTGAACGTGCCCTGGAGCGATGCGAACGGCTTCAGGCTGCCGAGAGGCAGCCCCCGAAAATAAAAAGGCACTGAAACAGTGCCTTCATCTTCTTTGCGCGGCAACCAGCCCGCGATCTATTTCTGCTGACAGACTATCTCAAACCTTTACTGCAACCTGCATTCCGGATTCCGGAAACGCCGGGACCCTCTACCTCAACAACGGGCTTTCAGGCTCCTTCGTAAACACTGACTTTCTTTCTTTTCTTGTCGAACCGTTCAAATTTCACCACACCGTCGATCAGCGAATAGAGGGTGTAATCCTTGCCCATGCCGACGTTGTTGCCGGGATGAATTTTGGTCCCCAGCTGGCGAATGATGATGGACCCCGCATGAATGCTCTGGCCGCCGTATACCTTGACCCCCCGCCTCTGGGAATTGCTGTCTCTTCCGTTCCGGGAACTTCCCTGTCCTTTCTTGTGTGCCATACCGCCCTCCGCTTAAACCGAAATTTCCTTGATTCTCATCTGTGTCAGTTGCTGGCGATGCCCCGTTTTCTTATGGAAGCCCTTGCGCCTTTTCCTCTTGAAAACATAAATCTTCGGGCCTTTGGTCTGGGAGACGATTTCACCGACAACTTTCGCGCCTTCCACAACAGGCGTTCCCACCCGGACCTCTCCTTCCCCGGCCACCATCAGCACACAGTCGAAGACCACGCTATCTCCTTTGCCGCCATCGAGCTTTTCAACGGTCAGCAATTCTCCTTCTGAAACCCTGTGTTGTTTCCCGCCTGTCCTGATAACTGCATACATATCCATGTCATCCTTCTTATCAGTTAAAATTTGAATTGACGATTATAAAAATATTGTCGTATTTGTCAATCCTTTTGTTAAGGGGCCACTGAAAATTTCCGGAAACGCCGAAGGATTCCCGTCCCAATTACCGGGAAAACAAGGTTTCCACCTTTCGGAGCCTCATCAGCGGGACGATGTCTCGGTCGAATTCGAGCACCTCGGAGAGAATTTCGCCCGGCTTAACCCCCCCCTCCGATCCGAAGAGCAGGCGCAGTCTCAGCGTTCCGCATTCTTTTGAAAGTTCAAGAGCCTCCACCTGGGGACGGATGTCACGGACGATCTGCCGGCCCTTTTTTTCTCGAAGGATCGAAAAAGACGATGCCTCCCGGAATTCAACCGCTTTCTGCTCTACCCGGGACCATGGAACGTCAGCTGCCAGACGTTCCGGGACGGTGATTTCGTAGACGAACCCGCGAATGGTGTCTGAAAGGGAAGGGATCCCCGGAAGGATTTCCTTCATTTCCACCACTTCAAGCCCTTCGGGAAGACCGGAATTGATCGCTCCGGCAAGGTCCCCCGGCCCTGAAGAGAGGTTCCGAAGATGAATATCGGCATACTCTCCTTCGCTTTCCATGCCGACAGCCGTGGCAAAGGCAAAGGAAATCCTCGGATGAGGATGGAAGCCTTCGGTAAAGACAAAAGTTGACCCCGTTTTTTTGATGGCCCGGATCAGGGCTTCCGTGATTTCCAGGTGGGACAGCAGCCTGGCCCTTCCCAGTTTCCGGAAAATCATCCGGAGGCGTGACGCCGGAACATGCGGCTCCGGTTCTTGGACGGGCCGGCCGGTAGCGGCCTCACGAGGCTTTTCCTGCTCAGTGTCCGCCTTTTCAATTCGGAACTTCTTGAAATCGCAGACGCCGCATTGGCGGCAGGCCCCGTTCCGACAGTCCTCCGTCAACGTTCCGGAAAGGGAATTCTCAAGTTCCTGGAGCAGAAAATCCCTGCTCACACCGCAGTCTATGGAATCCCACGGAAGGGCCTCTTCGAAGGAGCGCTCCCGGAGATAGGTGTCCGCCGAGATGTTCAGGTCCTCTATGGCCTGCTCCCAGAGGTCGAACCGCAGCTGATCGCTCCAGCCGTCAAACCGCCCGCCGAGACGAAACACCCTTTCGATAAGATTTCCTAGGGTCTGATCCCCCCGGGAGAAGAGCCCCTCAAGCAGGCTCATCCGGCGGTCGTGGAGCTTGACGCGGATGCTGCGGCTGCGGACGGCATTTCTCACGTATTGCTGCCTCTCTGCAATCTCATCCATCCCGATCTGTCGGTGCCATTGAAAGGGTGTGTGAGGCTTGGGGATAAAGGTCGACAGGCTCAAGGTAACCTGTCCCCGGTTCCGGGCCTGCCTCAGGACCCTGTGCCCCAGTTCGATGATGCCGGCCAGATCCTCTTCCCGTTCAGACGGGAGGCCGATCATGAAATACAGCTTCACAGCCTTCCAGCCGGCGTCAAAAACCTGGGCCGTCGTGGCCAGGAGGTCCTCTTCCGTATTGCCCTTGTTGATAACGTTCCGCAGGCGCTGGGTCCCCGCCTCCGGAGCCAGAGTGAAACTCGTCTTGCGCACCTTGCGGATGCCTTCGATGAGCGTCCGTGTGAGGGTTTCCGATCGGAGAGAGGGGAGGGACAGGGCAATCCGGCGGTCGTAATACCGGTTCATGAGCCGGATCAGCAGATCCTCGATCCTGCTGTAATCGCCCGAGCTGAGAGAAAGAAGGGACAGTTCGTCATAGCCTGTGGAGGCGAGCTGCTCCTCTGCTGAAAGCTCCAGGGTGTAAAGATTCCGCTCCCGGACGGGCCTCCAGACCATGCCGGCTTGGCAGAACCGGCATCCTCGAGTGCATCCCCTGGCGATTTCCAGGGAGATGCGGTCATGAATGGTTTTCATCAGAGGAACCACGGGGGCCGATGGCATCCGCCATGAATCGAGATCGGACACGATCCGCTTGCGGACACTCCGGCCTGAAACGTGCGTGGGAACATAAATGCCGGGAATGGATGAGAGCTGCTCCAGCCGCCGGTTCCGGTCATATTTTCCGGCCTTTGCCTGTCTCAGGGCTGCGGCGATTTCGGAGATCACCTCTTCGCCTTCGCCGATCACGAAGGCGTCAATAAAAGGCGCCATCGGGGCGGGATTGAAGGTGCAGGGTCCGCCGGCGATAACGAGGGGAGCGTCCTGGGCGCGCTCGGAACACCGCAGGGGAATGCCGCCGAGCTCCAGCATGTTGAGGACATTGGTATAGGACAATTCATATTGAAGTGAGAATCCGACCAGATCGAAAGCCGACAGGGGCGTTCGGGATTCCAGCGTCGTCAGCGCAAGCCCGTGGGTGCGCAGCACTTTTTCCATGTCCGGCCAGGGGGCGTAGCATCGTTCGGCGGCGACATCGGGGTAACCGTTAAGGATTGCGTAGAGAATCTGAAGGCCCAGATGGGACATGCCGACCTCGTAAGTGTCGGGAAAGGCCAGTGCGATGCGGACAGAGCAGGAGTCTGGATCCTTTCGGATGGAATTGACTTCTCCACCGAGATAACGGCTCGGTTTGGAAACCAAGGCAAGAAGCTCTTCCTGGTTCATTGACAATTCTCGATGCTCCCTTCAGATTCCCTGTTCAAGGTATTCACGGTACCGATAGGGATTATTGAGAATTTCCCGGTGTTTTGAACGGGCGAACTGTTTCGGAAAGGTGGCCCGGGCCAGATAGGGAAGGGCATCGGCCTTGAAGGTTTCCAGGAGCTCCTGGAATACGGCCCCGGCGTCCCGCGTTTTGACGAAGGTCCGTTCCTTTCTGTATTCGTACGGCATTTCCTTTCCGAAGACGGAGGTCGTCAGTCTGTAATGATCCGTCTCCACAAAATAGTCCGCCTTCAGCTCCATCTGGATCGTCACGATCAGGATGACGCTCGTCGTATCAGCCGCTATGACCCGCGAGGCATCCCAGATGTGCATGGTCAGTCCGTTGGGCAGGTTGATTTCCTCAATTTGTCGTTTCATGGTTGATGGTGTCCTTACGTTTCCTGTTTCGCAAAAAGACTGGAATTCATCTTTTCCGTGTTGTTCGTTCTTTTCGAGAGCCGACTTCTTATCATCTTTATGCTTGACCTGCAAATCCATTCCTCTTATAGTCCCTTTTCATCCATGCAACCCGAAAAATCGAACCCCGACAACACCTTTGTCCATCTTTGTCAGCCGGATCCCTGCAAGTCCTGCGGCGCTTGCTGCGGATTGTACAATTATGCCGCAAGCGACCGGGAATCGTTGATTCGCCGGTTGCGCTGGAGAACAGCGCTTTTTCCAGAGATCGTGAAAAGTCCGGATGATCTGGATCACTATTCGAACCTGGTCCGCCGCTCGGAAGACCAGGCCCGCCGCTATGAGGTGATTTACTGCTGTGAATACCTTGGTTTTCTCGATCCCGGAGAGAAGCGGGTCGGTTGCCTTCTTCATCCCCTTCAGAACAGCGGCGTGGATCTTCGAGGCGTTTCATTCTATGGCCGGGAGCTCTGCGACGGTCACTTCTGCCCCAGTTACACGTATCTCACGAAAGAGGAAAAGCTGGCGCTGATTTTTGTCCTGGACGACTGGTATCTCTACGGACTGTGTGTGACGGATATTGATCTTGTAAAATCCTACTTTCGCATGGTCGGTGACCGTCTCCTGGAGACGCCCCGCCCGGAAAAAATGAAATCGGACCCCCTGCGGAAGATCGTCCGGGAGTTTTTCGAGCTGAAGCTGGCCTGGCCGTACAGCGATCCGGCGGTGAACCGGCTGGGAAAGTATTTTTTTGACGGGTCCGAGTACAGGATTGATCGCATAGATTATGAAGCCCTGGGATGTAAAACGTCACGCTTCGATTCCATCCTTCTGAGCCTTTCCTCGCGTTTTACAGGCAGGGACGAACTTCTGGCCGCCGAGAAGATTCTTCAAGGGCACATCGATGCCTTTGTCGAGGCTTATTCAGCCTCGCGCTGACGTTCCGTTCGCCGTCTTCCTGCGGACAGGAGAAAAAGGATTGGGCTGATTCCTGCGTGATATGATTTTTGCTTGAGAGCTCTATTGAAATTATGGAAACCATGAATAAACAGATCCTGATCTCAAAGGATGCCATTGACAGGCGCGTCGGGGAGCTGGGCGAACAGATATCCCTGGATTACGTAGACAGCGAACTCATTGTTGTTGGCGTTCTCAAGGGGGCCTTTATTTTTATGGCCGACCTGATCCGGGCACTGAGCATTCCCTGCCGGGTTGATTTTGCAAGACTGGCCAGCTATGGTTCAGGGGCTACGAGTTCCGGCAAGGTGGTCATGACAAAGGATATTGAAACCTCCATCAAGGGGAGGGACATCCTGATTGTCGAAGATATTGTGGATACGGGACTGACCTTGAAATTTCTCGTGGACTGGTTCCTGGAACGGAATCCCCGCTCCCTGAAGGTTTGTGCATTTCTCGATAAGCGGGGGCGGCGCAAGGTTCCGTTTGAGGCGGACTATGTTGGATTTACTGTGGACGATGCCTTTGTAATAGGATACGGCCTCGATTTCAAAGAAAAAGGTCGATTTCTGCCGGATGTGTATCGTGTTGACGAACTGTAAGGTGTTTAATCCGGAATCCTTGAAGGGGAAAAGCGATGATTATCCAGTGCATTAAATGTTCTACCCGGTTCCGTTTTGATGACTCTCTGATGGGGGGTGATGGTGTGTGGGTCCGCTGCAGCCGTTGCCAGGAGGTCTTTTTTCAGGAGAATCCCGTCAGGATGACGCGCAGTGAAGAACCTGCCGCCTTGACGGAGACCGGCGCTGTGCCTCCCGAAGCGGACACGGGTCCCGCCGATTTTGACAAAACCCTCGAAATCAGCACGAACAAGGAAGAGCTTGATGCCATTCTGGCCAAGATCGAAGAGACGAAGAAAACCTTTGAGGAACATCATCAGCCGGAGCCCCTCGTCACGATCGATAAAGAGAGCGGTCAGCAAGGGGTCTTGGAGGCGGAAGACGTTCAGGAAATCCTGAAACCGGAAGTTAGAGGATATAAAGAATTCGAGCAGGTGGAGCTGGAGACGGAGAGCCCTGTAGCGACGCCGCCGGTCAAGCGGGGTTTCTGGAGACCCTGGCGGATCATTGTCCTGATCATTTTCATCAATCTTCTTTTCGGGGGCGTGTACGTGTGGCTTTCCCCAGGAATGAGCGAGCGCCTGATCTCCAACCTGTCCTCAATGGTTCCCGCCCTCGGAACCCTGGTGGGAACGGAGACGGGCCCTGCTGAATTTCATTTGAATCAGATCAAGCTTCAAAATGTCCGGCAGCGGTTTGTCGACAACGTGACGGCTGGTCAGCTGCGGGTCATAGAGGGGGTAGCGCTGAATGCATCGAGCTACCCGGTCACGCGGATACAGGTCAAGGGAGAGCTTTATGACGGCAACGGAGTGATCATCACGGAGCGGCTGGCCTACAGCGGCAATCTGCTCAGCGATGATGAATTGGCGGCCTTGTCCGAGGAAGCCCTGCAGAAGGAGCTGGATCTTCCGATGGGTAGTGACTCCCAGAATATCCGGGTGGAGCCGAAGGGGCAGATTCCCTTCATGATCATCTTCCCCCATGAACCCCCGGGCGTAGCGACGGCGAGGGTTTCAACCGTGGGAGGAGAGAAACTGTCGAAATAAGACAGTTGTTGAGCTTATTAGAACGGGGGCCGGTGACTGATTTCAGTCCCTGGCCCCCGTTTTTTGTTCGTACCGGATCGCGCGCCGTCCGGCTTGTGCCACCTGCCCCGCTGCGTTCGCACGTCTTTGCCGCCTTCGCCCCGCCCGTTATTGCCTGGGAGGCGGGACTGGAACTATGAAGCGGTCCGCACATGGCGGGTGGCGATGATGTTGCAGGATGTATCCGCCGGTTTTGAAATGAGGATGTCGCCGATGCGCACCGGCGCCTTTACCCGGACTGTCTTGATGGCCTCCATGACCTTGGCGATGCTGGCCAGCGGGATGGCGGAATCGGTTCGAACGCTGACCAGGGGAAAGTCTCCGCCTCCCACCAGGATGCTGCTGGCAATGGTTCTCATGGGGTTGATGAGTTCCTGCTCCGCCCATTCCGGACCCCTCTTGCAGTGATAGCCGACAACCTCCTTGATCACGGGCGTCGGCCCTTCCTCCAAGGTAATTTCCAGCGGACAGCCGTTCGGGCACAGGACGCAGGTCAGTTCTTTTTTGATCATGCCACGGATACCTCCAGTCTGCCGGCTTCGGAAATCTTCTCCGCCTTGACCTTGATGTGGATCATTTCCGCAGGGTGAAGCCTCAGCATTTTCTTGTTTGCCACCAGCCTTTCACCATCGTTTACCTTGACGACGCGATTCCGGGAGGGAGATGCCACCCGGAGGGAAAGGGTCACGTCCCGCTGGCCGCTGATGCTCTGCGGGAGGACATAGCGCACCCCTGCTCCGGCCAGAATCGGAATGGATTTTTGGGGCGGGGAAATCTCCCCGTTGAGATATTGAACGGCAAACTGCCCGGCCAGGGCGGACTCCTCAGAAACCCAGTCCGCCAGGTCATGGACATGAAGGACATTGCCGCATGAGAAAACGCCGGGAATGCTGGTCATCAGGGTATCGTCCACGGAGGCGCCGCTGGTCCGCGGCTCGATGGCGATGGAAGCGTTCCGGGAAAGCTCGTTTTCCGGAATGAGGCCCACCGAAAGCAGTAGGGTATCGCAGGGGACAAACCATTCCGATCCCTGAATCGGCTTGAAATTCCCGTCCATGCGGGCCACGGTCACCCCGGTCAAACGCTCTTTCCCGTGAATCTGGATGACGGAAGTGGCGAGGTGAAGGGGAATGTCATAGTCGTTCAGGCACTGTTGAATGTTGCGAGGCAAGCCGCTGGAGTAAGGGAGAAGCTCGAAGACGCCCTCCACCCTGGCTCCTTCCAGGGTCATCCGGCGGGCCATGATCAGGCCGATATCCCCTGAGCCCATGATGACCACCCGCTTCCCCACCATGATATTCTGCAGGTTGATGAAATTCTGTGCCGCCCCCGCCGTGTAGATTCCCGAGGGGCGCGTACCGGGAAGGGAAATCGCCCCGGCTGTGCGTTCCCGGCAGCCCATGGCCAGGATAACCGCCCGGGCTTCAATCTTTGTGAAGCCGTTCCGGGAGCTGACGAAAAGGTTCCGCTCGGCGTCCATGTTGAGGACGATGGTTCCCAGCATCACTTCGCCCTTCATCTTTTCGTATTCGTCGATGTAGCGCTGGGCGTATTCCGGCCCGGTGAGGGCTTCTCCGAAGCGGTGCAGTCCAAATCCGTCATGGATGCACTGATTGAGGATCCCTCCGAGGATTCGGTCCCTTTCTAGAAGGAGGACATTGTCGCAGCCGTTCTGACGGGCGGATACCGCCGCCGACAAACCGGCCGGGCCTCCTCCGATAACCACCAGATCGCGTTTAAGAGTTTGCATCGTCTTGTCTTTCCTATCGCACTCGACCGGCAAAAAGCTTGGAGGAAGCGTGCTGTAGTAAATAGTCCTCTGGCCTGTACCCAAATTCCTTTTCCAGGATCGCAACAATCCTGGGCAGGCAGAACCCGCCCTGGCAGCGGCCCATCATGGCCCGGGAGCGGTATTTCAGCCCGTTGATCGTGCGGATGCCCAGGGGGTTCTGGATGGCGTCCAGTACCTCTTTGCGGGTGATCTGTTCGCAGCGGCAGACGACCTCCCCATAATCAGGGTTCTGGGCTACGAGATCCGCTTTCTCCTCCGGAGACAGCTCGAAAAAGAATCCGGCCCGGCCCTCCCGTTCGGCAATAAAGGAGTCCTTGAGCGGAAGGGGAAGAAGCTCCTCCACCAGATTCCGGACCATCAGGCCGATGGCCGGCGCGGAGGTCAAGCCGGGACTTTCGATGCCCACGAGATTGATGAAGCCGGGGATGTCTTTGCGGCTCTCGATGACAAAGTCCCGGAACCCGCCTTCGCTGGGCGGGGCCTGCTTGGCTCTGAGGCCGGAAAAGTTGCGGATGAAATCCGCCGCGGATATGCCGGGCAGGAGTTCGTGCCCCTCTTTCTTGAGGAGGTTCATGATCTCCGCCGTAGAGGCGTAATCGTCCGCTTCTCCGACGTATTCGTTGCTGGGACCGATGAGGATATTGCCGTCCACGGTGTTCGTCAGGTGGATGCCGAGTCCGGCGCCTCCCTTGTGGGGTGCCGGATAGACCAGCAGGGACAGGGACCCGGACAGCCGCTTGTCCAGGATGAGGTATTCCCCCCGGCACGGGTAGATCCTGTATTCGTCGATTCCCAGCATCCGGCAGATCGCATCGGAGTAAAGGCCGGCGGAATTGATCAGGACCCTGCTCCTGAAGCGCTCTCCTTGGCGGGTGGAGATGTCAAACCCCTCTGCTGTCCTGTTGATTGCCGCCACCTGCTGTCCAAGATGGTAGGAAATCCCGTTGACGTAAGCATTTTCAGCCAAGGCGATGGTGAGGCCGTAGGGACAGATGATTCCAGTGCTCGGAGAATGAAGGGCCATAAGCCCTCCAATGCCGGGCTGCAGCCTCTCCATCTGTTCACGGTTCAGAATGGACAGGCCGGGAACGCCGTTGGCCTCTCCCTGCTCCTTGAGGGAATGGAGCGTTTTTATATCCGCCTCCTCCTGAGCTACCGTGAGTTTTCCGATATACTGGATTTTGACTTTGAGGTCGCTGCAGAGGGCTCCCATCATGGCATTGCCCTGGACATCCAGCTTCGCCCGAAGGGTGCCGGGTTTGTAGTGGATGCCGGAGTGGACCACACCGCTGTTGCGGGAGCTGGTTCCGCCTCCCACATCAAGCTCTTGTTCAAGCACTGCCGCCTTGATATCGAATCGGGAAAGCTCCCGGGCGATGGCATTGCCCACCACCCCTGCGCCGATGACGATCACATCGTAGAAGTTGGTCATGTCGGTTCGAATGTTCCTTTGAGGGTTGTCGCTTTCAAGGATTTTTATACATCCCGGCCAGATCCGGCTGATCCGAAATGTACGCGAAGCTCATATCAGAAAAAGTTCAGTCTTTCAACGAGGACAAGTGGATAAAATCAAAAAAAGAAGGCCGGCCGCTTTTCACCTCCGTGAATCGCAGAGCCAGCCTTCCTGGACGTTGATGAAAAGGTGGAATCAGTTTGTAATTCCGGCCAGACGTTTTGCCGCCTTCTTTTTATGTTCGACGTCTGTTTCCCGCAGGATGGTCACCCGGTGTGCTTCGGCAGATCCCCCTCCGTGAATGTCGGAGATGGTATCGGCACTTTCCAGGGCCAGCTTTTCAGCCAACCGGAACATCTTTACACGATTTTCCACCGGGACGGTGTCTACGCCTTTTAGGTACTTTTTCAGGAAATCTCCGATCTCGGGATTTTCAAAGTCCCTGTCGGAGGGGAGATCCGCCACAAAGCCACCGCAGGCGTCGATCATGAGCCTTGTCGCCTCGGCCATTTCCTTGCCTTCGTGGATTTTTGAGGCATTGGCAAGGACCGTGTCGATGAAGTAGGCGCCGGAAGGCTGCTCTTTTCCTTCGTAAGATGACGCAAGGCAGCAGCCGTACAGCGTTTCCGCCCTGTGAATCATATCAATGACCTTCTGCTTGAGATGAGTCACCTTGGCGGTTCCGTTGTAATCCATCAGGGTCAGAGCCGCTCCTATCATGCAGTCGATCTTTCCGGACTTGCAGCCTCCATGGCTCTGGCGATGGAACGAGGAAAACTTGACCACCATGTCCACCGCGAATTCCGTTTCGCCGCACAGGAATACCCGGTTCCAGGGGACGAAGACATCGTTGAAGATGAGAGTCGGACAGTACTTGGAATAATAAATGTTCCCGCAGTCAAAGCCGTCAAGCTCCCTCTTGTCGAGACTGGAGCGGCCGACCACATGGATGAGCCCCGGGGTGTCTGCGGGAATGGCAAAGGCAACGGCGTAGTCCCCGTCATTTTTGCCCATGGCGCGGGTGGGCAGCACGATGATTTCATGGGAGGAAAGTGAGCCCGTCTGGTGGGCCTTGGCGCCCCGGACCACAATGCCGTCCTCACGCTTTTCCACGACACGGAGAAACATGTCCTTGTCCACCTGCTCGTGGGGCGCCAGCGACCGGTCGCCCTTCACGTCGGTAACCCCGGCGTTTGCCGTCAGGTCATTCTTCTGCATATATTTCAAGAATTCCGTGAAGTTTTCGTTGTAGTGGGTGCCGTGTTTCTTGTCGATGTCATAGGTCACGATGGCCAGGGTGGACAGGCAGTCCAGGCCGGTGCACCTCTGATGGCAGGTGCCTACATAGTTGGCCAATTTACGGTTGATCTTCACCCGGGCTACGAGGTCCGGTATGCTGGCAGGCGGCAGGGTGAATCGGTTCACCGGCTCGTTGATCAAAGGGCTCGTCGTGATGAACAGATCCTTATTTTCCGGCATGTTGGCCAGCTCATAGGTCGCGCCCGTGGCTTCGATGCCGGCGCGGATCCGGGGATTGTCGACGACGTTGGTGATCTTTTCTCCAAACATATAGACCGTGGGTTTGAGAGCCCGCAGCGATTCAATGTACTCTTCCTTTGTCTTAAGACCCATGAAACTTTCCTCCTAAGTAACTTCAGATATTGTCAAATATGATCAAACGGAAGGGATCGCGATGGTCGGCAGGTTCCGTTTAACTGCTGAGTCCTTTTCCCTTTCCAGCGGCCACTGTGCTGATCCAGCCGGAAAAGAGCCTGGTGACTGAACGCACCTTTTTTTGATGATTCTCAAAAAACGGCTGCTGAAGGGGTTTCTGGTGAAAATGAATTTTTAATTTAAAATTTAATTTTCTATCTATCTCTTTTTCAGTTTTTACGTCAAGCATTTTTTACGGACATCAAGACGCCTCAATGGAAACCGCAGGCGTCACAATGGCCAGAGGCAAAGGTATCGCCCGGGATGCCTATCGTGCAGATCTCAAAGATTATAACAACTTAATCGTAACAATGATTATGCTCCAATAGTTAATCAGATATTCAATTTATTTTTTATACACTAATTCAAGGATTCATCTAAGTTTTTTTGTCAGGTCACTGCACTGCCGGCATGGACGCTCTACAAATTCCGGGGCGGGCGCCTTCTGGAACAGGAAGTCCCGGCTGAGCGTCGTTATTTGTTTTGACAGGCAGGGCACCCTGGATTATCATATTCCCAAATTGAATGGAAAACGGGCAGGTATTCCATCCTGAATAAAGCGGTTGAACCAGGAGGCCGCCTTGATGTGTTAAAGGGGGATCCTTTCGTCGTACCCCATGTTCCCAGATGCGTTGCGGCCGCCAGTGCCGAAAAATGTGAAGGAGGGAGTGTTTTTGGGCCGGTTCATCATAGAGAGATCGGGGATATCAACATTGGAGAAAGGAGGTTTTCGATGGCGGAAAAGGCCAAGGTAGGATGCGCCCGCCCCACGGGCGGATTGGTCGGACAGTCTAAGGAAACAATGGAAGAGAAACAGGGGGCGCAGCCGTCCCAGGAGGTGAAGAAGATGATTCAGGTAGGAAGACCGGCGCCGGATTTCGTTGCCCCCGCATATCACAGGGGGGAGTTTACTTCGGTAAAACTTTCAGATTATCTTGGCAAGTGGGTGGTTCTCTGCTTCTATCCGGGAGACTTTACATTTGTTTGAGCGACCGAAATTTCGGCGGTCGCCGATCATTATGCGGATTTTCAAAAGCTTGGAGCCGAGGTCTTTTCCATCAGTGTCGACAGCGTTTTTGTCCATAAGATGTGGAACGACTACGAACTGGCGAAAATGGTTGCCGGCGGTGTTCCTTTTCCCATGCTTTCCGATGGCGGTGGAAAGTTGGGAATGGCATACGGTGTTTACGACGAGGAAGCTGGGGTTGAAAACCGGGGCCGGTTTATCATCGATCCCGATGGTGTGATTCAGGCCTATGAAGTCCTCACGCCGCCTGTTGGACGTCTTGTAGCGGAAAACCTTCGCCAGATCCAGGCCTTTCAACATGTCCGGGCAACGGAGGGGGCCGAGGCGACTCCGTCAGGCTGGAGGCCCGGCAAAATCACGCTCAAGCCCGGTCCGGATCTCGTCGGCAAGGTCTGGGAGGTCTGGAAACCCTCTATGGAAAAAGACTAGCCATTCCAGCTCATGACCGTCGGCCAGCCTCCGGTGCCGGTGCATTGGGGCGGTCGACGGCATGAAACAGGCTTCCTTGCCTGGAATCCTCAGAAGTGCTTGCGGTTCAGGATATGGACCAGTCCCATTGTTCCTAGCTGGATTGCCGCGGCCAGGGCTGAGATGACCCAGTAGCATGCGGAAAACTTGACGATCAGCCCGGCATCCACCATGCCCCGGTTGAGCCAGAAATGGGTCATCACGGCCAGTGCAACGCCGGGACAGACCAGGGCGTAGGAGCCTACCGATGTCTCCCGTCCAAAAATAAACTTTCCGGCATAGCCAAGGCGCTTCAGAACCGCTCCTGTCAGCAGCGCAAAGAGGAGCTGGGCTGAAAGAAACTGTGAAAGCATCATCAACCGGTCGGCGCCACCGCTGGCCAGGTCAAAATGCTCGCCGAGCCCGTGGCTCTGGCGCAGCGACAGGATGCCGATAATTGTCAGCAGAGGGATGAATACCGACAGTGTCGGTGCGGTTTCAATGTTGGCGCCGTTCTCCATCATCGAGCGGATTCCGAGAACCAGTGCGATGCCTCCGATGAGGAGGGTAGCGACCAGGAAAAAAGTTGAAAGGACCAGCCCGAAACCAGCCACCAGCGGGGTAGCTGACATCCCGGCGGGTGCAGCCAGCCCCACGCCGATCATAGCCAGGGCAAAGGCTGGAAGCGCCTGGGCAAAAGAGTTGTTGACCGCGCAGCTGAATCCACCCGCCGTCAGCACCCGGCCGAAGAATGATCCCAGCATGCGGAAGGCCATCAGGCCGATCAGGAGAAAGGCCGCTATGGCCAGGGGGAAGAGATACTCCACCACGCTCCAGAGTCCGGGCACAAAGACCATCCCAAGAATGAAGATGACGTTAACGCTCATTGCGAGAGCCAGCGGCATAGCCAGCAGTTGGGTTTCCGCGTTGGAGCTGCGGAGTCTGCGGTAAAACTCTGACTTTTTCCAGGTTTGGAAGCGGATCAGGTTCCAGATCAGATACTTGAGATTGAGGAACGCGTAGAAAGCGATACCGGTGACCGCCGCAATGATTACCGCCCGAACAGCCGTCTCACCGGCGGAAAAAGCTGCGACCAGATCCTCGAACACAGGCACAGTGCGGCCGGGATGTGGGGTCCAGTGCATCAGCCACATGAAGAATGTGACCGTCAGTCCGCCCGTACCGAGTGAAGCAAGAAAGTAGAGCGGGCTGTATGTTTCAGACGGTTTGGTTTTTCCAGATACCACGGCAGCCTCCCTGAAATCTGAATGCTCTTGAAATGTTTTCAACAAACGAAATAACCGGTATGCACAGCTCCAAAGGGATTACGTCCGAGCGCATTTCCTCAGAGTGTTGGTGATATCACGTTCCGGAATGATGCCGACTCGGAGGAGCTGCGGTGGATCTGCAGCCACGTTGACAACCGTGGATCCTGCCAGCCCGGGGGTTCTGCCCCCGTCAACGATGCCGTCGAGAAGTGGGCCGATTGCCCGGGCGACTTCCTGAGCGGTTACGCACTCCTTTCCCCCGGACAGATTGGCGCTCGTGGTCGTCAGGGGCGCTCCAAGGGCCTGGGCCAGACTCCGGGCAATGGGATGGCTGGATATCCGAATGCCGATCAGCCCGGTATATGCCGTCAACCGAGGGGACAGGGATGGAGCTGCCCGAAACACCAGCGTCAGAGGGCCGGGCCAGAATGCGCCTATGAGCCTTCGCGCTGTTTCCGGGACCTTCTCGACCAGGCTGTCCAGTTCGTCTTCTGCTCCAATGAGAATCGGAATCGGATTGCTGAAACTCCTGCCCTTGATGCCGAAAAGTTTTTCAATGGCGGCTTCATCTCCTGCGTCTGCCCCCAGTCCGTAAAATGTTTCAGTGGGATAGGCCAGAACCCTGCCCTGCCTCAGAAACCCGGCAGCTGATTGAATCAGGGCGGGGTCAGGATTCCCGGGATCGATCGTTATCACCGGTGTTGAAGTCATGCGCGGATTTTCTGGAGAAGGTCTTCCTGCCCCTTTTCAACTTCCTGGGACATCGTGTCGATATAAGTGAGAAGCTTCTGCCGGAGCTCTTCATCATTGAGCGATAGAATCCGGATGGCAAGCAGTGCGGCGTTCTTTGCCCCTGCTTTTCCGACGGCCATGGTTGCAACGGGGACGCCTCCCGGCATCTGAACCGTGGACAGCAGTGCATCCAGGCCGTGAAGTGCCGTTGCATCAATGGGTACCCCGATAACAGGCAGGGGTGTCTGTGAGGCGATGACGCCGGCCAGATGTGCTGCGGCGCCTGCCCCGACAATGATGGCCTTGACGTTTCGCTGGGCCGCCGTCCGGGCGAAATCGGATGTCCTCGTCGGAGAGCGGTGCGCCGAGGTTAGAAATACCTCATGGGTGATGGAAAATGCATTGAGAATTTTAACCGCTTCTTCCATGACGGGATAATCGGAATGGCTGCCCATCACGACGCTGACAATATCGTTGCTCTTGTCCATTAAAGGGTTCTCCTGCTCCGGAATAAATGGGGTGAAAAACGGATCAAAGCGAAATACGGTCTGAAGTATACAGCCGATAACAGCGAGAATCAAGAAGGGGAAAAAGGGAAATGCGGCAGGCGGAACATTCCAGGCCTGCCTGCCGCATGAGAAACTGCGCGGACCGCCTCTCAGTGCTTGAAATGACGGGTGCCGGTAAAGATCATGGCCATTCCGTGCTCATCGGCGGCCTGAATGGCCTCCTCATCCCGCATGGAGCCGCCGGGTTGAATGATGGCCGTGATGCCGGCTTCTGCGGCCATGTCTACTCCGTCACGGAAGGGGAAGAATGCGTCGGAGCCGAGCACGCAGCCTTTCGTCGGCAGCATGGCCTTCATCTTGGCAATTTTGACGGAATCCACACGGCTCATCTGCCCGGCGCCGACTCCGACCAGCTGATCCTTGGTCGTAAAAACGATGGCGTTGGATTTGACATGTTTGACGACCCTCCAGGCAAAATCCAGCGCCTGGTATTCTTCCTCCGTCGGGGTCCGCCTGGTAACGATCCTGGCTTTCCGGATATCGAAGGGATCGCGGTCCCTTTCCTGAACGAGCAGGCCGCCGACGACCCGCCGAAAATCGTATCCCAGAGATCCTGCTGTGAATTCGCTGGGGATTAGCAGCATCCTCAAGTTCTGTTTTGCTTTTAATAGATCCAGGGCATCCTCGTCAAAGTCGGGTGCAATAACGACTTCCAGAAATGTCTTGAGGATCTCCCCCGCTGTTGCGCTGTCAACGGTTCGATTCAGGGCCACAATGCCGCCGAAGGCGGAGATGGGATCCGTTGCCATGGCTTTCTGATAGGCGTCGGCGAGATCTTTAGACGTGGTGGCCGCTCCGCAGGGGTTGGCGTGCTTCATGATCACGGCGGCGGGCAGGGAAAAATCGGAAACCATGTTCCATGCCGCATCACTGTCCATGATGTTGTTATAGGATAATTCCTTTCCGTGAAGCTGGCGGGCATTGGCGATCGAGGCCGGAAAAGGACGATGCTCCCGATAGAAGATGGCCCGCTGATGGGGATTTTCACCATAGCGAAGGTCCTGGGCCTTCTCGAACTGCACCGTCAGAGTGTCCGGAAATTCCTTGGGCGCGCTGCCGTAGGGCGTCAGCTTCCCCAGGTAATTGGAAATTGCTGCATCGTATCTGGCCGTCAGCTGGAAGGTTTTTACAGACAGCTCGAAATTGGTCGCCTCGGAGATCCTGCCGCCGCGCTCCTTCATCTCTTCAAGGATCCGGCCGTAATCCGACGGGTCCGTCACAACACTGACAAAGCGGTAATTTTTCGCGGCGGCCCTGAGCATCGTCGGGCCGCCAATATCAATGTTCTCGATGGCTTCTTCAAGGGAGCACCCTTCTCGGGATACCGTGTCTTCAAAGCGGTACAGGTTGATGACCACCATGTCGATCATGTCGATTCCATGGCTTCTTGCCGCCTCCTGGTGGCTTTCCTGATCCCTGAGCGCCAGAAGCCCCCCATGGATTTTGGGATGGAGCGTTTTGAGCCTTCCGTCCATCATTTCAGGAAAGCCCGTATAGTCAGAAACATCCCGGACGGACAGGCCGTTTTGTCTCAGCTGTGCCGCCGTTCCGCCCGTTGAGAGGATTTCCACCCCGTAGCTGACCAGACCTCTGGCAAATTCAACAATCCCCGCCTTGTCAGTCACACTGATAAGGACCCGTTTTATTTGATTAAAAGTCATCATTTTTCTCCTTCTTTTATTTTCCTCTTCATATCTTCCATATGGCGGATTCTCTTTTCAAGAAGAGGCCAGGTTCCGATATCCGGGCGATGGTCCACAGGGCCTTTTATGGCTGTTACGGCTTTTTCCGCAATGGTTTCCGCTGCATCGATGCGATCGGCAATCCCGACGACACCGATTGCCCTTGAAGAGGTCATATAAAGACCATCTGCCTTCTGATCGACGGATGAATAGTACAAGCGGGCGGCCCCCACATCTCCGATTTCTATCCGGGAGGAGGTGGAGCCTGCATTGCCGGCATTGGCAGGCAGGCCGTAAGCCTTGGGGACAATGTACTTGCACACGGTGGCTTTCTTTTCAAATTCGATGGGAAGGCTCCCCAGCGTCCCCTCGGTGATGGCCGTGCAGAGATCGAGAAAGTCCGTTTTTAAAAGCGGCAGGATATTCATGGCTTCAGGATCGCCGAGCCGGGCGTTGTATTCGAGAAGTTTCACCCCGGATCGGGTGATCATAAATCCCCCGTACATCACGCCCTTGTAGTAACAGCCGGTTTCCCGGTAAAGGGCTTCGGCGACGGACTGGGTGATGGACAATCCCGCCGCGATATCCTTTTCCGATAGAAAAGGCAGAAGATGATTTTCAAAGGAATAGGATCCCATCCCGCCCGTGTTGGGCC
>Ga0265295_1002023_pt1 | contig 33618 bp, 25 predicted proteins | sample Munlansysbiofilm_FD_192503 | JGI IMG/M metagenome (GOLD analysis project Ga0265295, IMG submission 192503) | Leachate microbial communities from a municipal landfill in Southern Ontario, Canada - Methane capture system biofilm | ecosystem: Engineered > Solid waste > Landfill > Unclassified ... | reverse complement strand
TTTTCCGTTATCTGCTTCACCATAAAAATACAGTTTTCAAAATCCAGCCAGACGTGGGGATCAACGGCATTATCGCCATGTTGTAACCCATGTTCATGATGCCCGTCGTGCTTTGCAAGTTTAAGCAATTGCACACCTTTGGCAGCAGCCAGTATTTGTGTTTTTGTGCTGTCAGTACCGGCTATAACCCGTTTTGCCCAGGGCTCCATAAAACTGCTGGTGTAGATAAAAAGTGCAGAACGGCGGATATCCGCCATATCTGTTGGTCGCGGCTCAAAATGATGAGGTTCCACACCAGGTGGCAGCAGTAAAGTGACCTCCATACGGTCGGCAGCCAGAAAGCGGGTAAAGTCGTACAAGGGGAAAATGGTTGTTACCACCAGTGGTTTATCGCTTTTGGGAGGACTGGCAGGCTGATTCTGGCAGCCAGCAAATATCAGCAGCAATAACAAAGGCAGCAATTTCAGATATCTGGACAATGCAATCACCTGTGAATAAGAAGAGCCGAGGTTTGTATCCTCGGCTCCTGCAACAAAATATTTATTATTGGATACTACTCGCCAAAAGCAGCAAATGATTCTCTTTCTGAATCAGAGAACATCCGATCAACATCCATAATAATCAGCAAACGGTCGGTATGGTTAAAAACACCGGTGATAAACTCCTGATCTATATTGCCGGAAACCATGGTGGGCGGCGGCTGAATTTCACCAGAACGGATTCTGATTACTTCAGACACAGCATCAACCACAAAACCGGTGAGTCCACCTGCCACGTCCATCACCATAATCCTGGTATGGCTGTCATGATCAGCATCCATCAGCCCAAACCTTTTGCGCATGGAGATAATCGGAATAACCTTGCCCCGGAGGTTGATAATCCCTTCCACATAATGGGGAGTGTTGGGCATCTTGGTGATTTCAGGCATACGGATGATTTCACGCACCTTCAAAACTTCAACTCCGTATTCCTCACCACTCAGCATAAAACTTACCAACTGAATCAGCTCATCCCTGCCTGCCCCTGCATCTGTTCTGCTTACCAGTGCTGTTGTTGACATATTTTTATCCTCCTTGTTCAAGTCAGTAAAATCGTTTTAACATTTAACAAACAATATCATTAAAGTGGGTTCAAAACACATTTTTTTCACCACAACCCTGCCAAAGCTCCGTTTGCAGCTGCCAGATCATCAACTTTACGTGCCAGACTATCATCTTCCTCCAAAGGTGGAGCATGGAACGGCTTACGTCTGGCATCAATTACCAATGCTCCTTTACATCCCCAGTGCCGCCCGATGTTAAAGGATGATACGCCATAAACATCAGTGGCAGGATTGGAGCGGGTGAAAGTCACCCAAAGCAGGTTATCAAGGTTACGGGCTGTAAATTCGCTGTCATCGGCAAGTACAACCAGCGGCAGTTCCTCTGGCAAAGGATGCTTTTGCCAGAAGTTGCAGAACTGCTCAACAAGCTGATCCTGCTCTCCCCTGCCTTGTTTTGAGGCTGTTGCCTGCACCACCATAACACCAGGCAATGCCATAAAAGGAGCCTTGCAGCCATCTGGCAGTTTAAGGTCGGATGGCAGTCTGTCCAGTAACTGGCGGCGCACCGCTCCGGCTGAAGCAATCACCAGTTTGGAGCCGATATTTAACCCGGCACCGCTGTAATCAAGGGTATCAACGGTGGTGGAGGTCTGAAAGTGCAAATCCTGCTGCCAGTCCACACGCTTTAACAGGTGCAGCAAAAACCTGTCCACCTGGTTTATGTCCAGTTGTGGATCATCCTCTTCAGCAGTAATCAGCAGGTATTTGGCAAGGGAAAGCTGACCTTGCCCCAAAATTGCGTTTGCCTGGGTTAAAAGCTCCAGTGGACGGTTTATATTTTCATAGGGAGTATAACGCTCTGAACCGATTGCCAGCAGCAGCGGATGTACGCCAGCAGCATCCACCGCATGTACAGCTTTTACGCCAGGCAACACAGTGGGAATCAGCTCACCGGTCAGCTCATGGATAAAGGTGCCAAAGGATGTATCTTCCTGCGGAGGTCTGCCCACTGTTGTAAAAGGCCAGATGGCATCGGGACGATGGTATACTGCCTCCACCTCCAGATAAGGGAATGGATGGGCAAGGCTGTAGTAGCCAAGGTGGTCGCCAAAAGGACCTTCAGGCAAGAGATTATCCATAACCATGCTGCCCACAATGCAGAAATCAGCCTCTGCTGCCACCGGTAATATTCCTGGCAGTTGTGCCATTTCAATCCGCTGACCTGCCAAAAGACCGGCAAAGGAAAGTTCTGGCATCCCTTCCGGCAGCGGCATAACCGCTGCTATGGTCATGGCAGGTGCACCACCCACAAAAATATTGACCTTAAGCCGTTCACCAGCAGCTTTTGCTTCGCTGTGATGTACACCAATGCCACGATGAATCTGGTAGTGCATCCCGGCTTGTTTATCCTTTAAATAATCATTGCCGGAAATCTGCACACGGTACATCCCCAGGTTGGATTTGCCAAACCCGGGCTTTACTGGTGATTCGGTATAAACCTGGGGCAAGGTGATGAAAGCACCGCCATCAGCAGGCCAGGAAACAAGCTGGGGCAAAGCAGACAGGCTGGCGCGTTTGCTTAAAACCGGTGCATTATCAGCAGAAACCTTTTTGGGCAGCAGGTTTTTAGCCGCAATAGCTGCACCAAAACCAGACAAAGGTTTGCCAAGTGCGCTAAACGGATTTATTTTCATCTGCACCAAGGTTTCAATGGTTTGCAAGGTATCGCGAAAGATAAAGCGGGTACGCTCTAAGGTGCCAAACAGATTACCCAGCAGCGGAAAGGAAGAACCTTTTACATTGGTAAAAAGTAAAGCCGGGCCACCAGCCTGGTAAACACGGCGTTGAATCATCCCTGCTTCCAGATGTGGATCTACAGGAATATCAATACGTTTCAGCATCTTATGCTGTGCCAGATCATTTACACATGCTTGCAGATTTTTATATCCCATGACTAAATTCTCATTTCATTTATAATTAATCTGCCAAATCTGCCTTTTTTTAATAACAAGGTCAACAATGCTGAAACCAACACTGTTCAGAAAATTTCTTTTTCCCGCGCTTTTAATCGCTCTTTTGCCCTTACTGGCAGCTTCGGTGCTGCTTTATTCGGGACTTGAGCAGGTACGCGATCATCTGGCGCAGGAAGTAGCCCGCACCGCCGACCGCCAGGCATCGGAGACATTGCAAAACCGTGCCCGTCATCTGGCAGAAGCGGTGTCTGTTTTTCTGGAAAAACGGGAAAGCGATCTGCGTTTTATCTCCCGTTTTAGCCACAATAGGCAGATGTTACAGCATTTTTACAGGGTTAAACAAAGGGAAATATGGGTAAAACGCAATGGCAAGGAGCATCACCTGACCATACCGGTATACCGCTCGCTTGCCTTGATTGATGCCAACGGGCAAGAGCTTTTCAGGATAGATGATGGCGTGCAGGTGCCAGACGAAAGATTGCGTGATGTTTCAAAGCCGCAAAACACTGATTACAAGACTGAAACCTATTTTAATGAAATCCAAAAACTTGCTGATGGGGAAATCTACGTATCACGGGTGACTGGTTTTCATATCACCATACAAGAGCAGGAAGCAGGCAAGCATTTTGAAGGGGTTATCCGCTTTGGTATGCCTCTTTACAACACTAATGGCAAATTTGACGGTGCGCTGGTGCTGTCCCTTGATCATCAGCATCTGATGGAGTTTACACAACATGTTGATCCTGGTCCTGGTTACAGCTTTGTTGAACCAAGCTATGCCAGTGCCAATTATGCCTTTATTTTTGATGATGAAGGCTGGATTATTACCCATCCCAAATACTGGGATCTGCGCGGGCTGGACAAAAACGGGCAGCTTGTGCCACCGTTATCTCCTGATTCAACCCCTGAAAACATCGCCAGCGGGCAGATACCTTTTAACCTTGACCATGCCGGATTTATCCATCCCAACTACCCCAAAGTGGCAAATGCAGTACGTCAGCACCAGGTGGGCACAATGGAAACCACCAATGTGGGGCGTTCCCGCAAAATCATGGCTTTTGCCCCCATTTTGTACAACACCGGTACCTATAAAAGACATGGTGTTTTTGGTGGTGTCACCATCGGCTTGCAGATGGATTTGTACTACGCCCAATCCAGTGCCAGCAGCCGCCTGATTAATCTGCAACTGCAACAGTTCCGGCATCGCAGTGGTCTGATCATGGCTTTTACGGCACTGCTGGCAGGATTGGCTGCCTGGCGGCTTGCCAAAGGGATTATCAGACCTATCCAGCAGCTTAACCGTGAAGCACAGCATCTGGCAGCAGGTGATACAGCATCACCTATCCATATTTCAGGCAGTGATGAGCTTGCCCAGTTAACCGACACCTTTAACCAGATGGCGCACGAACTTGAAGAACGCCGCCTGAACCTGCTGGCGACCTTGAGCAAGCTGCAAAAATCCCGCCAGGTGATTACCGATGAACGTAACTTTAAAGAAAGTATTCTGGAAAGTATTTCCAGCGCAATTATTACCTTTGATACCAACGGCTTGCTCACCTCCACAAATGCCACTGCCAACAGTTTTCTGGGTAAAAAATGGTCGCTTGGTACCCACTATGCTGCTGTTTTCAGGCAGTGGGAGGGGGTTCCGGCACGCATAGCACTGGCAATTACCGAGGGTACAGGCTATGGACGTGAGCCACTTATGCTAAAACAGGAATCAGGTATGCGACATTTTGATCTGGGGATTTTCCCCATTGGTCCTGATGCTGCACAGGGAATCACCATAACCTTGCGTGATGAAACCTTGCGGGAAAAGCTGCGGGAAGAAACCATCAGGCTTGACCGTCTGGCCTCCCTGGGCAGGCTGGCTGCCGGAATTTCCCATGAAATACGCAACCCCTTAACCGGCGTTACCCTGCTTCTTGATGACCTGCATGATCGTTATGCGCTGGCACAGGATGAGCGCAAAATGCTTGAGCGCGCCATAGCAGAAATTGAACGGGTGGAAAGGCTGGTGGCTTCAATGCTAAGTTTTGCCACCCCGCCAAGGACTGAGTTTAAAACCGGCAGGCTTGATGAAACCGTGCAGGAGGTGGCTATTTTGTTAAAACGCTCCTTTGAGCGGCAAAACATAACCATGCAGCTTGATTGCCAGCCATTGCCACCTTTTCTCTTTGATCCTGACAAAATACGGCAGGCAGTACTTAATCTGCTTAAAAACGGACTGGAAGCAATGCCAGACGGCGGTCTGCTCACAGTAAAGCTTTATGCAGAAAATAACATTGCCATTATCCGGATAGCAGATTCAGGCACAGGTATCTGCGAGGATGATCTGCCGATACTTTTTGAGCCGTTTTTTACCCGCAAAGGTGCCGGCACAGGTCTTGGACTTTCCATCACCCGCAGGATTATTGAAGAACATGGCGGAAGCATTGAAGCAGAAAACATGGCAAACGGCGGTGCCTGTTTTACCATCTGCCTGCCCCTTGCATAAATTAGTACTCCTTGAAAATCGTAAACAACAGGAACAATATTTGCATAATAATTAACAGGCTTTTGAAAAATGTCATGGAGAAGCGACGGAGTAGACAACCTCCGCAGTGGTTTTAAAAGCTCTGTTAAATACAAAATCCTGAAAAATGGGCAGAAGTTAATGGAATCAATTCTGATTATAGATGATGAGCCGTTTATCCGCGAAAATGTGCAACGGGTACTGCATGAAGACGGTTACCATGTGCTGGAAGCAGCCAACAGCAAGCAAGCTTTGAAGTTAATCAGCTCTGATGAAGTAGACCTTGCACTTTTAGACCTGAACCTGGGTAGCGAAGATGGGCTTTTGCTGCTTAAGGAGCTGAAAGAGCAGGACCCTGATCTGCTGGTTATTATCATTACCGGATACGGCTCAGTTGAATCTGCTGTTGAGGCATTGCGCCTTGGGGCATACGATTATGTGAAAAAACCGTTTAAAGCCGATGCGTTGCGTCTGATTGTCAGGCTGGCACTGCAAACACAGGAACTAAAACGTGAAGTGCGGGCACTTAGGCGCGAGAATAAACTGCCTGGCAGTATCCCGTTTCTGGGTGAAAGCCAGGCTTTTAACAAAATTCTGGCGCAACTGCGGGAAGTGGCACGTATTCCCACAGCCACTGTGCTGATCACCGGTGAATCCGGCACAGGCAAAGAACTTGCTGCACGGGCTATCCATTCCCTTTCCGAGCAAAGCGGTGCGCCCTTTGTAGCGGTTAATTGCGCATCAATACCAACAGAATTGATGGAAAGCGAACTTTTTGGTCATGAAAGAGGTGCATTTACCGGCGCAACCGCACGTAAAACCGGGCTGTTTGAAGAAGCCAATGGTGGCACTATCTTTCTTGATGAAATCGGTGATATGCACACCTCATTGCAAGCCAAACTGCTGCGCGTATTGCAGGAACGCACCTTCAGGCGGGTTGGCGGAACAAGGGACATCCCTGTTCAACTACGCATAATTACAGCTACAAACCGCAACCTTCAGGAAAGGATTCAGCAGGATAACTTTCGGGAAGATTTATATTACCGCTTGAATGTTGTGCCTATCCACCTGCCACCACTGCGGGAACGGCAAGAAGATATCGGGCTGCTTGCCAAATATTTTCTGGATGATTTCAGCAACTCTTTTGGCAAGTCTTTCCAGGGGATTTCCGCAAATGCCCTGCAGCTTTTATCCAACTACCAATGGCCAGGCAATATCAGAGAACTACGTAATATTATTGAGAGAATCTGCATAATGCATAACGGACAGATGCTCACCTCTGAGCACCTGCCCATGGAGCTGCACGATAGCCACAATATCTGCTGCAATAAAACAAGCTGCCCGGATAACGGACTGGAACAGGCTGTTGCAGATTTTGAACGTCAGCTGATTACTGATGCACTGGAAAAAACCGAGGGCAATGTGCAGCAAGCTGCCAATATCCTGCAAATCCCGCGGGGTACCCTGCGCTATAAAATGGAAAAGTACGGATTACGCCTGGCAGAGCAAAACGGCTGAAATCCGCCACCATCCACTGGCTGAAATCCGCCACACCCCTGTCGCAATATCCGGCAGGTAGACGGTATCATAAAACCCTGTGTGCGCTAAACCTGCCGTATAATTGATAAATAAAAATAAAAAAGGAAGTAACGCAAATCGGCATGGCATTTGCTTTTAAAACAATGTACTGTTTTACATAGTCATTTCCGGATTCAGAGGATTTAGCCAAAAATCAGATGAAAACGGAAAACAAATCCAAAAGGAGGAACAGAAGAAAATGTTCAAGAAAATCGCCGCAGCAGTATTGACCCTGGCGCTGGCATTGCCCCTAACAGCAATGGCAGCAGATCCGATTGTTATCAAATTCAGTCACGTTGTAGCCACAAACACCCCAAAAGGGGCAGCTTCCGAGTATTTCAAGAAGCTTGCCGAAGAGCGCACCAAAGGTGCTGTAAAGGTGGAGGTTTACCCCAACAGCCAGCTTTACAAGGACAAGGAAGAAATGGAAGCCTTGCAACTGGGTGCAGTGCAGATGCTGGCTCCATCACTTGCCAAGTTTGCCCCCCTTGGCGTAAGAGAATTTGAAGTTTTTGACCTTCCTTTTATTTTTGACGATTACAAAAGCCTGCACGCTGTAACCAAAGGTCCTGTTGGTGCCAAGCTGCTGAAAAAACTGGAGAGCAGAGGTATTCTCGGTCTGGCATACTGGGATAACGGCTTCAAGGTTATGTCCGCCAACAAGCCCCTTAAAAACGTAGCTGATTTCAGGGGTCTTAAAATGCGCATCCAGTCTTCCAAGGTACTTGATTCCCAGATGCGTGCTGTTGGTGCCATCCCGCAGGTAATGGCTTTCTCTGAAGTTTATCAGGCATTGCAAACCGGTGTTGTTGATGGCACAGAAAACCCGCCTTCAAACCTTTACACCCAGAAAATGCACGAAGTACAAAAGTATGTAACCATGTCCAACCACGGTTATCTGGGCTATGCAGTGCTGGTTAACAAAAAATTCTGGGAAGGTCTGCCAAAGGATATCCGCGCCATTTTGGAGCAGGCAATGAAAGAAGCCACTGACTATGCCAACGATATCGCTAAAAAAGATAATGATGATGCCATGGCTGAAGTTAAAAAATCCGGCAAGTCTGAAATCATCAACCTTACCGCTGCCGAGCGTAAAGCCTGGAAAAAGGCAATGGATAAAACCCACAAGCAAAACGCAAAGCGTATAGGCAATGAAATTATCCAGGAAGTTTACAAGGCAACCGGTTACAATCCTGACAAGTAAATCTGATATGGTTTAATACTGGCCGCTGTGCCCCTCACAGCGGCTTTTTTGCGAATATTTTCAGGAGAAAACCAATGTTGAAATACCTTGACCGTCTGGAAGAGATTATTATCGCCTTCCTTGTCGGTGCAGCAACACTGATTATTTTTATAGCTGTTTTGCACCGCTACACAGCCGGGCTTGCCATACCGGGCTTGCAGGACTGGCTGCTTGAAATCAACCTGGGCTGGGCGCAGGAACTTTGTATTTATATGTTTGTATGGATGGCAAAGTTTGGAGCTGCCTATGGTGTGCGCACCGGTATCCACGTGGGTGTGGATGTACTGGTAACACGCCTGCCAGATACCTGGCGTACCAAGTGTGTATTGCTGGGAATTTCCGGTGGCATCTTTTTTACCGGCACCATCGGCTATCTTGGCGGCTCTTTTGTCTGGGATAACGGAATGCACTACGCTGTGTATAACCTGCTTGGGCTTGATGTTTCAGAGGTTATCCAGGGACCGATTACCCCTGATCTGGAATGGCCTACCTGGATTATCTACTCGGCAGTGCCCCTTGGTTCTTTCCTGATGTGCTTCCGTTTTATGCAGGTTGGCTGGAAATATTTCCTCACCCGTGAACTGCCCCAGCACGATGAAGGTCATGTGGATGGTCTGGAAGAAAATACTGACAGCGTTGACTCCACCGATAAAACTGATTCCGGTGCAGCACAAAAACTTGATCATGAAACCGGTGGGGGAGGTGCAAAATGAGTTTAGTTGAAAACCAGGTAATTCCATTCAGTAAAAAGAGAGCTGCCGGCATTTTGCTGATAATTGCAGCAGTTTTGGCAGGATTAAGCTCACTTGGCAATGCAGGCATTGTTTTTGCCCTGCTGGCTGGGCTGATGCTTACCGGTATGCCGATTTCCATCTCCCTTGGTCTGACGGTTTTGATGTTCCTTTTCTTCTTTTCCAACGTGCCAACAGAAGCAGTGGCTTTAAAACTGTTCACCGGCATTGAAAAATTTGAAATCATGGCGATTCCGTTTTTCATCCTGGCAGGTAACTTTTTAACCCACGGCGGTGTGGCACGGCGGATGATTAACTTTGCCACAGCTTTGGTCGGGCACTTTAACGGCGGACTGGCACTGGGCGGTATTGTTGCCTGCACACTTTTTGCCGCTGTATCCGGATCAAGCCCGGCAACAGTGGTGGCAATTGGCTCTATTTTGTTACCTGCCATGGCCAGGCAGGGCTACCCTACCAAATTTGGTGTAGGGGTAATTGCCACTTCCGGCAGCCTTGGTATGTTAATCCCCCCGTCAATTGTTATGGTTGTTTACGCGGTTTCCACCAACTCCTCCATTGGACGGCTCTTTATCGCTGGTGTTATCCCTGGGCTGCTTTTGGCAGGTATTTTGATGCTGGTAACCTGGATTGTTGCCAAAAAACGCAATTATCCGCGCCAGGCAAAAGCACCGCTTAGCCTTGTATTTCGCACATTCAGGGAAAGTATCTGGGGGCTTTTTCTGATAATCGTGGTAATCGGCGGAATCTATTCCGGTCTTTTTACCCCAACCGAAGCTGCGGCAATGAGTGCGGTTTACGCATTTTTAGTGTCTGTATTCATCTACCGTGATATGGGCTTGAAAGATGTTCCCAAAGTTTTACTTTCTTCAGCCAGCATGTCTGCCATGCTTTTGTACATCATCACCAACGCCGTACTTTTCTCCTTCCTGCTCACTTCTGAGCAGGTTCCGCAAAACCTGACTGAATGGATGGTGGGACTTGGACTTTCCCATGTCAGCTTCCTGATTCTGGTGAATATTATGCTGCTGGCTGCTGGTAACTTTATGGAGCCATCCTCCATTTTGCTGATTACTGCACCGCTTTTATTCCCCATGGCGATGGAGCTGGGTATTGACCCGATTCACCTGGGTGTTTTAATGACTGTAAACATGGAAATAGGCATGATTACACCACCTGTTGGGCTTAACCTTTATGTATCAAGCGGCGTCTCAAAACTAGGGCTGACAGAAACCACCAAAGCCTGCCTACCCTGGATACTGGTACTGCTGGTTTATCTGATACTGATTACCTATGTTCCGCAGATTTCATTGTGGCTGCCGGATCTGTTGTATAAATAGCAAGGGAATAGATTAAGCCCCGATAAGAGTTCCCCCTCTTTAAACAAGAGGGGGACAGGGGGAGTTATGAAGGTAATTGGAAAAGAGCCATTTCCATATGGAACAGGCTTTTGAAAAATCTTACGCCAACAGATACTCCGTAATCATATCAGCTGTTTTACTTGCACTGTTTCTGTCGTTATTAAAGGCAAGATGATAAACAGCCAGGTTGTACGGATCAAAATCCAGAAAACTACGGATGAAGTTATCCCTTTCCTTCTGCTTTTTTTCAACTATTGCTTCTGCTTCTGCTTCACTGATGGACAGCCTGTTGGCTATGGACTGTTTTTTAAAGGTCATGGAGGCAAATATCCTGAAATGGAAACAGTTTTTCATGTTTCTGGTGACAATTGATGCCCCCCTGCCCACGATTATCACATTACCTTGCTCGGCAAGGGCAACAATATGTCTGGTCAGCAAGCGGTAGTAATCCTTGTCACTTTTCCAGCGTGATGAAAAAGTGGCAAGAAACTCATCCAGAAAACGGTTTTTCTCCCCCAGATTTTTCAGTACATCACTGGATAAATTATGGTTTTTAGCCACTTCATCCAATAGTGCCTTATCCATTAAAGTCCAGTTTTCCCCTGTTTTCTTTTCCAGGTTAAGCCGCAGCAACTCTGCCACAGGATACGCTTCGCAACCAAACTCACGGGAAATGGTGATGGTTGGTTTTGGAGACGGCTCTTCCTCATGCCACACACCCTGGTTTTGCCTGCGGGCAACTTCAATCAAACCGCCCAGCCGATGATCAATTGATGGAATCAAGCTTGCAACAGACATGTCGGATACCTCCTGTGGTTTTGTTAAGATTCATGAATAGTATCCTTTATTGCGAAACAGTCAATCTGCAAAACTCTTCCCTGACCATATTCACCAGCTCTGGCAGTTTTGATGACAATGCCGCAGTCAACTCTGTACCCATTTCAAGGCAGGCTGGCTGAATACCAATAAGTACAACATGTTGCGGAAGGCATCCCATCAGTTCTGCCACTGCCAGCAGGTCTTTAAGCCCCATCTGGTGGGCAGAAAGTCTGGTTGCCAGAGCAATCGGCACATCTTCCCCCTCAAGCCTGATCAAAGTTCCTGGCACTTCGCCTGTTTCCACAGCATCCACAATAATCAGCCGCTCAACACCTTCCAGATAGGGTAAAAGATCAAGCCCCAAAGTACCACCATCCAGCAGTTCTGCTCCGTCTGGTAGCTCGTAATTGCCGGTTTGCAGAATTTCAATTACTTTTGGGCCAACCCCATCGTCTGTCATAATTGTATTGCCAAGCCCAAGTACCAAAGTTTTCATAACTGCTCCAAACAGCTCAATCTTTTCTGGGAAAAAATGACCAGGTTTTACTTTTACAAACAGCCTGCGGGCTGGATGTAAACTTGTAACCACTGAATATACTGGATATTTCACCGCCGCCTTCTTTTATATCCATTAACCAGCCACTGTAAATATGGTTAATGACAAAGCCGATCAGCAGATACATTACAATGTGATGATAAAGGTGCATCTGCTGGGTGGTAAAAAGCAGATACACAGGCTTTAAAGCCGTGTGCATAAGACCGCCTGGCGCATGTTCTGCATACATGGCAAAACCGGTGAAAATCATGAAAAAATAAAGCATAAAAACGCAGAAATAGGCAGTGGCAGCCATTGGATTATGTCCGTTTGCTTCAGGCGGATGCTTTCTGAAAAATGTGTAATAGGCAAACACTTCTTTCATCTCTTTGCGGCCGGCAGCACTGAAAAACGGAAAGTATTCACGCCAGCCGGCATAACAGTTACCCCTGAAAGCCCAGACAAAGCGTGCCAGTACGCTGACAGCAAAGGCATAGGCAAACACAAAGTGCAGAAAACGTACCCAGCCCATCAGATATGCCTTTGATGAAACATCAATAAAAGCAGGGTTGCCGATTAAAATGCCGGTAACCGAGAGGATTACAATGCTGATTGCGGTTACCCAGTGACAGATACGTACCGGCAGATCCCAGATATAATGTCTGTATTTTTTTTCAATCACCTGAAACCCCCTTTCATCAGGAGACCCTAACCCGTATCAGTTCATTGCCGGTTGCATCAGCCACATGGACTGCACAGGCCAGGCATGGGTCAAAAGAATGGATAGTACGCAATATTTCAAGGGGCTGATCTGTTTTTGCCATCGGCGTACCCACCAAAGCTGCTTCGTATGGACCACGCTGACCTTTTGTATCCCTTGGTGATGCATTCCAGGTTGTCGGCACAACCGTCTGGTAATTCAAGATTTTCTGGTCTTTTATTTTAATCCAGTGTCCAAGCGCACCCCGTGATGCTTCATGAAAACCGTAACCACTTGCTTCGGCAGGCCAGCTTTTCGGATCCCATTTTTCATTGTTATGAATCCGGTAATCACCCTTGCCGATGTTGTCAATCAACTGCTCAAGGTAGACAGAGGCCTGTCTGGACAGCAGCAAGGTATCAATCCCCCGCGCTGCGGTGCGCCCCAAGGTTGAAAAAAGTGCTCCTGCGCCCACCCCCAGATGCCCCAGCACCATATCCACCGCTGCCTTTGTTTCTTTGTGCCCTGCTGCATAGGCAACCAGCAGCTTTGCCAGCGGTCCCACCTCCATTGGTACTTCTTCGTAGCGTGGTGCTTTAACCCAGGTATATTTGCCGTTTACATCCAGATAATCGTAAGGCGGTTTGGGTCCGGTATATTTTTCTTCTGTCTCACCATCAAACGGATGCAGCCCTTTACCTGCCCCACCCTGTTTGTATTCATACCAGGCATGATCAACCTGCTCGGTGATTTTTTGTTGATCAACCGGCAAAAGTTTTGACAGATCACGGTTCATGACTGTGCCGGAGGGCAGCCACAGCTTGCCGCTTACAGGATCGGGAAATTCACCAAAAGACAGATAATTGCCAACACCGCCACCAATGGCAGCCCAGTCTTTATAATATGAGGCTATTGCCAGCAGATCCGGAATATAAACTTTTTCCACAAACTGGTTCGCCTTGACCAAAAGGCGTTTGATGGTCATCAACTTATCTGCGTTAAGCGCGTTTTGTGAATCAGGATCAATGGGAATCGCCATGCCACCCACAAGGAAAGTCTGCGGGTGAGGGTTTTTACTGCCTAAAATCGCCTGGATTTTGATGATCTCTTTTTGCCACTCCAAAGCTTCCAGATAATGGGCTGTTGCCATCAGGTTTGCTTCGGGCGGCAACCTATATGCCGGATGCCCCCAGTAAGCATTGGCAAAAGGTCCAAGACGACCGGTGCCGACAAAGGCTTTCAGCTTTTCCTGAACCTCCCTGAAATATGTTGCCGAGTTTTTCGGCCAGTCCGATATGCTGGCTGCCAGTGAAGCTGTGCGGGTGGGGTCAGCCTGCAATGCCGAAGTGATATCCACCCAGTCCAGAGCATGAAGATGGTAGAAATGAATCGTATGGTCATGCACAAGCTGTGTACAGATAATCAGATTACGGATCAGCTCGGCATTTGGCGGTGCCTGTATTTTAAGCGCGTTTTCCACTGCCCTGATGGAAGCAATGGAATGCACGGTTGTACAGACACCACAGATACGTTGCGTCCAGTACCAGGCATCACGGGGATCGCGCCCTTTCAGGATTTTCTCAATACCACGGTACATGGTGCTGGAACTCCAGGCATCTTTTATGGTGCCTCCGGCAAGCTCTGCCTCAATCCGCAGGTGTCCTTCTATACGCGTAATCGGGTCAACAACAATTCTTGCCATGGTCTATCCCTCCCCTTCACTGGTTTTGTCGGCAGGCTTACTTTTGCCCCGCACTGCATTGGCAACACCGTGGATGGCAAAGGCACCAGCAACACCGGCTGCAAAAGCAGCACCAATCTTATCGGCGTTTTGCTCAATACCAAAGCCGGGCACATTGGGCAGACGGCGGTAAAGCGGTGAGGTATCCCAGAAATCAGGTTCTGCACAGCCAACACAACCATGACCTGCTGCCACCGGCCAGCTGGTTCCTTCGTTAAACCGCTGGGTAGGACAGTTGTGGAAGGTTGCCGGTCCTTTGCATCCCATTTTGTAAAGGCAATAACCTTTGCGGTGGGCATCATCACCCCACATTTCCACAAACTGACCTGCATCAAAGTGGGCGCGACGTTCGCAGTTATCATGAATCCGCTTGCCATAGGCGAAAAGTGGTCTGCCACGGCTGTCCATAGCCGGCAGCTTTCCAAAGGTTAGATAATGCACAACAACGGCAGTTATGTTTTCGGCATTGCAGGGGCAACCGGGCATATTGACAACCGTGGCCCCGGGAACCGCCTTCTTTACACCAACCGCACCGGTCGGATTGGGGGCAGCAGCAGCAATTCCGCCATAACTGGCGCAGGTGCCAACAGCAATGGTTGCCGCTGCATTACCGCACACATGTTTGGCAAGCTGGTGGAAACTCTTACCGCCGATACAACCGTAAATACCGCCGTCTTTCACAGGGATGGAGCCCTCCACAATGCAGATATATTTGCCTTTGTAATCCTGCACCGCTTTTTCAAGTGCTGCTTCTGCCTGATGACCTGCCGCAGCCATGATGGTTTCATGGTAATCAACGGATAAAATATCCAGAATCAGCTCACCAACTGTCGGGTTGGCAGCACGTAAAAGTGCCTCTGTGTCTGCTGTGCAATCTTGCAGGTTAAGCCAGATAAGGGTGGGACGCTGCACTTTATCAAGTGCCTGAGCAACCTTTGGTGCCATTGTTGCCGGAAGTGCCATTGCAGCGGTAACAGCCGAGCAAAATGCCAGAAAATCTCTGCGTGAAACACCTTTTTCCTGTAGCAGTCGTGCTACGGAAAGCCTGCCAGAATCCTCATTTGCCTTGTTTTTTCCATCCATACGCACCTCCGCAAGACTTTATTTGTTCACGTGCAAAACATAAAACAATACATTGTCTTAATTACCATATTGGCAAAACCACCACAACAGGGTAGCACGCTACTTGAACCGGATAACACTGACTGTAACAGGGGCTTGAAAATACGGGGAAAAGTTCCCCCTCTTGGGATAAGAGGGGGGTTAACCAACTTTTGAAAAACATTATGGGGAAAGTTGTCATCCTGCGTTTTAATTGCAGGAACCAGGTTTTAAGCTCTGATGTACAGGCAGTTTTAAACCACCGTTGTACATCGTGCTGCATGATGCAATTGAAAGAGTATTTATGGATGGCAATCAAGCACAAAAGCTGCTGGCAACATCACCCATCCATCTTGCCACCCACCCCTGCCTCAGTACGTTTATCCTGAATCCGCTTGCTTACTGCCGCAAGCACTTCTTCATCGCTGTATTTAGGTTTTTGCGGCAGCATCGGCAGCTCAAGCTCACTGTCAGCCACCTGTTCGCCCTGCTCCATAACCTTGCGCAGCATCTCCATCTTTTCATTATACACAATGGTTGTCTGTGCAAGCTGGATGCTGCTTGTAAAAAGACCACGCACAAAAAAAGCAAACAAAAGCAGCGGTACAATATCTTCCAGCCAGTAATCAAAACTGCGTTCACGCACCATTGTGCCGGCAAAAATCCCTGCGCTGGCAATAAGCGCACCAAAAAGGCTGCCTAAAAAACGGTATTCAGGACCATCTGCAACCCGCACTGTTTTGGTTTTCGCCATTTAAACACCTCCTGCAAATCAACCTACTTCAGAAAATTCCCGCACCCTGAACTGCACTCCAAGCGATTCTGCCAACTGACGGCAGGCAGCAATATCAACACCTGGCACAGTTACAGCAGTGGCTGTAACATCCGGGATAAACTCCGTAGCACCTTGTATAAAGTTGCAAACAGCGGCAAAACCGGCTTCACCAAACGGAGTATTGCAAAGCTTACCATAAACAGCAGCATCAGGAGCATTAAGGCTTACAGAAATGCTGTCAACAAGCCCGCCCAGCTCTGGTAAAATATTACGCCCATGCACCAGATTTGCCTGCCCGTCGGTGTTGATTCTGATGCGATAGCCTTGCTTTTTAAAGGCTGCTGCCACCTGCCTGACCAACTCTACACGCAAAAGCGGTTCACCAAAACCGCAAAATACTATTTCATCCACATTGCCGGGATCTGCAATTGCAGCCATAACTTCCTCAAAACCTGGTTCATGATCAAGCATAAGGTTATGACCTTTGACTGTAAATTCATCAAATTTGGAGCAAAAGCTGCAAGCGTTTGAACAGCGATTGGTGATATTTAGGTACAACGAATTGCGTATCTTGTAGGCGATTTTTGTGGATGAATCCCAAAGGGAAATACCAAAAAGCCGACCTGCATTCATAGTGGTTATACGTGCCACATCATCAAGGGAAAGCCCTTTAATCTCTGCAACTTTTTCTGCGGTAATACGGGTGTAGGCTGGTTCATTTCTTTTACCACGATGCGGTACTGGCGAAAGGTAGGGACAATCTGTTTCCAGCAAAAGATGTTCTATGGGAATAGCAGCCACCACATCACGCAACTGCTGGTTTGAAGGATAGGTAACAGTACCTGGTATGGACAGATAAAACCCTTGCTCAACACAACGTTTGGCAAAATCAACATCACCGGAAAAGCAGTGCATCACTCCACGTTTTACGCCTGCATCTTTAATGGCCTGCAAGGTTTCTTCATGGGCATCCCTGTCATGGATAACCACCGGCTTGTCCAGATCAAGGGCTATTTGCAAAAAACGCTTGAATATGTATTCCTGCTGGTCCCGTGGAGAGCGGTCACGGTAAAAATCAAGCCCGATTTCACCAATGGCAACAACCTTGGGGTTATCGGCAGCCAACCTGGTTATCTCGGCAATAATGGATTCATCGGCAGCAGCAGCATCATGGGGATGAATGCCGACAGTGCAATAAATATCAGGATACATTGCGGCAATACGCACAGATTCGTAGCTGGATGCGGCATCAACGCCAATAACCACCATGCCGCTGATACCGGCTGCTTTGGCTCTTTGCAGCATCCCGTCCCAGTCCTGCTGAAATTCTTTGTAATAAATATGGCAGTGGGTATCTATTATCGGAGAGATATTATTCATAACAGTGTACTGTAGACTGATTACTGCTTGTTGACAAGATTGTTATGATGAAGTTTTATAGCCTGATTGCAGGTTAAAAACATACCGAGGAAGCAATTTTAAATGACCTACAGCAAAGTATATATTGAAGCGATTGATTACGAACTGGCACCAGTGGTGGTTGCTACAGCTGATCTGGAGGCACAGCTTTTGCCACTTTACAGCGAGCTGCGCATAGCACCAGGACAGGTGCAGGCAATGACCGGTATCAGGGAGCGTCGCTGGTGGGAGCCTGGCTACCCGCTTTCAGCAGGTGCCGTTGCAGCAGCGAAAAAACTGCTTGCAGGCAGCAATGTTCATACATCTGATATCGGTGCCCTGATGTACACAGGTGTTTGCCGTGAACAGTTTGAGCCTGCCACAGCCTGCCACGTTGCCAATGGCTTGGGGCTTGTTGGCAATGTGGTGATTCAGGATATCTCCAACGCTTGCCTTGGGGTATTAAGCGGGATGCTGGATATTGCCAACCGCATTGAGCTGGGGCAGATAAGGGCTGGGCTTGTGGTTTCCTGCGAATCTGCACGGGAAATCAATGAAGAGATGATTAAGGAGATGCTTGAAAAGCGCAACATGGGACACTTTGCCACCAGCCTTGCCACCCTTACCGGTGGTTCCGGTGCCGTTGCCGTGCTGATGACAGACGGCAGCTTTGGCAACAGGGGACACAGGCTACTGGGAGGGGTTACAAGGGCAGAGCCGTTGCACCACAACCTTTGCCTCTGGGGGATGCAGGCAGATGGCAAGGGTAGGTACAGCCAGAATATGTCCACTGATGGCGTGAATGTAATGAACTACGGTGTGCAGCTGGGTCTTAATACCTGGCAGGCTTTTCTGCCGGAAGTTAACTGGCAGGCAGAGCAGGTGGACAGGGTAATCTGCCACCAGGTCGGCTCGGCTCACCAGAAGATGATCCTGGAAACATTGGGAATAGCAGAAGAAAAAGATTTTACAACTTTTGAATATCTGGGCAACATCGGCACCGTATCCCTTCCCATAACCGCTGCCCTGGCAGCAGAGCGGGATATTTTGCAATCTGGTGATAATGTTGCCTTTTTGGGTATTGGCAGCGGGCTTAACTGTATGATGCTGGCAGTAGAATGGTAAGGCTGTTTCCGAACCGGAAAGTGTTACAGCGCGCCCAGTACCTTCAGCAAGTGCGGCACCATCTGTTTTTTACGGGACATAACCCCTTTAAGTTCGTACAGATGCGGCTCGTACTGCGGGTATCCCATCAAATGTGCCAACTGGTTCATCCCTTCGGATAAAAACATTGTGGTTTCGCTGTAAATATCTGTAACCATAAGACCGGCAAGGTCCAGATTATCTTTTTCCTTAACCCTGCCCAAAGTGCCGCGCAAGGCATCTTTCAGCTCAAAAAACTCATCAAAGCCAACCACTTCCACCTGCCCTACCCCAAATTGTATTTCACCGCAGCTAAAATGTTTGAAGTCGGCACGCACCGCCTCCTCCAGTGTATTATGGGCAGAAAAACCACTGCATGATGCAAAGATATCCTGTCCAAAGCCAACATGGTCAAATCCGGCAAGCGGCTCCAGCCAGGCAACAATTTCACGATCCCTTGCTGTGGTTGTTGGTGATTTTAAAATCACGGTATCGGTCATAATGCCTGCCAGCAGCAGTGCGGCAATATCCGGCTCAGGGTGGATACCCCTTTCACGGTAAAGGGTTGCCACGATTGTGCAGGTGCTGCCCACCGGCGCAACCATAAAGGTTATCGGCTGGTTTGTGGGGGGATTGCCCAGTTTGTGATGATCAATAACCTCCAGGATTTCCACTGCCTCTGCACCTGGTATCGCCTGGCTCAATTCATTATGATCCACCAGAATAAGGGCATAGGGCAGCTGGCGCAAAAGCGATGATTTGGTGGCAACACCTGCCAGCGTGCCATCCTCCTCAAGGGCGATTACAGCAGGTTCACCGGAATGAAGAAGTTTCAAACGCAGATGGTCAAGCGGTTCTGCAACACCTATGCTTTCAAACCTGGGTTCAGCAAAACAGGACAAAGGTGCAGAAAGGCGGGTTAATCCGGCAGCTGTTGCAGTATCAAAAGGGGTGGAAAGGACAATAACACCTGCCTGCCTTGCTTTTTGCAGCAGATCCGCCCGCATACCGAAACCACCGGTAATCACTAAAATCCGCACCCCCCGCTCAATTGCTGCCTGCTGGATCGAAGGTCGATCACCGGTCATGATCATCAGTGTGTCCGGGTCATAACCGGATATTCTGCCTGAAAATGATTCTTCAATCATGGCACCGATAAAAAGGTGCAGGTGCTCGGTTTTTTCCAAAGGGGCACCGCTTAAAAACTGGGCTTCCAGGGTTGCGGCAAGTGAAGCTATGGAGGTATCCACACCCCGTTTGCGACCACTGCCTGCAACAAGGTATTTTTCAGATAGCTTGAGCAGTGAAACCACACCCACCGGCTGCTTTTGCTCATTAACCACTGGCAGCACTCTAATGCCGTACTGGTGAAACAGCTCCAAAGCCTCTTTCAGGGTCTGTTCGCTTCGCGCCATAACCGGACGCTTACCCAGAACATCGCAAACCTTTGGGCGCAGATCAGCCAGGTAAAGGGGCGGCTCAATACCAAGTCTTTTCAGGATATAACTGGTCTGTGGATTGGGTGGACCGGACATTGCCGCAAAAACATTGCGCTGCCCCTGGCGGCGTTTTAAAGATGCATAGGCAATTGCAGAGGCAATGGAATCTGTATCAGGGTTGCGGTGCCCGATTACATAAATTTTTTTATTCATCTTGACATGCTCCTTGTGGCATTTGCTGATCAGTTAAAACCTATAAAAGTACGTAGTATCTTCATGCTTTTAGCCAGAAAAAGGACTCTTTTTGACATGGAACGGTATCATTACTATTATCGGATATACAATTATTTCATTACATCACTATTGCATAGAACATCATTTTACCATATATTTGCTACTTTTTTACAGAAGGAGCCAAAAACAAAGTGCGTGATCATTATTGCCGTCCAGTCAGCATAGCCAGCATCAATCCTCAGACGTTTCCTGATGTTGCCCTGTACACAAAAACCGGCAACAACTATGTGCTGTACAAACCCCACGACCGCAAGTTTACAGAAATGGACAGAATGCGTCTTGAGCGCAACTTTGTGGAGTTTTTATACGTAAGAACAGGCGATATGGAGGAGGTTACCGCCTTTCTTGAAGCAGGGCTGAGTGAAACCCTGTCAAGAAACGACCTGAATGTACACCAAAAAGGACAGATATTATATCAGACTACTGTAAACTACGTTATCGAGGTTTTTGAAAATCCGGAAGAAGCAGCAAAGCTTGACCGCTGCCGCAACCTTGTCAAACATCTGCTGCAACACCTTTCATCTGACACAACATCTTTAAGTGCAGTGCATACCCTGGCTGATCATAATTATTATATCTTTGTACATTCTTTGCAGGTGGCTGCACTTGCATTACTGGTACATGAAGAAGTGTACGGGCTTACACCTGAAGAAATGTTTGATGTTGGTATAGGTGGATTGCTACATGACCTGGGTATGATTTTCATATCAAATAATATTCTGGAAAAACCCGATGCTTTAAATGATCTTGAGTATTACAAAATTAAAAGACATGCACAACTTGGTTATGAGTGCTTGCATGATATCGGCGGTTTCAGCGAAATATCACTTGCCGCAGTTCGTCATCACCATGAACGCTATGACGGAGATGGATACCCTGCCGCACTTAAAGGTGACAAAATCCCCCGCACAGCCCAGGTAATGGCTATATGCGATGTCTACAGTGCCTTGACCACTGACAGAATTTACCGTAAATCTGTCAGCCATGAAAAAGCACTGGAAACAATGCGCACTGAAATGCATGGTGCCTTTAATCCTGAGCTACTGAAACGCTTTATTGAAATTATCACTGCCCGCAAACAAAATTAGGCAACCTGCTGCTTAACAGGCTCCTGGTCTGTTGAACGTAAAAAAGCCCTGGTTTAAACTAAAACCAGGGCTTTTAATCTGCTGTTTAAACAGATATTAAATGCGGCTTACATTGGCTGCCTGCAGACCTTTAGGACCTTGCACAACCTCAAACTCTACAGTGTCACCTTCAGCAAGGGATTTAAAACCATTGCTGTTAATAGCTGAAAAATGTACAAAAACATCTTCTCCATTTTCCTGCTCCAGAAAACCAAAACCTTTGCTGTCATTAAACCATTTAACCTTACCTGTTGTCATACCGTACTTACTCCTTCTGCTTCTTCCTTGTTGTAATGCACCGACGATGTCGCCGGTGTCTGGTAAAAACTAAAAAAATTTTGCACGCTGCAAATTATCAAAGATACAGCAGACTAGCACACTATTTGCCGCCTGTATGCAAAAAAATGCATTATGAATGCTTTTTTTATATCAATAAAATCTGTTTCAAAATCTGATCAACCATCCACTCAACAGAATTATCTGCATCAAGCTTTACAATTATCCCTTCTTCAGCGCACACCGCCTCACAGTGTTTTAACTGCTGCTCATATATATCAACTGTGGCATCAGAATAGCTTCCGCCAGCTGCAATACGCTCGGTAATCCGTTTACGTGCCACCTGATCCGAGCATTCCAGTAAAATAATTGTAAAAGTTGCGTTGTAATTTCTGGCAACCAAAGCCATCTGTTCCCGATATGCTTTATGTATAAAAGTAGCATCCAGAATAAGGCTGTTGCCTGCATCCAGCTCGTTGGCAGCTTTTTCAGCCAACAGGTTGTAGGTTGCCTTACTCATTCGGGAACTGTAAATATCGCCGCCTGGCTGGTCGGCTGCTATGCCTGCCAGCTGTTTACGCTCCACATCTGAAGAAAAACAGTTAATACCCAGTTGAAACGCCAGCTCATCAGCCAGCACACTTTTACCGCAACCGCTGACAGCAGAGGTGATAAACAGCGTAAGCGGTAGTTTCCGACGCAGCAGATACCCCCGCGCCAAAGAAAAATAACGCTTTGCCCTTTTGGTTGCTGCATCTTTTTCAGCAGCGGAAAACAAAGGATCATTAAGCCTTATACTCTCAACTTTACCCCTGATGAATGCACGACTTGCCAGATAAAGTGGCAGTATCTCTGCAAAACCGTTATCACCACTTGCATCACGGTACTGTTCAAGAAAACGCTGCGCCAGATCAAGGCGACCGTGATTTTCCAGATCCATGGCCAAAAAAGCGATGTCAGCGGCAGTATCACTGAAGCGGAACTGCTCATTAAACTCAATACAATCAAAAATATGCACAGGTTGATCAAGACAGATATTGCCACTGTGCAGATCACCGTTACACTCTTTTATATAACCCTGTGCTACCCGCTGCACAAAAAGCTCTTTTTTCTGATCCAGCATCTCTTGCACCAATGCCCCAATCAACTGATGATCTTCTTTGGAGATTGAACGATCAATAAAACAACGTGTTTGATCAAGGTCTTCCTGCCATTTATGCCTAATCATTTCAATGGAGCCAAAGGTATCAATATGCGGATTATTTTCAGCTTTAGCATGAAAGTCTGCAATCAATCCAGCAAGCTCGTCCATATGTGCATATGTAACCTGACCGGTTTCCAGCAAGTGAGGCATCATCCGCTCCTGAGGCATTTTCACCATCTTCACAGCGTATTCAACTGTTTTGCCCTTGCCTTCAAAGCAAAGCCTGCCATTTTCATCTTCAGTTAACTGCACCAGATCAAGGTAGATATCAGGTGCCAACCTGCGGTTAAGGCGCAACTCTTCCTGGCAATAAAACAAACGTTTTTCCAGGCTGCTGAAGTCCAGAAAACCAAAATCAACCGCTTTTTTAATTTTGTAAACATACTTGTCTGTGAAAAACAAAAACGAGATATGGGTTTGCCCCATACTTACAGAGGTTGTCTTTTCCGGATAGGCTGCTGATGACAGCAGTTGGTCAAGCTGTTCTTTGGTCATTTTTCGATGCTCTCCATACAGTTAGTCAGTTCAATTATTTCCAGCGGGCAGGCAGCAACACATTTGCCGCATAAAGTGCATAAATTCATATCTGTAACATACGCATGTTTACGAAAGCCGTTTACCTGAAGTGTGAGTATGCCTTGCGGGCAGGAAGCAACACAGCGTCCACATCCAGAACAACGCTCAAGATTTATTTGCAGCTTGTTTGCGTACACGTTTTCTGGGTGTGGTAAACAGTTCGGGCTGTTGCCATTCTTTAACTTTGGGTTGATAGCGCGGGCAGGAAGCAACGGTTACAACGGCAGGCTGTTTGCAAGTATGCCTGCAACCTGTACAAAGCTTGTTGACCTCACCGTACTCTGTAAGCTTTTTATTTACCCTGGAGGCCATTGCAGATCACGTCCGGCAAGCAGGTGAATATGAAGATGAAACACAGTTTGTCCGGCACTGGCACCGTTATTTTGCACCAGCCTGAAGCCTGTTTCCGAAAAACCATGCTCTGCTGCCAGCTTGCCAGCCATACGCAAAAGGTGCCCCACTGTCTGCTCATCCTGTGCGGTCATATCAAAGCAGTTGCAAAAATGACGTTTTGGCAGCAGCAACAGGTGCAAAGGTGCCTTTGGATCAATATCTTCAATGGCCACCATGGTTTCGTCTTCATAAACTTTTTTTGATGGAATAGTGCCATCAATGATTTTACAAAAGATACAGTTCTCCATTTTTCAAATCTCCCTGTGGCAAAATTCCTGATACATCAGCCTACCCCAACTTTTTTGAAAAATCACCCGCTGTTTTTATTTTTTTCTTGACCTGTTGACTTTTTTCAAATAATGAATGAACGGTCATTCACAAAAAAAAGGAGAAGCAGATGGAAGAGGTAAAAACCGACAGACGCGCTTCAATACTGCGGGCAACCCTTGAACTGGTAGCCCAGCATGGCTTTCATGACGCGCCTTGCTCGCTTATAGCCGAGCGTGCCGGTGTTGCGGCAGGCACCATTTACCGCTATTTTGAAAACAAGGAACTGCTGATTTTCACGCTTTATCAGGAACTGGAAGAAAAAATAAATATTGTACTTCTGGAAGGCTATTCTGATGACAAACCTTTTCGTGAGCGATTCATACACCTTATCACCAACCTTTTCAGATTTTTTATCACCCACCCACAGGAATTCAAATTTGTGGAACAGTTCCACAACTCACCCTATGGCGTTGCCTTTCGCCGTGACCGGATCGTCAACCAATCCAACGATTGCGGAGTTTACAGCGCGCTTTTTAAACAGGGCTTACAGCAGCAGATAATCAAGGATCTGCCTTTGGAAGTGCTTTACGATCTGGCTTTTGGTCCCATTGTTTTTGTTGCCCGCAACCATATCCTTGGGTTTATCAATCTTGATGAAAACCTGATTGAACAGATTGCTTCAGCCTGCTGGGATTCCCTTAAACGTTAATCCAGCTTTTAAGTTTCAAAACGTTCCTTATTTTATGCAACATCAAATCATATAAAAACGAGGTACATTTTCATGCTGCAAAAAAACCTGAACCGTTTAATGTTCACCGTATTGCTACTGATATCAACCCTGGCTCTAACCGCCTGCAACAAGGGTCAGCAACAATCTGCCCAGGCACAAGCAGGTCCTGCTGAAGTTGGCGTAGTCACCATCACCCCCAAGCATATCACTTTAACCACCGAGCTAACCGGTCGCACAGCACCTTTTCTGATTGCCGAGGTACGCCCCCAGGTTGGCGGAATCATCAAAAAGCGGCTTTTTGTTGAAGGAAGTGATGTTAAGGAAGGTCAGGTTCTTTACCTGATTGATCCGGCAACCTATGAAGCTGCCCTTGCCAGTGCAAAGGCTGCCCAGTCCAGAGCCGAAGCACTGCTTGTATCAACAAAACTAAGAGCCGAGCGTTATCAGGAACTGGTAAAAATCAAGGCGGTCAGCCAGCAGGAAGATGATGAAGCACAAGCAGCCTACAAACAGGCTGAAGCCGAACTTGCCGCTGCAAAGGCAGCAGTACAAACAGCCGAAATCAACCTTGCCTACACCAAAGTTACTGCCCCTATCTCAGGGCGCATCGGTCGCTCCACCATGACTGAAGGTGCTCTGGTTACTGCCAATCAGGCAAACGCGCTGGCAACCATCCAGCATTTAAGCACCATGTATGTTGATGTAACCCAATCCAGCTCTGAACTGCTTGAGCTTAAAAGAAACCTCTCAAACGGCTTGCTTAAGCGTGGCGCAGCAGACCAGGCAAAGGTAAAACTGCACCTTGAAGATGGCAGCGATTACAACCATTACGGCACCCTCAAGTTTTCAGAGGTTACTGTTGACCAAAGCACTGGCTCGGTTACCCTGCGTGCGGTTTTCCCCAACCCTGCACAGCAGCTGCTTCCCGGAATGTTTGTACGGGCAATCCTTGAGGAAGGGGTAAGTGATCAGGCTATTTTGGTGCCGCAGCGAGGCGTTACCCGCACACCGGACGGCACTCCCATAGCAATGGTGGTTGATGCAGAAGAAAAAGCAGCTGTAAGACCTTTGCAGGTTGTACGTACAATCGGCGATGCCTGGCTTGTACGTGATGGTTTACAGGCAGGAGACCGTGTAATTGTTGAAGGCTTGCAAAGGGCACGTCCGGGCACTCCTTTAAAAGCTGTCCCTTTTATCAGCAAAGATGAAAAAGCCGCTGCTGCACAACAGTCAGAAAAGCCGGCAGAGGAAGAAACCAACGGCAACACAGACAGCAAAAAAGACTAAAACAGACCTTTAATAGCTGTTTGCCGACCGAAAAAGCAGAAAGCTTTTCCGGACATGAACAAAATAAGGAGTTCCTAACAATGCCCAAGTTTTTCATAAACCGCCCGATATTTGCCTGGGTTATAGCAATTTTAATCATGCTGGTGGGTCTTTTGGCCTTGAAAAACCTGCCGGTTTCCCAGTATCCGCCCATTGCACCGCCGCAAATCTCCATTAACGCCATATATCCGGGCGCATCTGCCCAGACTGTGCAGGACACCGTTACCCAAGTTATAGAGCAAAAATTAAACGGTATTGACAACCTGATTTACATGTCCTCCACCAGTGATTCAGCCGGTGCAGTATCAATCAACCTGACTTTTAAAGCAGACACTGATCCCAACATCGCCCAGGTGCAGGTGCAGAACAAACTGCAACTGGCCACCCCGCTACTGCCTCAGGAAGTGCAGAAACAGGGGATTCAGGTGGTTAAATCCACTAAAAACTTCATGATGATTGTTGGTCTTATATCCGATGACGGCAGCCTTGGTCGTTCTGTACTGACCGACTACATGGTATCCAACATCCAGGATCCGATCAGTAGAACCGAGGGAGTTGGTGAGGTAACTGTCTTTGGTTCACAAAACGCCATGCGTATTTGGCTTAATCCGGATAAACTGAAAAGCTATCAACTGACCACGCGGGATGTGATTGAGGCTATTCAGGCACAAAACGCCCAGGTTTCGGCAGGTCATTTTGGCGGCAGCCCTGCCCTGCCAGGACAGCAGCTAAACGCCACCATCAACGCCAGAACACTTTTGCAGACACCGGAGCAATTTGATCAGATTATCCTTAAAATCAGCCCAGATGGCTCTTCAGTACAGCTGAAAGATGTGGCAAAAACCGACATCGGCACAGAAGACTACGAGATTGAAGCCCGCTACAAAGGGATGCCTTTTGGTGCCATGGCAATCCGTCTGGCAGCCGGTGCCAACGCCCTTGACACCGGTAACCGTGTCAAGCAGAAAATGGCAGAGCTGTCCGAATATTTTCCTGCCAGCATGAAGGTGGTGTATCCCTACGACACCACGCCGTTTGTTAAAATTTCCATTAAAGAGGTGGTGCATACACTTATTGAGGCGGTCTGCCTGGTGTTCATCATCATGTTTCTCTTTTTGCAGAACATCCGCGCCACCCTTATCCCCACCATTGCCGTACCTGTGGTGTTACTGGGTACAATGGGCGTACTTTTTGCCAGCGGATATTCCATTAACACCTTAACCATGTTTGCCCTGGTTATTGTTATCGGGCTTTTGGTGGATGATGCCATTGTTGTGGTGGAAAACGTGGAACGGATTATGTCCGAGGAGGGACTATCCCCCAAAGAAGCCACCATAAAATCAATGGGGCAGATTACCGGTGCCCTGATCGGTATATCAACCGTGCTTTCAGCGGCGTTTTTACCAATGGCTTTTTTCGGTGGCTCCACTGGTGTAATTTACCGCCAGTTTTCCGTTACCATTATCACTGCCATGATTTTATCCCTTTTTGTGGCAGTAACCCTTACACCGGCACTTTGCGCAACAGTGCTAAAGCCGATTAACAAAGGGCAGCATTTTGGTGAAACAGGCTGGTTCAGCTGGTTTTTCACCAGGTTTAACGCCGGATTTAACTTTGCCAGAAACAAGTATGAAAAGATTGTGGGCAAATCCTTTAGCAAGCCGATCCGCTATCTGGTTGTTTACGGCTGCATTGTGGCTGCCATGGCTTTTTTGTTCCACCGCCTGCCCACTGCCTTTTTGCCTGATGAAGACCAGGGCTTTTTGATTTGTCAGGTACAACTGCCGGCAGGTGCTGCAAAGGAAAGAACTATTGAAATACTTGAACAGCTTGAACATCATTTTCTGGAAAATGAACAAGATACGGTGGAAGCCATAGTAACCGTTGCCGGATTCAGCTTTGCCGGACGGGGGCAGAATATGGGTCTGGCATGGGTAAAGCTTAAAGACTGGGATTTACGCCACAGTGCAGACCTGAAAGCTCCGGCAGTGGCTGGCAGAGCCATGGCAGCCTTTGCCCATATAAAAGACGGGATGGCTTTTGCATTTTCACCACCTGCCGTTGTTGAGCTTGGTCAGGCCAATGGCTTTGACTTTATGCTACAAGATCGCAGTGGCGTAGGTCACCATAAACTGATGGAAGCCCGCAACATGCTGCTGGGTATGGCCATGCAAAATGAAAAACTGGTGGCAGTGCGTCCAAACGGTCAGGATGATTCTCCCCAGTTTAACCTGGATATTGATGACCAGCGTGCCGGTGCCCTTGGCATCTCCCTTGCCAGTATAAACGAAGTGCTTGCCACTGCCTGGGGCAGCTCCTACGTTAATGATTTCATTGAAAACGGACGTGTGAAAAAAGTATATATCCAGGCAGATGCAGCCTACCGGATGCTGCCGGAAGATATCAACAAATGGCATGTGCGCAATAACAAGGGAGAAATGGTGCCGTTTTCCGCATTCTCCACAGCGCACTGGCAGTATGGGTCTCCACGTCTTGAACGTTACAACGGTCTGCCCTCAATAGAAATCATGGGGCAGGCAGCTCCTGGCATCAGTACCGGCGAAGCAATGGCAGAGATGGAAGAAATGGCAAAACAGCTGCCCGAAGGAATAGGCTATGAATGGACAGGTCTTTCCTATGAAGAGAAAAACGCCGGTGCCCAGGCTCCGGCACTTTACGCCATCTCTTTGCTGGTGGTCTTTTTGGCTGTTGCCGCACTGTACGAAAGCTGGACAATCCCCTTTGTAAACCTTTTGATGATACCGTTGGGTCTGATTGGTGCCATTACTGCTGTCAGCTTGCGGATGCTGCCAAATGACGTTTACTTGCAGATAGGACTTTTAACCACTGTGGGGCTTTCCACCAAAAACGCCATCCTGATCATCCAGTTTATTAAAGACCAGCTGCATCATGGGCTGGGGCTGGTGGAGGCAACCCTTACTGCGGTTAAAATCAGGCTGCGTCCGGTTATTATGACTTCACTGGCGTTTTTCTTTGGTACCTTACCGCTTACCCTTACCAAAGGTGCAGGTGCAGGTGCCCAAAACGCAATTGGTACAGCTGTAACCGGCGGACTTTTATCAGCAACATTTATTGACCTGCTCTTTATTCCGTTCTTCTTTGTGTTGGTCTCGCGGACTTTTGGCAGAAAACACAAGGAAAACATTGATACAACCACCCAGACAACGGAGGTAAATTGATATGCAGACTAAAACCTCTGCCCGCTATTTTATACCAGCCATACTGATAATACTTGCTTCCGGCTGTACAATGGCTCCTGAGTACACCCGTCCGGATGCACCGGTATCGGCAGATTGGCCTGCCCTTTCGGCATCAGTTGCAGCGGATGGTGAAAAATCCGTTGCAGATACCCCCTGGCAGGAGTTTTTCACTGAAACAAGGCTGCACAAGGTTATTGAGCTTGCCCTGGAAAACAACCGTGACCTGCGGGTGGCAGCTTTAAACATCGAAAAAACCCGAGCCATGTACCAGATACAACGTGCTGACCTGCTGCCACAACTGGACGGCACAGCAGGGGCAAATATTCAAAGGCTGCCTGCCGATCTTTCCGGAATCGGGCAAGCCAGGATATCCCGTCAGTACAGCGTGGGGCTTGGAGTTAGCAACTATGAGCTGGATCTGTTTGGTCGGGTGCGCAGCCTGAAAGACCAGGCACTGGAGCAGTACCTTGGCACAGAAGAAGCCAGACGCGCCATGCAGATAAGCCTGATTGCTGAAACAGCCAATGCCTGGCTTACCCTGGCTGCTGACCAGGAAAGGCTGGCACTGGCAAAGGAAACCCTGGCAAGCCAGCAGTCAAGCTATCGTCTGATTGAAAGACGTTTTGAGGTGGGGGCATCATCACAACTGGATCTCAGCCAGGCACGTACCCGTGTGGAAGCAGCGCGGGCGGACAGTGCCTTTTACACCAGCCGTGCAGCACAATCGTTAAACGCCCTTAATCTGCTGGCAGGCATAAACGTGCCGAATGACTTGCTGCCGCAGCAGCTTTCTGCGGTAACTGCCATGGAAGAGCTGCCAGTGGGATTACCGTCAGAAGTACTGCTGCACCGTCCGGATATTATCCAGGCAGAACATCAGCTAAAGGCGGCAAGCGCCAATATCGGAGCTGCCAGAGCTGCATTTTTTCCCCGTATTGGTCTTAGTGCAGGCTTTGGTACAGCCAGTGCAAAGCTGACTGATCTTTTTCAGGGCGGCTCGGCAACCTGGAACTTTGTACCCCAGATAAGTGTGCCGATTTTTGATACCGGAGCAAATATAGCCAGGCTGGATGTATCAAAGGCAGAGCGGGATATAGCACTTGCCCAGTATGAAAAAAGTATCCAGGTTGCTTTCCGCGAAGTGGCAGATACCCTGGCAAACCAGGCAACCCTTGGTGAACAACTGGATGCACAGCAGGCTTTTACCGATGCTGCCATGCAAAGTCACCGCCTTTCAGAAGCCCGCTACAATAACGGCATAGACAGTTACCTTGCAGTACTTGATTCGCAACGCTCAACCTATGCTGCCCAGCAGCAGTTGATTACCGTTCGCCTCTCCAAGCTGACCAATCAGGTAACATTGTATAAAGTACTTGGTGGCGGAGCATAACCGCACAGAACAGAAGTCTGTCTGACTTTTAGCAACTCCTCTTTACCCCTCTTGATTAATAAGAGGGGTTTTTTTCATGCTACACAAAACCAGTTTGCCCCTTGAAATATCGCGATCGGATACCTATGCTTATAAAGGTAATCAACTATTTGTCACTGAAGGAGAAATCACCGCATGTCCAAGGCAACAAAACAGTTTCAGACCGAAGTCAAACAACTACTTGATCTTGTTATCCATTCTCTCTACTCCAACCGCGAAATATTCCTGCGTGAGCTGATTTCCAACAGCTCCGATGCCGTTGACAAGGCACGCTTTGAAGCCCAATCCAATGAATCCATCCTGGAAGGTAACAGCGACTGGAAAATCAAACTTATCCCCAATAAAGATAACGGCACTTTGACTATCCGCGACAACGGCATCGGTATGTCCATGGCAGAGGTGGAAGAAAATATCGGCACCATCGCCAAATCCGGTACCAAATCGTTTGTGCAGGCATTAAAAGATGCTGCTGCCACTGATCAGCCAGAGCTGATCGGTCAGTTTGGTGTAGGTTTTTACGCCTCGTTTATGGTGGCAGATAAAGTAACCCTCACCACCCGTCGCGCCGGTGATACTGCTGCTGGCACCCGCTGGGAGTCCACAGGAGACGGCACCTACACCATTGAAAGCTGCACAAAAGACAGTCGTGGCACCGAGATAGTTCTATATCTGAAGGAAGAGCATAAAGAGTTTCTGGATGAATGGCGTATCCGCTCCATTGTCAAAAAATATTCCGACTTTATCCAGTATCCGGTCTGCATGGATGTTACCCGCACAGAAACACCAAAAGGGGTGGACGGTGAGGAGATAGAGGGTGCCGGCACCATTGAAAAGACCGAAGAACAGACCTTAAACTCCATGAAAGCCATCTGGGCACGCCCCAAAAGCGAGGTTTCAGAGGAAGAGTATAAGGAATTTTACAAACATATCTCCCATGATTTTGAAGACCCTTTCCATACCATCCATTTTGCCGCCGAAGGTACCAGCGAATTTAAAGCCTTGCTCTATCTGCCTGCCAAAAAACCGTTTGATCTGTTTATGGCCGAGCGCAAGCGGGGTGTGCAGCTTTATGTAAGGCGGGTTTTTATCACAGAAAAATGTGATGAACTTTTGCCGGATTACCTGCGCTTTGTACGCGGTGTGGTGGATTCATCCGACCTGCCCCTTAATGTTTCCCGTGAAATTTTGCAGGAAGATGTGCAGATAAAGCGGATTCAGAAAAGCCTGGTGGGCAAGGTACTTTCCACCCTGTCTGAACTGAAGGACAAGCAGTATGAGCAGTACCTTGGTTTCTGGAAAGAGTTTGGTCCGGTGCTTAAGGAAGGGCTGCATTTTGATTATGCCAACAAGGAGAAACTGCAAGAGCTGATTCTTTTCCAAAGTACCCGCACAGGCGAAAATGAATATGTTTCATTAAAAGAGTATGTTGAGCGGATGCCTGAAGCACAAAAAGAGATTTACTACATCACCGGCGAAGACCGCGCCAGCCTGGAGCAATCCCCATTACTGGAAGCCTTTAATGCCAAAGGTTTTGAAGTGCTGTTTATGACTGATCCGGTTGATGAATGGGTGGTGCAATCACTTTTTGAGTATCAGGAGAAAAAGCTGAAAGCAGTTGACCGTGGTGATGTTGACCTGGACAGCGAAGAGGAAAAAAAGGAAAAAGAGAAAAAGCAGGAAGAAGCCAAAAAAGAGTTTGGTACACTGCTGGAACTGATTCAGAAACATCTGGAAAGCAGGATTAAAGAGGTGCGCTTTAGTAACCGCCTGACCGACAGTGCCTGCTGTCTGGTGGCTGATGAATATGGTCTGAATGCCAACATGGAGCGGATTATGAAGGCAATGAACCAGGATGTTCCGGAATCAAAACGGGTGCTGGAGCTAAACCCGGATCACCAGATAGTGCAGGTAATGTCTGATATGTACAAACAGAATCCGGACAACAATCGCCTGCTTGACTATGCCGACCTGCTCTATGATCAGGCTCTTTTAACCGAAGGTTCAGCCATCAAGGATCCACTGAAGTTCACCAGGCTGGTCAGCGAGCTGATGGTGAAGGCAGTTTAGGAAACCAAGGGTAATCATGCAAAAATGTGACCTTTACATACCTCTGGAACAAAACAGGGTGCAATGCCTTGCTTGCCGTCATTGCTGCATTATCAGTGATGGCAAGCGGGGCATTTGCCGTGTACGTGAAAACCGCAATGGTTCGCTTTACAATCTTGTGTACGGCTTGCTGGTTGCGCAAGGCGCTGATCCCATAGAAAAAAAGCCGCTTTACCACGTATTGCCCGGCTCGCAAACCTGGTCTGTGGCTTCGGTGGGTTGCAATATGCACTGCCTGCATTGCCAGAACGTAGAAATAGCAGCCTATGATGATAGCAGCAGCGGCAGATTTCCCGGGCAACCGGTTGATCCACAAGCAACAGTGCGCCAGGCACAGTCTAACGATTGCCGCTCCATCTCTTATACCTACACCGAACCAACTGTTTGGCTTGAATACGCCCTGGATACAGGGCGACTGGCAGCAGATGCCGGACTTTGGAACTTTTTTGTCACCAATGGTTACATCACGCCCCAGGCACTGGACAAACTGGCAACTGTACTGCACGGTGCCAACATTGACCTGAAAGGGTTTACCGAGGATTTTTACCACAGGG
>Ga0265295_1002022_pt1 | contig 33643 bp, 22 predicted proteins | sample Munlansysbiofilm_FD_192503 | JGI IMG/M metagenome (GOLD analysis project Ga0265295, IMG submission 192503) | Leachate microbial communities from a municipal landfill in Southern Ontario, Canada - Methane capture system biofilm | ecosystem: Engineered > Solid waste > Landfill > Unclassified ... | reverse complement strand
TCAGGAGCCTTGTTTTTAGCTAAACGTAAAACGAAATAAGGATTTAGTAACAACTCTCTTCCTAAAAAAACAAAATCACAACGATTTTCATTAAGTATTTGTTCGATATAGTCAGCTTCATTAATTAAACCGCCGCCTATTACTTTATAGCCCTCTTTTGTTATTGTCTCAGCATAGGGGATTTGATAGCCTTTAAAAACAGTAGGGCGGACAGACACAACGCCACCTGCTGAGACATCAACGGCATCAATATAGGGCCGAATTAATGCAAGGACTTGTAAAGTCTCACTAATTTCGTGTCCACCCTCACAAAATTCCACTGCAGAAACACGCACGACTAGCGGCTTTGTCCACACTTCACGAATGGCGCGAACTATTTCGCTTAAGAGGCGGCTTCTATTTTCTAAACTGCCTCCATATTCATCCGTTCTTTTATTAGTTAGCGGCGAAAGAAATTGATTAATTAAATAGCCGTGCGCGGCGTGAATTTCAATTAAATCATAGCTAGCCTTATCTGCTCTTTGAGCAGCGGTCCTAAAGGCCAAGACGATGTCTTTGATCTCAGTAGTAGTTAAAGCACGAGGCTCCTTATAGTGCGAACTGTAACTAAGTGCAGACGGGCCAACAACATTGTTTTCACTTTTGACTCCGCATTTACGACCCGCATGGGCTAATTGGATGCCAATATGAGCACCCGCCATGTGAACAGCGTCAACTATCGTTTTTAAGCCATCAATGTGCTTGTCTTCCCATATTCCTAAATCATTTTCACTAATACGGCCGTTTTTGGTGACCGCAGTTGCTTCTTGGATGATAAGGCCGACGCCACCATAGGCTCTAGTCGTGTAGTGAGTTAGATGAAATAATTTAACTTCACCATAGTCATCACTTTCATACATACACATTGGGGCCATTACAATGCGGTTTTTAATTAATAAATTACCTATTTTTTCACTCGTAAATATTTTCATAACATCCTCATTTCTAATATTCTTATAAACTAATAGAAGGCTACTTCTTTTTATCCATCAAAATTTTATATAATTCTTCGACTGCAAAGTGTACCTTCACAACAAGATAATCCTTATCATGCGAGAACATCCAAAAGCTATCATTATTTGTTGATAAATCAATCGCATTACCTTTGCCAAAGTAGTCAAATTCGATATGAACACCAAAGTTTTCAAGCGGCGCTTTCTTCAAAGAAAAACTTTCATCATCCCACGTTCCAGTCACAAGAAAACCGTCAAGATTATGAATGAGTTTTCCCTTACCAAAACGGTAGAAACCTGTGCTATTAGGATGTGATTCGATATCGACTTCATGTTCAAAGTGATAAGTGCCTGCTTCTATTTCTTTTCTTACTTCACTTCGTTCCCACTCATACCAATCAGGAACGTGACTAAACTCTGTCGTTCCTTCACTTGCTTTAAGGACACCGAGCGTATCCATTTCGTAGGTTTTGCCACACGATTCACAAAAAACTTTATGCTCTTTAGAATTCATACTAGTTTCACTAAGGCAATTTGGGCATTTATAAAGAATCTTATGAATACCTTCGGCGCGATTTTTTTCCTTAATGTGCACATTATTATCTTTTTGCCACTTATAGTCATCATAAAAGAAAGAGTCATTAATGATTTTATTTAAGTGCTCAACACTCATTGACCGACAGTCTTCGGGTGCTAAAATACGGGTCATATTTGCACTTGTCTTAATTTTACGTTTGTTGCTTAAATTCCACACTGGTTGAATGAGGTGATGGCCATGACTAATTAGACTTACAACTGGCACTTCAAGTTTCTTAATCATTTTAGCAAGACTATCAGGCAAGATTGAATTCGTACCTGTAATCGAATAACGAGCTTCAGGATAAATCATAAGAACCGTTTTATTGACAAAAAGGCTATGTCGCACTTGTTTATACATCGCGATATCTTGAATAAATTTACGTTTGCCAAAGCAGCCAACTTTACGCATAATCGCTTCACGATTAATAAAACCGTCGACCGCGACAATATAATTGGCTTTGTGAGGAAAAATAGCCTTGGTTGCCATTTTAAAGTCAAAAAAACAGTTATGATTAGCAAGCACGATATAAGGAGGTTTTAAACCTTTCATATCTTTCTTATAAACTTTAGCCCCATATTTAAGGATATCAGGAAAACTAAGTAGCCACGCGACGAGTGTTAAAATGCCTTTTTGCTTTTCCGGAGGAGAAACAAGATCAAAACGTGCCATCTTGGCAACTTCACTAGGCTTTTTATATACAATGTCTGAAATTTTCATTTTTACTTCCTTATAAGCATAGTGCCTATATTAATTTTATCTTATTATACATATTTATTGTTTGTTTTTATTGTGAGGTAATTTTAACTAGGAACTTCTTCAACTAAATGAGCATTTTCAAGGTCAACGTCATCGGCCTTTTTTAAAAATTTTGGTCCGAAATATTCAATTAGAAACGCACCTATTGGAGCAGTTACAAAAATTGAAATAATTGAAACAGTTAAAATGATGGCCCCACTTGCTAATCCCATTGATAGAGCAATGCCGCCGATGGAAGCTTGGACAGTTGCTTTTGGTAAGTAGGCAAGAACAATAAAAACTTTTTCTTTCAACGTAAAACGTGTAAACATAACGCTTAGTAACACACCAGCTGCTCTAAAGATCAGGCCAATTAGTAGTACTAAAAGAGCAGGGCCGATGTTACTAAAGGCATAGCTTAAATCTAGTGTCGCCCCAACTAAAACAAAGAGAATTATTTCAAATACTAACCATAAAACCTTATAGCCTTTACTTAGGGCTTCGGCTTTCTTTTTATTCATCAATAAAATGGTCATTGCAAGAACGATAATAGCTAAAAGTGCCGAAATAGGAACATAAGCTTTTAAAATGTTTTCTAAGCCAACAAAAAGAAAGGAAGTCATAAGTACGATCAGCACATTGACGGCATTTAAAAAATTAGTTTTCTTAAATATGACACTTATTAATAAACCTCCGACTATTCCTAAAGCAATGCCTAAGACGATAGAAAGAGGAATGCTTAACATTGTCACCGCGTTAAAGGAATTCGTCTTAGCAAGGCCTAAAAAGGCGTAAAAGAGCACAATTACATAGATATCATCAATCGAGGAACCAGCAAGAACGAGTTTTGGCACTTCGTTTTCACTTCCATAGCCTTTTTCTATTAGATTAATCATCCGCGGAGAAACTACCGCTGGCGACACGGCCGCAATGACTGCCCCTAAAAGAAGGGCTTCAAAGATGGATAAACCTAATAGCAAGTGAGCGGCAATCGTAATACCGATTATTTCTAAAGTCGCCGGAATAAAACTCATTAATATAGCAGGACGGCCAATTTGTTTAAGACTAGCTAGATCAAGATTTAGACCAGAGCGGGTTAAGATAATAATAAGAGCAATTTGTCGCATTTCTGCCGAGATATTTAAAATACTAGCATCAATTAAATTAAGAAAATACGGGCCAATAATGAGACCGACTATAATCATTGCAACTAAGCCAGGTATTTTAATCTTTGAAAATAAATACCCGCCTATAAAGCCTAAAGTTAATATTAATCCTAAACTTAATAACATAAACGATCCTCTTTTCTAAATAAAATAGAGCTGCGCATCTACTTAAAAATAAGTAGACGTCATCAGCTCTAAAGCAGTTTTAGTTTGCACTATGGAAGAACATCATTTCCAATAACGACAATATATCATATTCACAAAGATAGACTTTAAATAATCAAGGCATTTTAATTAAAAAGCGCGATAATTTCTGAAATTATAAAATAGAGGCTCGTTCCTAAAGCTGAAAGGGCCATGAGACTAACGATGATGATAATAATGATTTTTTCTGTTTTCTTGTTCATAAGTTGTATATTAACAAATTTTAGGGCTAATAATTTATTTAAATACTCAATAATTCCGATACTGACTTGTTGCTTTAGAATATTAATGAATGTTTTGTATTTGAAGGGAATAAAAGTAAAACTCCCTCTGGCGGGAGTTTTTAAACTATAGACTTCTTGTTATCGTTTGCGATAACGGTAAATGTACTATCCATCGTTCAAGCATTAGCACCTTACATGACTATTAGCGGTTGCTGACGGTTCCGAGCTTGTCTCTAGCCGTTCTCTATATGGTGATTTTATTTTAAATACTGAAAATTGTTTTGTCAATATTTCTGAGAGTTTTTTCCTTGTTACGAGAAAAATATGCATATGCACTAGAAAAATACAAATAAAAAAGGTATCATCAAACTAATATATGAATTTGGAGATTGTATTATGAATGGGAGAATTGAGAATATTCCTCATGCTTCAATTTTAATCCACTCAATGAGATCAATTGGTTATGATTTTGAAACCGCTGTTTCAGACATTATTGATAACTCAATTACTGCTGGAGCTCAAAATATAGAGATTAATTTCCCTATCAAAAAAGGAGTTGAGCCGTATTTAGTAATTGTTGATGATGGTGCAGGAATGAATAGGTCAGAATTGATAGAAGCAATGCGATTTGGTTCAATTAAAGTTGAAGAGAGACATAAAGATGACTTGGGGCGTTTTGGACTAGGGCTCAAAACTGCTTCTATTTCACAATGTAGAAAATTTGTTGTCGTTTCTAAAAAAGACTCTCAAACAAATGCGTTTGCCTGGGATTTAGATATACTTGAAAACAACTCGAATTGGGAAATGTTAGAAATTGATTCATTAGAAATTGAAACAATACCTTGCTTAAACGAATATAAGGATAAAAATTCTTTTACTATAGTTTTTTGGCAAAAACTAGACAAACTAAATAAAGATGTTCATGTGCATAAATCAAAAAATGATGTTTTTATAGAAAAAATAGACAATACTGAAAAACATCTATCTCTAATATTTCACAGATTTTTGCAGTCTGGGCTTACAATAAAGATCAATAAAAGCCCCCTGAACGCTTTAGATCCATTCCTATACGAACATCCCAAAACAATAACAAAAGCCCCTCAAATAATTAACACAAAAACGAATAGCGGTGTTGACGAAAAAATAACCATGCAAGTTTCGATATTACCATATCAAAAAGATTTGAATCCTGCTCACATAAAGTTGATTGGTGGAAAATTAAGTTCTGATGATCAAGGCTTCTACATTTATCGTAATAAGCGCCTAATGATCCACGGAACTTGGTTTAAAATTAGGCCGCGTCAGGAACTTGCTAGCAATGCCAGAATACGCATTGACATTCCAAACTCTCTTGATGATATTTGGTCTATCGACATCAAAAAACAAAGGGCTGTTTTACCAGGAATGCTAATTGAACAGCTTAGAACAGCTGTATCTGATGCAATTGAAACATCTAAGAAAATATACACTTTTAAAGGACACACACAAGTCAAAGAGGGGTCAATTTGGTCCAAAATCGTTAATCGAGACGGTTCGATTAGTTATCATGTAAATCAAGAATCAGATCTATTAGTCAATATTTTAGATGAATTAAATAATAAAACCGCCGATAAGTTACAAAAATTTATTTCACTTATTGAACTTTCTCTTCCTTATAGAGATATATATAATTCTGTCGCTGAAAAAAAAGAGATTAACAGGCCCAATGAACACACAAGAAACATAATTATTGATCAAGCTTTTAGTCTTTATAAAATTTACAAGACACAAAAAAATCTATCTGCAAAAAATATTATCGACTTAATATGTAACTTTGAGCCTTTCTTAAATTACAACATCGAGCAGGAACTAATGAGGAGAATAGAAAATGAAAAAATCTGATATTTATCTGTATTTTGAGTTTCTTAGGATTAGATTTGCTATAGGTCAAAAAGCAGGTGAGTATATTAATTACGATGAAGAAGTTTTCGAAAGGTTAGTTATTGACTCAAATTTACCTATTGAACAAGAAACAAAAGTTCTTCTCAAGAAAATGCTTGATTCTGAATTTCAAATATATCAACCAGATGGAACCGCTCTATTAGATGATTACGACCACGATAGAAATTGGTATTCAAAAGACAAAAGCAACATTGAAGAGTATTATTGGAAAAGATACAAAGGTTTTCTAACTAAAAAGGGCTGGAATACTGAAATTCTTGAAAAATTGGACCATGATACTTTGGATAAACTAATGAATTATCTTGGTGATCCAAAATCAACTGAACATTTTTCGCGAAAAGGCTTGGTAATGGGGGATGTGCAATCCGGTAAAACTTCTAACTATATAGGTTTGATATGTAAAGCCGCCGATGCCGGATACAAAGTAATCATTCTTTTAACTGGAACGCTTGAATCATTAAGACGACAAACTCAGATTAGAGTTGAAGAAGGCTTTATTGGATATGATGTAGAAAATAAGAAATGGGTTGGTGTTGGACTAAATCAAGAAGATACTGTTATACCAGGCTCAGGCACTTCTCGTGTTAATGATTTCACCGGTACCGCGGGAGATAATACTTATTTGCACATTAAAAGTGATCGTGTTCCAATAATTTTTGTCACGAAAAAGAATGCTAGAGTATTAAAAAGAATACGAGAAAGTTTAGACAAAATAAATATTAAACCACCTACGAAAATGATTGACTCATCTTTACTAATTATAGATGATGAAGCAGATAATGCATCAGTCAATACGAACAAATCTGAAGAAGATCCGACACAAATTAATGCAGAAATAAGAAAATTACTGCTACTTTTCACTAAAACAAACTATGTAGGATTTACCGCCACCCCCTTCGCAAACATATTTATTGACCCTAATAGCGAAAATGAAATGTTAAAAGATGACTTGTTTCCTAAAGATTTCATTTTTAGTTTATCCGCGCCAAGCCACTATCATGGACCCGAGAAGATTTTTTTAAATGACGCAGATAACACCATAAGAGTTATTAAAGAGGACACTACCACTTTTCCCCTAAGTCATAAAAAAGAATGGTGTGGAAATACGCTTTTTGAATCATTGAAAGATTCGATCAGCATATTCTTATTAACCAATGCAATAAGAGATCTAAGAGAGGGGGATCTAAGCAATTCCCATAGATCTATGTTAATAAACGTTTCTAGATTTATTAAAGTTCAGGAACATTTTGAGTTCTTAATTAAAAATTATTTTGAAAACATTGTAAGAACAGTTAAATATTCACAAAATCTACCATTTCATGAATATTCTAAAAATGAAATTATCTGTAGACTATTTAATCTATTTAAAAGTGAGTTTTCTACTGAGTATTCATGGGAGAATGTTTTTTATGCGCTATATGATTCAATTAAAGACATTCAAATCTATAAATTTCCATTTACAAAAAAGGGTATGCAGTTAGATTATGAAAAGCACGAGGATACTGGATTTAGGGTAATTGTAATAGGAGGTTTAGCTCTTTCTAGAGGATTAACTTTAGAAGGCTTGACGGTAAGTTACTTATATCGAAATACGGCAACTTTTGATGTTTTAATGCAAATGGGACGATGGTTCGGATATAGAAATAAACCAGTCGAATATGGTGATCTATGTAGGGTGTGGATGTTAAAAAAGACGCGGGATTACTTCAAGGAGATCACCACTTCTATTCGGGAACTTAAAGACGATTTTAACCGTCTAGTCCAGGACAAAAAAACACCTCGAGAATTTGGCATTAGAGTAAGAAACGAGAGCGAAGAGCTCGGTATTACAAGTAGAAACAAAATGAGAAATTCAAGAAAGGTACTATACACATCAGATCTTTACGGGAAATTGTTTGAGACTCCGTTTTTAGCAAACGACGTAAAATCCGCAAAACAAAATGACAGTATTGTATTAAAATTACTATCGAATTATGATTTCACCCAAAATGGCAGTTCTTATTTTTCGAAAAATATCGAAAAGAAAGTTATCGTTGATTTTCTTAAAGATTTTTCTATACATGAGGCTAATAGAATAAATTATTTTGAAAAGGACAAGATTATTAACTTTATTAAAAATTTCAAGTTCACCCATTTCGATATAACAATTGTCGGGGGAAATGGCGACAAAATAAGAATTAATCATTTCGAAATTCAGAAAATAAGTCGTGTTTTTGACACACTAAATAGTGATGTGATTAGAATTAACCGATCTCATTACAGATTGGGGGCACCTGGGGATACGCAGCACGGACTTACAGACTCTGTGATTAAGGGCATAAAAAACCAAGGAAAAGTATCTGCATCAAACTTTTTAATTGAGAGTAGGAACCCACTATTGCTTATATATCCTATAACTCTAAAGAAAATCGATGATGAAGAAAAGCTTAATCTCCCCTATAGTGAAGTTGAAAAGATTAGTAGAATTGCAGACCAATTCAATAAACAGATATTCAGCCTTTATGGCATAGCGCTTGGCATTCCTAATAATAGTGATGTAACCGATGTTAAAAGGACTATATATTACACTAATCAAAATACGAAATGGTGGATAATTATGAATAGGGAGGACAATCAGGAAGATGAATAACTATAACTCGAAGGAAAAATTTCAAGAATTCAATAATAATTCCCATTATCTAAGAGTGGATGCAAAACACCCACTTGAACTTTTAATAGGATTAAATGATAGTGGGCAGAAAACGATTAGGTTAATAGGCAACTATAAGAAAACGCGTATTAAAGGAACAAAATCTATAGAAGTTAATCACTATTTATTAGAAAATCACTTAGTTTTAAGTTTTTCACTTTGTGACGAAAACTATTTAGATTTATTTTACTTGTTTTGTAACGATCTAATAGATTCTAGCAGGAATTCATCTTTGGAAGATGGATATGTATATTTAACAAATCGGTTTGAAAAATGGCGAGGGTTTAGTAATTCAACAAGAAAATTCCTTAATGAAAAAGAAATTAAGGGTCTTATTGGTGAGTTACTTTTTATACGAGATAACCTAGCAGATAAATACGGTCTAACCCAGGCTATATCTGCCTGGACAGGTCCCGAGCCAACAAAAAAGGACTTTTATTTTGAAAATGAGTGGTACGAGATTAAAACTGCTTCGAATGGTATCGTCACTATTTCTTCTCTCGAACAACTAGAAAGTAATCAAGATGGTTATCTTATAGTTTATTCACTTGAAAAAGCTAGCCCTGAAAGTATTGATATCAATTTAAATTCATTAGTAAGTGAACTATTAAACAATTGTCAACTAATTCAAGTTCGGGCTGATTTTCTCGGAAAATTAATATACTTAGGATATGATGCAAGCGATTATTACGACAGTTTCGTGTATCAAGTCCGAACTAAGGATATATACATCGTTGATACAACTTTTCCAAGATTGACTCGTGAAAACTTACCAAAAGAAATATCTAATGTTAAATATGAATTAATTGTTAACATGATAGAAAGTTATAAGAGAGATCTATTATGAAACTAGAAGAATTTGTTGAACAATTTATTGAAAACACTAGAAATGATTCAGTATTATCAAACTCAACACCCGATGTACAATTTTTAGAATTAATGATAAGTCATTTGGAGTCTATGGAGTACTTAGTTGATCCTCTTATTACTGGTTTTTACAAAGAATTACCAAATAAGTCGGTAGTAAAAATTGACGGTTTCGCTTATGATGATTCAGATAAATCCTTAGTTTTGATTGTAAACGATTATATCGACGATACAACACCACATTTGTTATCACAACCTGATTTTGACAACTTATGTAAAAAAATGCTTAACTTCTTGAAAATGGTTTCAAATGAATCATATAAGCAATACATGGATGAAAGTCAATTCCTACTTAAATATGCCAATCAAATGAATCGGCGCTTAAGAAGTGATTTTTATAATCTTGATAACGATATTTCAGTCGATAAGGTAAAGTTGTATATCATAACGAACAAAATACTGAGTAAAAGAGTTTCAAATTTAAAGTGGAATAATTTTGAAGATAAACAAGTCGAGATTAATGTTTGGGATATTCAAAGAATATTTGACATATATAAAACCGGACGCGACAAAGAACCTATTATAATTGACATTACAAAACACAATTTCGGAGAGGGAATCGATTATTTAAAAGCCAATTTTGGACACGACATAGACTACGAATCATACCTATGCGTACTTCCTGGTAAATTATTAAGTGATATATATTGGGAACATGGTTCAAGGTTACTAGAAGGTAACGTTAGAGCCTTTTTAAGCGCAAGAGGAAATGTTAATAAGGGAATTAGAAATACTATTCTAAAAACACCAGATAAGTTTTTTACATACAATAATGGTATTGCTTGCACCGCAAAACAAATTAAATTAAGCGCCGATTCCAAAAAAATAATTGAAATTGAGGATTTGCAGATTATTAATGGTGGTCAAACGACCGTCTCATTAACAAATGCTTGGAAAAAGGATAAGGCAACTCTAGAAAACATCTTCGTTCCAATGAAGTTAACAATTATTTATTCAAATGATTATGAAGACATGGTTAGTAAAATATCTAGATATGCTAATAGTCAAAACAAAGTTACTGATGCCGACTTCTTCTCAAATCACCCCTTCCACCAAGCGATGGAGTCTATTTCAAAGGGTCTTTTTGCGCCACCAAAAGCAGGAGCTTTCCACAGCACAATATGGTATTACGAGAGATCCAGAGGAAAGTATATGCAGGAGCAATTTAAGTTGAGCAAAAAAAGCGAATTGGATGCGTTTGCTAAAAAATACCCAAAAAACCAAGTCCTTGCCAAGGAAGATTTTGCTAAGTACGTAGTTGCTGGAGAGTTTAAACGGCCCGACATTGTTAGTCGTGGCCGCCAAAAGAACATGAAGTTTTTTGGCGAGTTTGTTGAAAATAGCTGGGACAAAAATAAGAACATTTATAATGAGCAGTATTTTAAAAATTCAGTATGCTTTGCAATTATTTATAAAACTATAGATAATATTGTAAAAAATGCAAGTTGGTATAACGTTGGAGGAATAAAATTGAACATTGTTCCCTATACTTTAGCCAAAATTATAGATTCTATACCTAAAAATTATAGTTTGGACTTTGAAAAAATATGGAGATTACAGGATGTCTACCCATCATTACGCATAGAAATTGATAAAGTAGCTCAACTAGCAAATGATTTTATTAATGACTCAAATAATGTGATTGTTACTGAATATGCAAAAAAAGAAGATACTTGGAATCGTTTTAAGGATATTAAAATAAAATTTAGTGATGCATTTCTCGACGATTTAGTAAACATCATATTAGTACAAGAAAAACTTGACAGTGCTAAGAAGAAAGCCATGGAAAATGAAAAAATAATTGTTGATATTGAAGTAGTAAATCTCGCTCGTACAGAAAATGGTAAGTATTGGGAGAGGCTATTGATCGAAGGTGAAAAATTTCACTTATTGACAGGAAAAGAAGTGGATATAATCAAAAAATATATATGTGAATTATCGAAACCTAATCCAAAATATTTCCCGAGTACAGCACAATGTAAAATTGCTTGGGAAGCCAGAAAAAAACTTGGGGAAAATGGGATAATTATATAATTAAACTATCAATAAATTTGCTTATCTGGTAACATTACTGTAACAGCGGAGGTTATATGAACGTAGTTGAAATGTTTTCTGGAATAGGTTCTCAAGCTAAAGCATTAAAGAGAGTTGGTGCCAGAAAAAACACTGAAATTTTTATTCTTAAAACATGTGAATGGAATATTCATGCATTTTTAGCTTATGAGATAATTCATAAAAATGAAGACAACCCAACCAAGTACGAAAAGTTGAAAAAAAATGAATTAATTAAATTTTTATCAAATCAATCTTTGAGTTTTAATGGTAAAAATGCAATATCTGGAAAACAGCTTAAATCTTACTCTGTAGATTTTTTAAACAAAATTAACAAGGCGATCATAAACACAAACAATTTAGTCGATATAAAAAGTGTTAAAGGTGAGGATATTCCAAACAATCTAGATTTGCTAACTTATTCTTTTCCGTGCCAAGACCTCTCTAGTGTAGGTTCTATACATGGTTATAACAAAGGCATTGATAGGTCGGAAAATACTAGGAGTGGACTTTTGTGGGAAATTGAGAGAATTCTATTGGAGAAAAAAGACAAAGGTGACTCGCTTCCAAGGTTTCTTTTGTTAGAAAATGTAACAGCACTAAACTCGATTAGGCATAGATCCAATTTTAATGAATGGCAGAATAGATTAATTGAATTAGGATATATCAATAAAGTTTTTAATCTAAATGCTATAGATTTCGGAATACCTCAACATAGGAGACGATTGATCATGTTAAGTGTTTTTGTGGGTGACGACAAAGAACTAAGCAAAAAAATAGAAAAATACCTAACCGAGAAAGATCTTAACAACATTGATTATTTAAATAAATTAAATATAGAAAAAAAATCACTTGAATCAATTTTAAAACTGGAAACAAAAGGTAACACCTCATTGTTTAAAGAAGCACTACAATGTCAACCAAACGACACCCCGTCGCGGCAAAAAATATGGGCAAGTAATTCAGTACTTTTAGATGAAAATCTGAAATTTGCAGCAAATTCTCAAACTTTAACCACAAAACAAGATCGTAACCCAAATTCCGGTAATATATTCTTTAATTATAAAAACAACAAAAAATCAAAGTTTAGATATTTAACCCCCCGAGAGTGCTTCTTATTGATGGGATTTGATGAAATTGATTTTGACTTGCTTCTTAGCAATAATTTTGAATACAGACCGGAAAAAGTCTTTTTTACACGAGATGTAATGTACAAATTAGCGGGAAACAGTATTGTTGTTAATGTATTAGAAAGAATTTTTGAACAAGTAATAGATTTAAACAATATTTTTTTTGAAAATCATAATTAATTTCAATATACTTATTTACTAAGTTTCACTTGATATTTAATGGCGACTTATATTTTAAATACACATTTATATCTTTTAAATTGTACTTTTCTACTTATGTATTGCTTTCCCAAGCGCTCCCATTGCAGCCTCACCAACAATTTCTGATAAGGTTGGATGAGGATGAATAGCGTCTGCTAACTCTTCGGCACTTGTTTCTAAGTTAAGTGCTAGAACTAGTTCACTAATCATCTCAGTGGCTTGATAGGCAAATATATGAGCACCGATGACTTCATTATATTTTTTATCAGTAATAATCTTAATGAAGCCTTCTTTTTCGTTATCTGCGAGAGCTTTACCGTTGCCAACAAGGGGGAAGATTGATGTTTCATAGTCTTTTCCTTGTTGCTTAGCTAGCTCTTCTGTTAAGCCTACCGAGGCAATCTCGGGACTTCCGTATACTGCTTGCGGCACCTTAGTGTAGTCCATAGCATTTACTTTGCTGCCGGTTGCGTGTTTCGCGGCAACGAGTCCTTCATGACTTGCGACGTGAGCAAGCATATATTTACCGTTAACATCGCCAATTGCATACACATCTTCAACATTTGTCCGTAAGAATTCATCAGTAACAATATTTGCACGGTCCATTTCTAAACCAAGCTTTTCAAGGCCTCGACTATTCGCACGCGTACCGACCGCCATTAAGACTAGGTTAGTTGTGACTTTATGTTCCTTTCCGTCAATATTATAGAAAACTTCGTTGTTGCTTACTTTCGTTACTTCAGCATTTGTGTGAATACTAATCCCAAGTTTTGTTAGTGATTTCAAATAGGCTTCTCTTACATCAACATCGATCATTGCTAAAATGCTTGGTAGTTTTTCTATAATTGTGACCTTCGTACCAAGCGTTGCAAAAATAGTTGCAAACTCAATACCAATCACACCGCCCCCTACAATAAGGAGACGCTCTGGTATTGCTTTAATATTTAAAAGTTCGCGGCTTGTAACAACAAAGCCCTTTTCATAAGCTTCTTTAACGCCTGGAATAGGCGGAACAATTGCACTGCTGCCCGTTGCAATAATGAGTTTTTTTGTTTTAAGAATCTCATCATTAACTTTTACTTCATGAGCACTAAGAGCTTCGCCATATCCGTAATATACATCAACATTATTTTTCTTTAAGAGGAAAGAGACACCGCCTGTAAGTTGTTTGACGACATCATTTTTACGGGCAATCATCTTTGTCCAATCAATTGTTACCTCACCCTTGATATTGACACCAAAAAGACCAGCGTCTTTAATCGTTTTATATACTTTTACGTTTTTAAGTAAGGTTTTGGTCGGAATACAGCCGTGATTAAGACAAATACCACCGACTACTTCCTTTTCAATGAGGGCAACTTTGGCCCCTAATTGGCTCGCCTTAATTGCGGCAACATAACCGCCAGGACCACCACCAATTACGATAATATCATATGTTTTCATCATCGCCTCCTAATCCATTAAGAGCAGCGTTGGCTCACTTAGTAGATCTTTAACTCGGGAGAGGAATCTTCCGCCATCTGCGCCATCGATAACGCGGTGATCAACAGCAAGAGAAAGCGGTAGTACATAAGCAACGACAATTTCACCATTTCTTACAACAGCTTTTTGGCTAATTTTACCAATACCTAAAATAGCAACTTCTGGGTAGTTAATAATCGGTGTACCATAGGCAATATCAGCAGCGCCAAAGTTTGTAATTGTAAATGTTGTATTTTGTAAGGCACTAAGTGCTACTTTCCGTTCTTTGGTTGCGTCACCCACTTCTTTTAATTCACGAGCAAGCGCAAAAATTGACTTGAAGTTAGCATCTTTAATATTAGGAACAATAAGTCCATCTTTAGTATCTACAGCAATACCGATGTTAATAAATTTCTTTAAAATCATTTGGGCATTCGCCTCATCAAAACTTGCATTAAAGAGTGGGAACTCTTTTAAGGCCGTTGTGACAGCTTTAATAATAAAAGCCATATAGGTCAGTTTAATACCTTGCTTTTCGGCTTGAACTTTCGCTTGAACGCGGAGCGCGACTAGTTGATCAATCACAACTTCATCCATTAAAACAGTATGCGGGATGATTTGTTTAGAATTAGTCATCGCCCTAACGATAGATTTACGTAAACTTGAAATATCGACACGTTCAACTTCACCTTGAACATTAAGAGGAGTTGGAGCAACTATTTGCCGGACATTGACAGTTTTTGTTGTCACTTCTGCGGCCTTTAAAATGTCTTCCTTCATGATGCGACCATTAGCCCCTTGACCAGATATAGTTGTAATATCTACGCCTAAATCTTTAGCAAGCTTACGGGCAACAGGTGTCGCTATTACTTTTTTGTTAAGGTCTTTGCTGACTGTAACTTCTTGTTCTGAACTTGAAGCGATAATATCGCTAGATACTTCGATTTCGCCAATAACTCCAGGAGCACTTTGACTTTCTTTAACTTCGCTTTTTTTTATCTCTTCCGCTTTTGGTGCTGGATCTAAGGCCTCACCTTGTCCATCATCAATGACGACAACGGTTTCACCAACATGAATTATTTCACCTTCTGGTGTGCCGATTTTAGTAATGATTCCTGTCGCTGGAGATGGGAGTTCAGCATTAACTTTATCAGTTTCAACAACAACAAGCGTGTCGCCTTCTTTGACTTTGTCGCCAACTTTCACAAACCACTTTAAAATCTTGCCTTCATGAAGACCTTCGCCTATATCAGAAAACTTAAAATCATACATAACTTTACCTCCTAGAACCTAACGACTTTTAAAATAGCATCGCGAATTTGTTCGGGATTCACGAAATGAAATTGTTCAGCACGAGCAAGTGGGACCGTAATATCATGTCCTGTTACGCGAGAAGGTGGTGCTTCTAAGTGTAAGAAGGCTTTCTCGTTAACAAGCGCGATTAACTCTGCGCCAGGTCCATATGATTTAACTGCTTCTTGGACAACTAAAAAACGGCCAGTTTTTTTAACTGATTCAATAATCGTCGCTTCATCAATCGGACTAATCGTCCGTAAATCAATAAGTTCAACATTTACATTATCGTTTTCTAGTAATTTGAGTGCTTTTTCGGCTTCTCTTAGCATTGCTCCCCACGCCACAACGGTAATATCTGTTCCAGTTTTAACAACTTTAGCCTTACCAATAGGAATGCGGTACATTTCTGTCGGTACTTCTTGTTTACCCGAACGATAAATACGCTTTGGTTCTAAGAAAATAACAGGATCTGGATCCTCAATCGCAGAAATTAAGAGTCCCTTAGCGTCATAAGGAGTTGACGGTGTCACAATTTTTAGACCAGGAATATGGCCTAATAGTGTTTCTAAACTTTCACTATGATGTTCAAGTGCGCGAATGCCGCCGCCAACAGGAACACGAATAACTAAGGGAGCGCTAAAAGCCCCACGTGAACGATTACGGTAACGGGCAACGTGAGATACTAGTTCAGCATATCCTGGAAAAAGAAAGCCATCAAATTGAATCTCGGCGACTGGAAGAAGGCCGTTTAAACTCATGCCTAAAGCCGATCCAATAATTGCTGATTCGGCAATAGGTGTATCAAACACACGGTCCTCACCATATTTTTTTTGTAAACCCGCCGTTGCTCTAAAGACACCGCCTTCAAAGCCGGCATCCTCGCCAAAAATAACAACACGCTTGTCATCAGCGAGTTTTTGATCGAGTGCTTGGTTGATTGCTTCTAATAAATTAATTGTTGCCATCCTAATTACCCTTCCTTTCAAGCCACGCCTTATAATCTTCATATTGTTCAGTTAATTGCGGGGTCATTTCCGCGTATGTATATTTGAATATATCTTCTAATTTAGCGGCCCCAAGATTATCTTCGATATTTTTAAACGTTTTACCGACAAAATCATTATGTTCTTCTTCAAGCGCCGTCTCTTCTTTTTCTGACCAATAATTAAGGTCAATTAAATATTTTTTAAAGCGAATCATTGGTTCTTTTGCTTCCCAAATTTTCACTTCTTCATGGCTACGATAAATAGTTGGGTCATCACTAGTTGTGTGCGCACCAAGACGGTAAGTAACTGCTTCAATTAAGACCGGCCCCTTACCTTCGCGGGCGTGTTTAGCGGCGGCCTTCATTGCTACATACATTGCGAGCACATCATTACCATCAACTTGAATGCCAGGGATTCCAAAAGCGACTGCTTTCTGTGCAAGTGTTTCGGCTTTGGTAGCTTTACGGCGCGGAGTTGAAATAGCCCATTGATTGTTTTGAATTAAGACAATAAGCGGTGCGTTAAAACTACTAGCAAAATTAAGTCCTTCGTAAAACATACCTTGGCTTGTCCCGCCGTCACCAATAGTGGCAACAACGACTTCGTCTTTTTTTAAAATCTTACTTGCCATAGCAAGGCCAGCGCCGTGATTAACTTGTGAACCAATAATAATATTGAAAGGTAGTGTGTGTAAATTCGGGTCAAAGTGACTGCCCCATTCATTACCATACCAATATAGATAAATTGATTCTAGAGGAATGCCGCGGTAGAGCATCGCGGGTAGTTCACGGTAAGCAGGCGAGAGCCAGTCTTTAGGCTCAAGCGCAGCCATTGCACCAACTTGTAAGGCTTCTTGCCCTTTATTAGGTGGATACGTTAACATCCGTCCTTGCCGTTGGAATTGTAGAGCTTTTAAATCTGCAACACGGGCAAGGTGCATCGTTTTGTACATTTTTAAAAGTAGCGCCTTATCGAGTTTAGGATCAAGTTTATGATTAACAATAACAGCTTCTTCATTGAGAATTTGTAATTGTTGATGCTTTTGTGGATCAAATTGTTCAAATAACATAGTGTATTCTCCTTTTCCTATATAATTGTATTTTAGGTAATTAGTCATCTTATAACTAACGTTATGCTTATGGTTGACACAAATAGACAACGAGTGTCCTTATTTTATTCACAAGAAAAAGGGCCTTCAATAAAAGCATAGTAATTAGTAAAAATGTATTAAAAAGCAATAAGCGCTAAGTTTATTTTTCGATAATGCCAGAAAGTAACAAGGTGCTAAAGGCGTCTTCATCAAGATCAAGGAAGTATGATTTAAGCCCAACCTTCTTAAGGAGACGCCTCATATTTTTCTCGTTATAAACTTGTTCAAGAAATTGTTCACTAAGTTCATTGACGGGGCGTAGGTCGAAAAAATCACCCGTAATGTTCATCGCCTTAATGAGACCGTCTTGTAAGGTTAACGAAATATCAAAGAGTCCACCTGGTATACGTTTCTTGAGTGTTTTTGTATATGCAGCTTGTTGACGGTATATCCATTCCTTACTCGCGTATTTTTTGGCCCGTTCTTTCAGCATTTCAATTTCTTTGTCGCTAAGAATATAGTCTTCATCAGTGAGCGTAACTTCGATATGTTTAATAAGGTCACTTTGCGTGAGACCTTTTAGATAGGGCTTTAGATTAACAACGCGGTTACGGACGCTTTCAACCCCTTTAGAGATGAGTTTCTCATCACTAGGGGTAATTGCTCTTACCATCGTTTCTAAGTCGCAGTCATAGAGTAGCGTGCCATGTAGGAGCATTCCGTTTCTATTTTGAAGGAAGGCATTACCTGATACTTTTTTGCCCTCAAATAAAATGTCGTTACGGCCACTAAATTCGAGCGTCACACCAAGAGGCTTCAAGGCATTAATAATATGGACAAGATGTTTCTTAAAACTAAAGTTTTGTTCACGCTTAGTAACAATGCTAAACATTGTATTGCGTTCATCAGCGTACACCGTCCCCCCACCTGTTGGCCGTCTATAGATGGCGATGTTGTTGTTAGTTGTGTAATCAAGATTTACTTCATTTTCAATAATTTGATTTTTACCAACAACAACACCTTTAATAATCCACGTAAAAAAGAAACTTTGGTTATCTCTTAACACTTCATTAAGTAAGTAATCTTCAAGCGCGAAATAAAAGTAGGGCTCATAATTACCAATATTATGGTGCTTAACTAAAATCATATTTAGCCCTCCTTCTTTATCTTTAAATATTTAGGCTATAAATAAGCCTTAACTTCGTCTAGATACTCACTACGTGCTGCTTCATCATGAACGGTTGAGCAGTGAATCCAAGTGGTGTTTTCAATTCCAACCATTTTTAAGGTGCCATTGATGAAAACGTTTTGAATAGGATCACCTAAATAGGCAAATATTTCTTTTGTAATCTCGCCCGAGGTAAAGACGGCGGAGCGCTTCACTTTGAGCATCCCCCGTAATTCTTGGCCAACTTGCTCGTATGTATGACCTTTTAAGAGTACTTTATCGAAGAAACCTTTAAGAATGGCAGGCTCGCTATACCACCAGATTGGGAAAATAAAAATAATTTCCTCGGCTTTTTTTAGTCGATTGGCATAATTTTCCGCGAGTGGATCAGCATAGACCCCCTTACCGAAATAACGTAAATCGACAGGGCGCATAACGGGGTTAAACCCGTCTTTATTTAAATCGATTAAATCGATAGTGTGTCCTTTTTCTTGAAGCTTGGTTTTTACAACATCTAAGACGTGATAATTAAAGCTTCCTTCCCATGGATGGGCATATATGATTAATGTATTCACATTCAATCCTCCTTTGTATATTTTAATTATAACGACTTGCTTTGCCAAATGCTCGTGATGTTATAAGCAAAATTGTGCACGTGTTTTGGTCAAAAAAACACACTAGTAAGTAAATGTGTTTATCTAAAGTAATGTTTATGAATAGTTATAAATTATCTCTAAGTTCTTACGTGCTAAAAATTGCCTCGCTTATAACGATAAAATTTGTATCGAAAACAATGTGATACATACAAGGGTCAATTGCTATAAACTGTTTATAGCTACCTATCATATAAGAGAGTGAATATTCTTCCTCATAGTCTGCTTCCCCAAGCAATGTAATTACTTGCATTTTAGTCTCACCAACAAGAGGGTATAGTTTTCTAAAAGAATCAATAAGGCGACCTCGTTCCTCATCATCTGCTCTTATCCATCTTTGACTTGTAAAAGTATAGTAGTCATTATATTGACGAGTATCTTGGATACGGTATGTAACCAAGGCGATAATGGGTATAAGTAAAACACTCGCATATATAAATACTAAATTTAAAGGTTTAACTAATTGCCTTTTATGGTTAAAAAAGAACGCAAAAAATGTTAAGGGAACAAAGCTCACAAACGCTATAAGACCTAGATGAAAAATAAAGATAAAGCTCCAGCCGCGATTCCATAAAAGGTCATGCAAGGCGTAACCAACAAAAAACATAAAGCTATAATAAATAAGTACAGCAGTCGAAAAAAATATTAGTGGATTGGGATTATTTTTGTGTTTCATGTTGAAAGTTTAGCATATATTTACAAATTATAGGGATCTCTTTTTCTTATTTTTAATAAATAAGTCATTGTTTTTGCGCGTTTTTGCCATTTTTGACTTGTTCTAGATTTTACGTAAATAATCATTTATGCTAGGCAAGATTAAGAGAAATAGCCAAAGTTTGTAAAAATAGTTTATAATTAAGAAACGGAGAAACAAAATTATGAAAATTGCCATTAGTTCAGATTCAACTCTTGCTATAACTCAAAGTGAAGCTAAAGAGCTTGGAATCCATGTCATACCTTTAAATGTTATTGTCGACGGACACGAATATCACGACGACATTGATATCACAAGAGAACAATTAGTTGAGTTTATGCGTGCCAATAAACGTATATCTACCTCAACGCCTACACCTTTTGAAATCGAGCAGTATTTTGATGCCATCTTTGCCTTGGGTTATGAGCAAGTCGTGCACTTTACAATTTCGACTAAACTTTCATCGATGTTTGATTTATTCACGAACATGTGTAAAGAGTTTTATGGCGATAAAGTCATTGTTATTAACTCTAATTCCTTATGTCACTTTATGGCCAATCACGTCCTCGCGGCCAAAAAATGGCGCGATGAAGGGGCTAGTGCTTTAGAAATTAAAGAAAAATTTGAACAAAGAGTCGATAGTGAATACGCCATATTTGTTCCAGAATCACTAACATTCTTAAAAAATGGTGGCCGTGTGTCACCAGCTGTTGCCGCAATTGGTAACTTTATCGGTCTTAGACCAATTTTAACCTTTCAAAATGGTGAAATTGGAAAAAAAGGGACGACCCGTAATATTAAAAAGGGTTTATTAGAGCAAGAAAGCGACTTTATGAATGAACGCTTCTCCCCTGAAAAATATTCGATTGATATTTTAGAATTCGCCACTTCTGCTAGCGATATTGTCAGTGTTGAAAACTTTTTAAAAACTAACTATCCAAAATATGAGGTTTATAAGCGACCTCTTTCTATAAACGTATGCGCGCATACGGGGCCAGGAACGATTGGCCTCGGTTTTAACTTAAAAATTGACGCAACAAAATAATGATTTAAATAACAAAACTTCGGTCACTGCCGAAGTTTTTATTTGTGTAAAAAAAAGTTAAGCGCTTAATAGCTTATTCGTCCTCAATTTTAAAGAAGCCAACAGTGTTTCTGTTTGTTACCTTAATCTTATATAAGGCGTGGTCAGCTTTTCTTAGTAGTTCGCCGATCATTTTCCCATCTCTAGGATATAAGGCGACCCCCGCGCTACTTTTTATTTCAAAGTTATATTCTTTGTTATCAACTTTAATGTTTTGGAGTTTAAGGGAGGTAATGATTTTCCTTGTTAAGGCTCCTTCATCTTCAAATTCAGAGAAAATAAAGACAAATTCATCGCCGCCAAAACGCGCCATAAATGTATTAGCGTCTTTGATTACATTTAATCGGCGAGTATATTCCATTAAGACTGCATCCCCCACTAAATGACCGTATTGATCGTTAATACTTTTAAAACCATCTATATCGCAAATAACAACGGCAAAGGCAATATTTTGGCTGATTAATGTTTCAACATATTGATAAAGTTTCCGTCTATTTGGCAGTCTTGTAAGGTAATCGGTCGTGGCCCAATCTTCTAACATTTGATGTTCGCGAATTAGTTGGTTCCGCGTCAAAATTGAGGTTGTAACGATAATAACTAAAGCGAGCAAAACAAAAACCGCGGCATTTACGATGAGAATTAAGTTATTAGCTGTTAGAGTCGAGTTAGGAATGATGTTATTATTCACACCAAAAGCTATTAAAAATAGTCTTAGAGTCTGCAAGATGATGACAACACTAGTTAAAATTAAATAAGCATATAAATATGGGCCTGGTTGAATTTTAAGACGCGGCACAAGTAGATATACTTGACGAAGTGAGATATATATAATCACAACACTCACGATAATTTGTCGAAGGGTGAGGATTGGAAAAACGTATTGAAAAACAGCTAACAAAATCGTAAATGTTACACTAATAATTAGTGCTTCAATAACATTAATGTTCCGTCTCAAAAGTCGCTGCGTGGATAGGTAGAAAAATAATAAACCCACAATAAATAATATATTAGCGACAAACAAAAGATCAGAAACAAGCGGAAATAAGACGCCAATAACGTAGCCAAGTGAAGAACAAAAAAGCCCAAAAGCAGCAAGTAAGAGACCTTTAACTTTATGACCCGCAAAAAAATGGGTAAAAATTAGTCCAATAAGTATTATTGCGCTTATAATTACCGTGATGTAAAAGATGTTATTACTCATTGGTGATGTCCTTCATAAATTAATTAGGAAAACTCATATTACTATTATATTCAATTTTTATAAATTGTTAGTTAATAACTATAATTATAGTAAATTCGCTTAAAATTATTTTGCAACTTAGATATTAATTGTTTAGATAAGATAAGTATTAATTGGTATATAAAGAAACAATGCAGTAGAAATCAAAGTACTTGTTTAATCGAAAGACCTATACGCTTTTTCGCAAGATCAAGGGAAATGACTTTAACTTTAACAATATCATTAATTGAATAAAGTGAGGAAATATCGCTAACATACTTGTTAGCAATTTCGGACACATGAACTAAGCCATCTTGGTGGACATTAATATCGACGAACATTCCAAAGTCCATAATATTTCTTACTGTTCCATGAAGAATCATTCCTTCTTTTAAGTCTTTCATATCTTTCACTTCATTATTTAATTCAACAATTTCAATATCATCACGAATGTCGCGCCCCGGCCTTTTTATTTCTTCAATAATATCGTGTAGTGTAGCTTGCCCTATACTAAATTTGGTCATTAATTCATTGAGGTTAATATTAGCTAAGGCTGCTACTTTTGTTGCCTCATCATCTTCGATCAAACGTATTTTAGTCGTTTTTAAAATATACTTAGCAACCTCATACGATTCTGGATGAATTGAGGTCGAATCAAGCAGTTCTTTACCACCATAAATGCGTAAGAAACCCGCACATTGTTCAAATGTTTTCGCGCCAAGTTTGCTAACTTTTTTTAGTTCACTTCTAGTTTTAAACGCGCCATTTTCTTTGATGTATTCGTAAATGTTACTTGCAACAGTTTTGCTTACACCTGAAACATAGTTTAATAGCGAAATCGAACAGTTATTAAGATTAACACCAACAGTATTCACACAGTCTTCAACAACCCCGCTTAGGGCGTTGTTAAGTTTAGTTTGGTTCATATCGTGTTGATATTGGCCAACACCGATTGCTTTAGGATCAATTTTGACAAGTTCACTAAGAGGGTCTTGTACACGCCGGGCTAATGAAATTGCACTTCGTTTTTCGACTGTTAAATTTGGGAATTCTTCTTCCGCAAGTTTAGAGGCACTATAAACAGAAGCACCACTTTCATTAACAATAAATAGTTTAGTTGTAAAGTTGTTATCACTAATAATTTTGGCTAATTCAGCTTCGCTTTCGCGTGATGCTGTCCCGTTGCCAAGAGCTATATAGTCGATAGGGTTATTTTTAAGAATTTTTGTAATTTCCTTACGGGCACTTTCAATGGCTTGCTCTGAACCTGCAGTTAAATAGCACACACCAATGTCAGAAGGAATACCGTTTTTATTAACAATCGCATACTTACAGCCTGTTCTAAAACCAGGATCAAAACCTAGTATCATTTTGTTTTTTAACGGAGGATAAAGTAATAGTGCTTGAAGATTTTTCTTAAAAACAACAAGCGAAGCATCTTCAGCTTTTTCAAATAAATCTTTACGTATTTCATTTTCAATTGAAGGAATGATTAAGCGTTTAAGTGCATCTTTGATTGCTAGAATAAGTTCACTAGCAAAATCATTATTTTCGATATAATCACGCATAATTCTTTCTTCAATAGCCTCGATTTCATAATCAAGTGTAACTTTGAGACACTTTAATGTTTCTCCACGGTTAATCGCTAAGATGCGGTGTGGCGGGATTTTCGCGATTTTTTCCCGGTAATCAGCATAATTACCAAACGTATCTTTCTCGTCTTTAACGAGTTCTTTGGAAACAATAAAGGCATCGCGGTTAATATAAAATTTAATAAATTTACGGTATTTAGGTTCATCACTAATTTCTTCAGCAATAATATCAAGTGCACCTGCGAGTGCCTCTTCCTTTGTCTTAACGCCTTTTTCAGGATTGATAAACGAAGTTAAAAAGGCCTCATAATCTTTTGCCTTATGACCTTGTTTAAGATAGTCCGCTAGAGGTTCAAGTCCCTTTTCTTTTGCAATACTCGCTCGTGTTTTACGTTTTGGCTTGTAGGGACGATAAATGTCTTCAAGTTCGGCTAAAGTAGTAACATTATCAATTGCCTCTTTTAGTTCAGGTGTTAATTTATTTAGTTCTTCAATTGACGCAAGAACTGTCACCATTCTCTCTTGTAAGTTACGAAGATAAAGCAATTGATCATTAAGGTCACGTAATTCACTATCGCTTAAATTGAAAGTTTCTTCTTTGCGGTACCGAGCGATAAAAGGAATTGTTGATCCTTCATCAATAAGCCCAATCGCAGCATTTACTTGTTCTAATTTTAAATTCAGTTTATCGGCAATTCGTTTTGAAATATTCATAATGTTCTCCTGGGTTTTTATTATAACATAATGAGTTGTAGCAGCGATGTAAGGGGACATATTTTGAGACTAGTGTGAGCATTAAACCATATGGCTGTTCTGTAATTGAAAATATGAAACTACAATAAAAGTACAATGTCTGACTTTATAATTACATGTTAACCTTTTGCTGATTTATTCATTTCTTTGTAAATGTTTTGTCGTATTATTTAATATTGATGGATTATATGCCTAATTTTATATATCATGTATAAATGAAAAACATAACAACTAATTCAAAAAAAACAATTAGCCTATTAGGCTCTTTTTTCTTATGTCTAGCAATTCTAATTTTCGCACCTAGTAAAGGCGACCTTAGTCGAATCCAAGGTAGCGAACCTAGCTACACTGTCACGATGGATAGTTCTAATTCACCGACAAATGATAGCACTTATATAGCGACAGAAAATGTAATTCGCTATTCTACTTTTGAGTATGTTGGGGCAAGAGCAAGTGGCGGCAACCATGTCGAATTAAACTCAACTGGTTACTTAGGTAATAAAGTTGATTCACAAATTACATCTATTACTAGCATTCAAGCTAACTTCACCACAACTGGAACACTTACGCTAGCAACTAGTTTTGATGGATTAAACTATAACCAAACAAGTATTACTTCGGGGTCAATTAATCAAACAAGCACTTTGCCTTACTATTTTAGATTAACCGCTAATAACTACTCAGTTGTGATTGAAAGTGTTGTTATTACATATTCTTGCGCTCCTCATAGCAATCCAATTGGCCAACAGACAGACTACACAATAACGGTTAATGAATTTGAAAGTGCAAACACAGGCACGGATATATCGTCAGAACTTCACAAAAATATCAATACTTATTTTACTAGTGATATTCCTCTAATCTCAATTTCTGGTTCAAAAATATTCTCAAATGCGACACCAAACGCGACAAATTTGAAACTTGGATCTAGTAAAGGTCCTGGCTCGATTAGCTTTAGTTTTTCTGAACTTAAAATTTCCCAAGTTATCGTTAAGGCTTTTAAGTATGGTAGCGACACCGTTAGTATCAAAGTAACAACAAGCGCTGATACAACTGGTAAAATGCTTGAAATTCCTGCTAGTGCGGCCACAAATTACACTTTTGATTTAGTTGACACAACTGAGGTCACTTCTTTGACTCTCCAAGGTGTCGGCAAGCGTTTTCATTTAGAAAGCATTAAAATTATCAGTCAAGGTTCTGCTTCAGGCACAGCAATTGAGACTGGTTTCCACGCTAGTGATAGTAAGGCCGCAAGTTATAAGGTGAATGATGTTTATGCTACTACAAATGCAATCAGCGCAAGCGTTGCTTTAACAAGTGGGTCTCCGCGTTCAGTTAGTTATAGTGCTGATGGTGTTAACGGCTACACTTATGTCTTAAAAAATGCGGCAAATCAAATCATTTCGCCGCAGCAAGTTTTTCCTACTACTGGTACTTACTACGTAGTAATCACTTATAAATCATACGACCCAATTACGATTGAATTGACAGTCGCTGCTACTCCACAAGCAAGCCTTGTCTCACTTAATGCCATCGATGGAAACGCAAGTTATAATCTTGGCGACATCTATGATGAAGTAAATGCTCTTACTGTTACGGCTACATATTCAGATTCTTCAACACTAGTTCTTAATTACGACCCAACTGGAACTAATGGTTATACAATTTACTGCCTCGATACCGACGCTAATGACTTTTATACAAACAATCCCTTCACTATTGCGGGTGATTACGTGCTCACAGTTTCTTATAAAGGCGTAGAGAGTAATGACGTCGACTTTATTGTTGTTGGTGAAGCTGGTCCTGTTGATCAAGCAACAATTAATGTTTTAACAAATCAAATTGCAGATAGTACAGTGGTTAGCAATCCCGCATCATATTTATCTGCGACTGGTGTCACTATAGCTAGTGCAACTGCTAGCACTGTTTATGGTGGAGCAGGTGAGGCTAAATTTAGATTTAGTTCAGGCAATAATCCTGGTAGTTTGGAAATTAATTTCTCATCTAGCATCGTTATTACAAGTGTGTCGCTAAATGTTTCTGAGTATAACACTAAAGATACTATTAGCATCAAAGTTGCAACTAGCGCTAACACGAGCGCTGAGAATATGACTTTAAGCACTGTAAGTGGGACGCTAGCATATACCGCTTTTGCTAATGATACCCAACCGTCTAATAGCCTAACAATTTCAAGTGCAGCTAGTAATCGCTTCTTTTTACACTCGATTAGTTTAGGAATAGGCGCCGCTGCACCTATTGATATGACGGGATTAAGCATTAAAAATATAAGCAATTTAAATGTCGGGGGAAGCGAAGTATTAACCCCAACAATTTCACCTAGTAATGTAAACCCCGTTCCTAGTCTTACTTGGTCAAGCGATAACACAAGTGTCGCCACTGTCACTAATGGGAAAGTTACGGCAGTTGCTAGTGGCACGGCAAATATCAGTGTCACAGCCACACAAGGAGTAATTTCATTTTTCGCCACATGTGAAATCACTGTTACGCTCGCATTAAACCACTCTGTCAAAACAATGGTCCACGATTATCAAGATTATATGGACAATAATTACTATTCTAACGTTGATTCAAGCCCTTCAAAAGGGTCAGTGAATTTTTTAGTAATCCCTGTGGAGTTAAAAGGTTATCCTATGTCGGAGGAAACTAGAACACGAATCCAAAAAGCGTATTTTGGGACTCAAGCTGAAACCGGGTGGCACTCCGTCTCCTCTTTCTATGAGGAAGAATCTAATGGTAGACTCAACATTACTGGCACCGTTTCGCCTATATATGAATCGTCATATGGGGCCGCAATTACCGAAAGTCAAACGACAGAGTTAGCAAGTACGGCGACTAATTGGTATAAAACTAATTACGGTACGAATAATGGTAAGGAGTTTGATGCCGATAGTGATGGATTTATCGATGGCGTTATTTTGATTTATAGTGCACCAAATTATAGCAATGATAACAATAATGATAATGATAATCTTTGGGCATATTGTTTTTGGACTAATAATGCTAAGGACACAACTTCGCCTACTGCAAAAACATTTTTCTGGGCCTCATATGATTTCATGGATGAATCACCTTATGCTACAGTCGACGCTCATACATATATTCATGAGGCTGGTCACGTTTTAGGGCTTGAAGATTACTATAATTATGACCGTGCAAGTAATTATGGGGCAGCCGGCGGTTTTAATATGCAAGATTATAACGTTGGTGAACACGATCCTTATTCCCGCGTTGCGCTTGGCTGGATTGATCCTATCGTTCCTAGCGGCAATACAACGCTGACCATTACGCCTGGTCAAGCTATCATTCTTTCGCCTAATGACTTAAGTGCTTCTTCTCCTTTTGATGAATACTTAATTCTTGATGTATATTCACCGACAGGCTTAAACCTTTTCGATTCAACTTATAAATATGGCTCTAGTTCTTCTATGTATCCAAAAGGGCCTAATGTCACGGGAATACGAGTGTGGCACGTTGATTCACGCTTAATGAAAAACTTTTCTGTCAAATCTAGTTATTCGCCAACGTTAACGTCTACAATTAGCTCAGGTAGTCGATATACTCAAGCGATGAGTAACTCTACCAATAGTACTTACGGCTCATTATATTCAGGATATCGAGACTATAAGTTGCTCCACTTGTTACAAGAAGGGGGGACAAACACTTATGCTACTGGTGCTAAGTTTTCCGCGAGTGATGTTTGGACAGTTGGAAGTTCATTCTCGATGAGTTCCTATGCCTCATTCTTTGTCAATAACGGTAAATTAAATAGCAATTCAATTCTTCCTTATTCTTTTACTGTTACTGCGATAAATGGAACAAGTGTTACATTATCGATTACTAAAAGTTAATTTATAAACTATAAACAAATTAAAGGGTAGCCTTGTTTTAATTTGACTAAAACAAAAATAAATTATTTTCGATGATTATATCTGATTAATAACAAATCACATTATTTGCATGCGCTTACATTAACAAGTAAACAAAATAAGTCTAAAAGACCTTGCAATGATTAAAAAACAAGGTATATTAGAAATTATCAAACACAAGGAGGACGATGTTATGACTATATTCAATCTATCAATCACAACCGTTACTTCTGTGTATTATTATTATCGCAACAGGATCATTTCATAATCTTGATTTTTCGATAGTAATAATAGAAAAAGCCTTGGTAAGAAATGATATTAATTCATTCATCAAGGATAATAATAACTACACATACGACCTTGGTGAACTACCGAGGTCGTTTTTTATTTCATAGCCAACTAAAAAAGGAGAAAAATACTATGAAACACAAATTGAAAAAGTTTAGTCTAACGACATCGCTTATAAGCATTGGACTTTTAGCATTAACAAGCTGTGGGACAGCTTGGAACGGGATCACCGCCACAAATGAAAATAAGGCAAAGATTGGTATTTTACAGTTTGTCACGCATGATGCACTAGATTTAGCGCGTGCTGGTTTTACAGAGGCTCTTGAAGAAGGGGGGTTCATTGATGGAGATAATATTACAATTAACATCCAAAACCCACAAACTAATTCAGCAGCCCTCTCAACCATGGCAAGTAGCCTTGCCGCTAGTTCTGATTTAATTCTTGCCATCGCAACACCAGCAGCGACCGCGACAAAAAGTGCCTTAGAAACTGAGGGCCGTGAGGTTCCCTTATTATTTACAGCAGTCACAGACCCTGTTGCTGCTCAACTATTAAAAGATCCTGCAAATCCAGGGGGGTTCGTGACTGGCACAAATGATATGCAACCAATTAAAGAGCAGATTGACCTCTTTATTGCACTAGGTTTAGTGCCTGGACAAGATAAAATCGGAATGATTTACTGTAATGCTGAAAGTAATAGTATCACGCAAATTAATATTGCTAAGGCACATGCTGAATCGCTAGGTTTTAGTGTCGAATTAACTTCCATCCCTGATGCTTCGACACTTGTGACCGCACTTGAAAGTTTAACTAATCGTAACATAAGCGGCTTATACGTTCCAACCGATAATGTCATAGCTAGTAACATGCAAACATTAAGTACTCATATGATTGAACATCGTGTTTTAACTGTCGTTGGTGAAAGTTCAATGGTCGAAGGCGGCGGGCTTATTACACTTGGAGCAGATTATCATGCCCTAGGCTTTTTAACCGGACAAATGGCGGTCGCAATTATTGAAGGCACGCATCCTAAAGATATTCCTTCTGTTGGGGCTAAAAGTTTTGAAATGGCGATTAATCTAGATGTCGCAAGCGCGATGAATTTTAGCGTACCAGATAGTTTACTAGCTGAGGCTAATGTTCTTATTGAAGTAGGTAGTTAAGATGATTATATCTTCGTTTTTTACTGCCTTATATTTAGGGCTCATCTGGTCAATTATGGCCTTAGGCGTCTATATTGCCTACCGTATTTTAGATATTGCTGATCTAGGGGCGGAAGGGGCCTTTCCGCTTGGTGGAGCCGTCGCGGTCACCTTACTCATCTTTAAGTTTAATCCCTTTCTAGCCATATTTATTGCAACCTTAGCGGGCGGGCTCGCCGGATTAATTACGGCACTACTTCACACGAGACTAAAAATACCTAGTCTTCTATCTGGGATTATTACAATGGTCGGTTTATATTCGATTATGATGTTAATTATTGGCCTTGGCCGCATTGAAATGCAGCGTCTAGCAGACCCTAGTAACTTTTCGTGGCGCAATGTTATCTCCTTCTTCTATATATCTAGTGATATACCAGCTGGGAACCAAACAATATTTACACCCTTAGCCAATTTATTCGCTTTTATGGCGCCTAAACATTTAAAAACAAGTATTATCGTCACTTCTCTTTTAATTGTTAGCCTTGTGTTTAGCCTTATTTACTGGTTTTTTGGCACACAGTTTGGCGTTGGCCTCCGTGCGGTTGGAAAAAACAAGCAGATGGCCAAAGCCCAAGGAATTAATCCTCACATGATGATTATTGTAGGTCTAGTCATCTCTAACGCCCTTGTTGCCTTAAGTGGGGCCATGTATTCGATGATGATGCGGTCGGCAAACGGGACCTTTGGCCGCGGAACGATTGTGATTGGTCTAGCCATTGTCTTTCTTGGTGAAGCCCTTTTTGGGAAGCGTTCATTCAAGTTAACGCTTGTTAGTCTTATAATAGGAGCCATCCTCTACTATGTCATCATTACAATTGCGGCAAACTTACTTAATATTGATCAAAATCTCTTTAATCTCATTCAGGCCACACTCATCACAGTTATTATAGTTGCTCCGCGTCTTAAAGATGAATGGCGGATTAAAGTTAAGAGAAAGAAAGAAGGCATTAGTTATGTTAAACATTAGTAAGTTAGCAAAAACGTTTCATCTAGACAACAATCCTCTCAACGACAAATTGGCACTTGTCGATATTAATTTAACAATTAGGGAAGGGGATTTTATTAGCGTCATCGGTGGTAATGGCTCAGGTAAGACTACACTCTTAAATATTATCGCCGGCGTTCATATGCCTGATCGCGGGATTATATCTTTAAATAACATCGCATTAACTAACCTTAAAGAATATCAAAGAGCCCGATATATAGGTCGCGTATTTCAAGATCCTCTAAGCGGAACAGTTGGTGATATGTCGATTGAGGAAAATCTTGCACTTGCTAGCAAACGTGGCCAATCATTATCGCTGAAATGGGGTTTATCAGCACTCAAACGTCATGGTTATAAAGAACTCTTACAAGACCTAGATTTAGGCCTTGAAACACGTCTAAAGGCAAAAGTTTTACATCTTTCAGGTGGACAAAGGCAGGCCCTTACTCTATTAATGGCAACGATGGTTAGGCCTGACATTCTTCTTCTTGATGAACACGTAGCTGCGCTTGATCCCAAAACTGCTAGAAATGTGATGGCAATTACTGAAAAAATTGTGACAGAAAAGAAGATTACAACTTTGATGATTACACACAATATGAAGGACGCCATTCGTTATGGTAACCGTCTCTTGATGATGTCAAATGGCCGCATAATATTTGATTGTGGTGGTGAAGAAAAAAAGAGTCTTACTGTCGAGCAATTAATTAGCAAATTTAATGATTCAAGTGAGGATGAACTTCCTGATTCATTGGTATTAAGCAATTAATGAAGATTTATATTTAAATAATGGTAATCGATCTATGCTTTGCCTAATATTTGTAAGCAAATTAATAGAGAGTTAGCGAATACTAGCTTGTTAGATATCATTTAAAAATAATTGTTCAGTCATGCCAAAAAATAACTACGTAACCATTCTGTTAGATACGCATTATTAATATATCATTTTCGATTTTTTGAATTTATTATATATTTCAATAAAAATGATTAGTTAAAAAGAAAGAAATGGTGAGATTGATGACATTATAGATTAGAAACAAAACAAAAAATCTTTTTCATCACCGAAAAGTTCTACTGGGAATATCTATGAGACAAACTTTTATTCAGTCAACCGTTACCGCTGCTTTTAATCATCCAACCCAACATTTATTTCTCTAAGATAAGCATTTTCGCCCTTTAAGAGTTCATTATAGTTCATTAGAAACTCTTCTTCTAAAGTCTCGTTCATTTCTTCTATGTTCAGCGGTAGGTCAAAATAACTATACTTCTCAATCTCAAAATTCCAAGGTTTAAAAATTCCTTTTTCTTCGTCTTCTTCTGAGCAATCTGCTGTAATTTCACCTTCAAAATAAGCATACAAACTACGAATATTATCTTCCCAAATTCCTTGGCCTTTTCCCTCGAGAATTATAGTTCTTTTTTTCGATATCATTTCCACTTTTTCATCGTGTTTTATACAGTTAAAATCCCAACCATCGCCTGTATCATATTCAAAAGTAAATTTTTTAGGCAAATCCTTTAAGTGATAATTACCTAGATATTTGTACCCATCCATACGATCTTCCATAAGAGGCGCCATAACGTAAATGGAACGTGGATGACATCTAAACAAAAAACAGTGTTCAAAAGTTGCACCCAAAGAAGTACCAAGAATTACACCTAATTCGAACAAATTAGGGTTACCTTTTACTAGTAAAGTTCGGAAAAAGCGATTTTTAGGGCCGTACTTAAAGTCGAGTCTGATTTTTGTATATTGCATATCACTCCACCTATTCTTATCTTCTTACTTTCACTTTTATATTATATCATTAACTTTTTAAAACAAATAAGTAGAAATAAAATTTTAAAATTTCTTGTTACTTTACAATTGATGTGAGACTTTTCCTAGAAATAAAAAGGGGGTAATTTATAATATCTCTGTAAGGCCTCTAAACTTTACAGAAAGGTATACAAATCACCTTTTGAATTGTTTATCACATTTCCCTCACGAGATTAAGACCCGTTATCACGCAGTTCTACTTTATCGATCAGGCAGTTATTCCATCAAGCATGTTACTCGTAAGTATCACATTTCCAAAGCTTCATTAATGCGATGGAATAAATTGTTTGATGGTTCGAAAGAATCACTGATGGATAAATCTCATCGTCCTCATACACCGCATCCCAATAGTCATACACCTGAAGAAATCAAGAAAATCGTTGATTTGATGAGACGTAATCCTGATCTTGGCCTTAATGAACTATTCTCCAAGCTAAGATTATCGATTGGTTATACGCGTCACCCAATTAGTCTCTATCGCTGGCTTAAAACGAATGGTTACTATGGCATCGTCAAAATCAAACAGACACCCTATAAACCTAAACCTTACAAAACTCCTGAATTATTAGGTGAAAAATGGCAGATTGATGTGAAATACGTTCCTAAAGAATGTAAGGCACAACC
>Ga0265295_1002021_pt1 | contig 33681 bp, 30 predicted proteins | sample Munlansysbiofilm_FD_192503 | JGI IMG/M metagenome (GOLD analysis project Ga0265295, IMG submission 192503) | Leachate microbial communities from a municipal landfill in Southern Ontario, Canada - Methane capture system biofilm | ecosystem: Engineered > Solid waste > Landfill > Unclassified ... | reverse complement strand
AAGATGTTAAGTATATAATTCCAGATGCGACGATAGAGGAAATAGATGGCGAATTTTTTATTTTTATAAATGATGTAACTGGCCCTAGATTAAATATAAATGAATATTATAAAAATCTAATTAAGACTACAAAAGATCAGAAAACAACTGAGTTCTTGGAGTCTAAGTTTAATTCGGCTATGTGGATTATTAAAAGTATAGAGCAAAGAAGACAGACAATGTATAAAGTTATAGAATCAGTATTAAAATATCAAAAAGAATTTTTTATATATGGTGATAAGAGTCTTAACCCACTTACATTAAAGGATGTTGCAGAAGATATAGAAATGCACGAATCTACGATTTCTAGGGCTACTAGTGGTAAATATGTCCAAACACCTAGAGGTCTATTTGAATTAAAGTATTTTTTCACAGCAGGATTGTCTGGTAGTTCAGGAGAAATTTCTACTACAAGTGTTAAATCTATAATTAAGGGTATAATAAAAGATGAGGATCCAAAGAAACCTTTGAGTGATCAAGTTATTACCGATATGCTAAAAGCAAGAGAAATAACTGTTTCCAGAAGAACGGTAGCAAAATACAGGGAAGAGCTCCACATTCCTTCATCGTCAATGCGTAGAAGATTCTAAGATTAAGTCCTTGATTTAAGGTGGGGTTAGGTGTAAAATAAGGTATAAGTTTTTTTTGTACGAGCTGGGACAAACATAATTAGAGGTGGACATAAAATGTCCAACGGGGGTGATTTTATAGATTTAATAAAAAGTTTTGAAAAAATAGCACCAGATGCTTTGAAAACAATTGAAACTAGATATGAAATATTAAAGAATATTGAAATCAATCAACCTCTGGGGAGAAGAGCCATCTCTCTAAATCTTGGTTTGAGAGAAAGAACTGTTCGTTATGAAGTTGAAAAACTTAGAGAGTTAAAGTTGTTAACTATCGACAATATGGGTATGTATGTTACAGATGAGGCTAAAAAACTATTAAGTAAATTGGAAGAACCTTATTATAATATTAGAGGTATTGGGGAGTTAATTAAATTGTTACAGAAAAAACTCCATATATCAAAAATAGTTGTCGTTCCTGGGGATTCAGAAATAAATCATGATGTACTCTTGGAAATGGGCAAGGCTGCTTCTAAAATACTTTTGGATAGTCTTGGTGTAAATGATATTGTTGGAGTAACAGGTGGTAGCACAATGGCATGTGTTTCTAAAATGATTCATTCTGAGAAAAAGTATAATAAAGTTACAATTATACCTGCAAGAGGTGGACTTGGAACAGAAATGACTAACCAAGCTAACTCAGTTGCTGCAAATATCGGTAAGAGTTTGGATGCGGATTATAGGATGCTTCATATACCTGATGGATTAGATCAAAAAGCCCTTAAAGCTGTTTCGACAAATCCTGAAATAAGAGAAGTACTTCAAATGATGGACAAAATGAATATTTTGTTATTTGGAATAGGTAGAGCTGATGAATTAGCACAAAGAAGAAGATTACCTATTGAGAAGATTGATAATTTGTTGAAAGAGGGGGCTGTTGCTGAAGCTTTTGGGCATTATTTCAATATAAACGGTAGGGATATTTGGGAGTATAAAACAGTAGGTATTTCGCTTGGAAGCTATAAAAAGTTAGAAAAAATTATTGGGGTTGCAGGTGGTAAAAACAAAGCAGAAGCTATTATTGCCGTATCGTCAATTAGAAAAGATATCACATTGGTTATAGATGAAGCAGTAGGTTATAAAATACTAGAGTTATTAAATTAAATTAAAATAAATGAGGAGGAATTTAAATGAGTTTAAAAGTTGGAGTGAATGGATTTGGTAGAATAGGTAGGGACGTAGTTAGAATTTGGGCAGAAAATAAAGTTACGGATTTTGAAATTGTAGCAATCAATGCATCTGGTAAAATTCCAGATTTAGCTCATCTTTTTAAGTATGACAGTATATATGGTAAATTTGAAGGAACAATTGAAGCCTACGAAGAAGGATTTGTAATCAATGGAAAGAAAATACCTGTAGTAGCTCAGAGAGATCCTGCGCTAATTCCTTGGAAAGAACTTGGCGTAGAATTAGTTATAGATTCTACTGGTGCTTTTAGAGACAGAGAAGGTTTATCAAAGCATTTACAAGCAGGAGCTAAAAAGGTAATAGTAACTGCTCCATCTAAGGGCGAGGATATAACTATAGTACTAGGAGTTAATGATCAGCTTTACGATTCAGAAAAACACAATATTATTTCAAATGCATCATGTACTACTAATTGCTTAGCACCTGTTGCTAAAGTAATACTTGATAACTTTGGTGTAAAAAAAGGACTAATGACTACTATTCACGCCTATACTAATGATCAAATGATACATGATAAGAGACATAAAGATATGAGAAGAGCAAGAGCAGCTGCTGAGAATATTATACCAACAACTACAGGTGCAGCTAAGGCAGTAGCATTAGTATTGCCTGAGTTAAAGGGTAAGTTAAATGGATTTGCAGTAAGAGTTCCTGTTCCAACAGGTTCTTTAGTTGATGTAGTATTTGAAGTAGATAGAAATACAACTGCAGAAGAAGTAAACAAATATCTAAAAGAAGCTAGTGAAAATGAATTAAAAGGCATAATGGGCTTTTCTGAAGAACCATTAGTATCAAGAGATTTTATTGGTGATGAGAGATCTTCAATTGTAGATGCAGATTTAACAATGGTAATAGACAATATGGTAAAAGTTGTATCATGGTATGATAACGAGTGGGGATATTCAAGCAGAGTGGTAGATTTAGCAAAACTTGTAGCATCTAAGTGGTAAAAAATAGGTCGGGTCATTTGACCCGACTTGTCAATTAAATAATATCTAATGAATTCGAATAAAGAGGTGGGAAATTTGTTAAAGAAAAAAACCTTAAAAGATATAGATATAAAAAATAAAAAAGTATTGGTTCGTGTTGACTATAATGTACCTATAAATGCAAATGGCAAAATAACAGATGATATAAGGATAAGGAGTTCTATTCCTACTATTGATTATCTTTTAGAGAATAATGCGGCAATTATTCTAATGTCTCATTTGGGTAGGCCAAAAGGCGAACCTAAAAAAGAATTCTCATTAGAACCAGTTGCTAAAAGACTATCTGAGCTTTTAAATAAAGATGTTATATTTTCTGATGATGAAAAAGTTGTTTCAGATAAAGTAAGGAAACAAGCAAGTGAATTAAAATCTGGACAAATTATGCTTCTTCAAAACACAAGATACAGAAAAGAAGAAGAAAAAAATGGTGATGATTTTGCTAAAGAGCTTGCTTCTTTAGCTGAGGTTTATATTAATGATGCTTTTGGAACATCTCATAGGGCTCATGCATCAAATGTTGGAGTTTCTAAATATCTTCCATCAGCACTAGGATTTTTAGTCGAAAAAGAAGTCTCCATAATGGGCAAAGCACTTGATGATCCAGAAAGACCTTTTGTTGCTATACTTGGCGGGGCTAAAGTTTCAGATAAGATTGGTGTAATTGAAAACTTAATTAAAAAAGTTGATGCTATTATAATTGGTGGAGGTATGGCATTTACATTTTTAAAAGCAAAAGGTTACGAGGTTGGGACATCATTACTAGAAGAAGATAAAGTAGAATTAGCTAAAGAGCTCATGATAAAGGCTAAGACTGGTGGAGTTGCACTTGTTTTACCAATTGATATTGTCGTTGGTAAAGAGTTTAAAAATGATACTGAATTTAAAACAGTTCACGCTGATAGGATTCCTTCTGATATGATGGGATTGGATATTGGAGAAGAGAGCATATCATTATTTAGTGATGTTATAAAAGAAGCTAAAACGATAATTTGGAATGGACCAATGGGTGTATTTGAAATGGATAACTTTAACAAAGGAACTTATGCAATTGCAAATGCAATGGTTGATTCAGGAGCTATAACAATAGTGGGTGGTGGTGACTCTGCATCTGCGGTTGAGAAAGCTGGACTTGCTGATAAAATAACTCATGTTTCCACAGGTGGGGGAGCATCATTGGAACTACTTGAAGGGAAAGTATTACCAGGAATAGACGCTATTAGCGAATAAGGAGGTTAAAGCTTTGAGAAAGCCTATTATTGCAGGTAACTGGAAAATGAATAAAACAATTGAAGAAGCTAGTCAATTAATTGAAGAGATTAAAAAAGCTGAATTAAATCCTGAGGTTGAAACTATAATGTGTGTACCATTTTTATCAATACAAAAAGCAATGGAATTGACTAAAGGTACAAATATAAAAATTGGTGCTCAAAATATGCACTGGGAAAAAGAGGGTGCTTATACTGGGGAAATATCTGCACCTATGCTAAAAGAACTTGGTGTAGAGTATGTTATTTTGGGTCATTCTGAAAGAAGACTATATTTCAAAGAAACAGATGAAATAGTTAATGATAAACTAAAGACAGCAATAGAGTATTCTATGATCCCAATAATTTGTGTAGGAGAGAATTTACTAGAAAGAGAAGAAAATGATCATCTTAGATTGATAAAACATCAAGTTGAAGAAGCTTTAAAAAACATCCCTAAAGAGGCTTTGGATAGCTTAGTGATAGCGTATGAGCCAGTTTGGGCTATAGGAACAGGTAAAACTGCTACAGCGGAACAAGCCGATGAAATGTGTGGGTTAATTAGAGACACCATAGATGAGTTATATGGTGGTTCAAGTGCTAAAAAGATGCAGATTCTTTATGGTGGAAGTGTAAAACCAGAAAATGTAAAAGAATTGATGAATATGGATAATATAGATGGGGCTTTAGTTGGCGGCGCAAGCTTAAAATCAAAGGACTTTACAGATCTAGTCAATTATTGATCGGAGGAAAATGATGTTAAAACAACCAGTCATGTTAATGATATTGGATGGATTTGGGATAGGGAAAACATATCCTGGAAATGCAGTTGAATTAGCATTAACACCAAATTTTGATAGAATAAAAGAACAATACCCATATACCACAATAAAAGCTAGTGGTTTAAGCGTAGGATTACCTGAAGGGCAGATGGGAAACTCTGAAGTAGGACATTTAAATATTGGTTCTGGTAGAATAGTTTACCAAGAACTTACGAGAATAACTAAAGAAATAAAAGATGGCCATTTTTTTCATAAAAAAGAGTTCTTAGATGCTATAGATAATGCTAAAAAGTATAATAGTGCTATCCACCTTATCGGACTAGTTTCAGATGGAGGAGTTCATAGCCATAATACGCACTTGTATGCACTATTAGAACTTATGAAAAAAAATGATGTAAAAAATGTTTATGTGCATGTTATTTTAGATGGTAGAGATGTACCGCCTTCAATAGGAAGCACTCATGTCAAAGAGCTTATAGACATGATGGATAAAATAGGTGTTGGGGAAATTGCTACTGTAGCTGGTAGATATTACACTATGGATAGAGATAATAGATGGGAAAGAGTTATGCTGGGTTATGATGCAATGGTGTTAGGAGAAGGTCAAACTTTTGAAAATCCTATTGATGCTATAGAAGAATCATATAAAAGAGGAGTTAATGATGAGTTTGTTCTACCAGTTGTTATAACTAAGGATGGTAAGCCGGTAGCTACTTTAGAAGATAATGATTCAGTTATATTCTTTAATTTTAGACCTGACAGAGCAAGGGAAATTACTAGAGCTATCGTAGATGAAGATTTTAAGGGATTTATTAGAAAGAAAAAAACAAACACTTACTTTGTTACAATGACTGAATATGATAAGACAATAAAAAATGTTCATGTAGCTTATAGAAATGATAAGTTAGAGAATACTTTAGGCGAATATGTAAGCAATATGGGCAAAACTCAACTTAGAATAGCTGAAACTGAAAAGTATGCTCATGTCACATTCTTTTTTAATGGTGGAAGAGAAGAGCCATTTAAAAATGAAGATAGAGCTTTAATACCATCTCCAAAAGTTGCAACCTATGATCTTCAGCCAGAAATGAGTGCGATTGAGGTTAAAGAAGAAGTATTGAATAGAATAAAGGCTGATAAGTATGACCTAATCATTCTTAACTTCGCAAATCCTGATATGGTAGGTCACACTGGAGTTATTCCAGCTGCTGTAAAAGCAATTGAGACCGTAGATACTTGCATGGGAGAAATCGTAGAACTTATGGAAGAAATAGGCGGAAAGCTAATAATTACTGCAGATCATGGTAATGCTGAGAAAATGATAGATGAAATAACTGGTGCTGTATTTACTGCACATACAACTAATGAAGTCCCACTTATTATAGTTGGGCAAGGTGATATTGAACTCCGAGAAGGTGGAATACTAGCTGATATTGCACCAACTTTACTCGAAATGATGAAACTTGAAAAACCTGAAGAAATGGAAGGAAAGTCACTAATAAAGTAGTATAAATTAAGATAGGAGTGATAAAAATGAGTATTATTACTGATATTTATGCAAGAGAAGTACTTGATTCAAGAGGAAACCCAACAGTTGAGGTAGAAGTATGGACAGAATTAGATGCATTTGGTAGAGCTATAGTTCCATCTGGTGCCTCTACAGGTATTTATGAAGCGGTTGAACTAAGAGATATGGATAAGTCAAGATATCTAGGTAAAGGAGTTTTAACTGCAGTAGACAATGTAAATGATATCATTGCAGATGAAATTATAGGTATGCAAGTTTTTGATCAGATTTTAATCGACAAAGTTCTAATTGAATTAGATGGAACTGATAATAAAGCTAAATTAGGTGCTAATGCAATACTAGCAGTATCAATGGCAGTTGCAAGAGCGGCAGCTAATGAATTAGGAATACCGCTATATCAGTACATCGGTGGTGTAAATGCTAAAACAATTCCAGTACCTATGATGAACATCTTAAATGGTGGAGAGCATGCTGATAATAATGTAGATATACAAGAGTTTATGGTAATGCCTGTAGGAGCGATAAACTTTAGGGAAGGCTTACGAATGGGAACAGAAATTTTTCACAACCTAAAAGCTGTATTAAAGTCTAAGGGTTTAAGTACCTCAGTAGGAGATGAAGGTGGTTTTGCACCTAATCTTTCAAGTAATGAAGAAGCTCTTTCTACTATTGTAGAAGCTATTGAAAAAGCAGGATATAAACCAGGGGAAGATGTTTTTTTAGCACTTGATGTAGCAGCATCTGGAATGTATAACAATGAAGATAAAACATATAATCTTAAAGGTGAGGGAAGAATCCTTACTGTTGAAGAAATGGTAGCTTATTATGAAGACTTAGTTGATAGGTATCCAATTATATCAATAGAAGATGGTTTTGGAGAAGACGACTGGGATGGTTGGAAGTTAATGACAGATAGGTTAGGCAAAAGAATTCAAATTATTGGTGATGATCTATTTGTAACAAATACTAAAAGACTAGAAAAAGGAATACAACTAGGAGTTGCAAATTCAGTCCTTATTAAGTTAAATCAAATTGGAACTATTACGGAAACTCTAGATGCAATTGAGTTAGCAAAGATAAATGGATATACTGCAGTTATTTCTCATAGGTCAGGTGAAACTGAAGATTCTACTATTGCGGATTTAGCTGTAGCTACAAATGCCGGGCAAATTAAAACTGGTGCACCTTCAAGAACTGATAGAGTTGCAAAATATAATCAGTTATTAAGAATTGAAGATGAATTAGGAGAAATGTCAACATATAAAGGCAGAAAAGCATTCTATAGTATTAAAGGCTAATATTATTGACAATTTAAGCTAAACAATATAAAATAAGACGCATATGCAAATAGTTTGCATTTGCGTTTTGTTTTTATTTACACTGGGTATACTTAGACTAAATGATATTGGAGGAAATAAAATGAAATCAAGAAAACTGTCGATTATATTAATATTTATGCTAGTGGTGTCATCAATGTTTGGATGTGCTCCTGAAAAAAATAATTTAACAGAAAATTCAGAGCCTGTTGAGAACGTAGTAGTAGAAAAAGATAAATTAGAGATTGTTACTACACTTTTTCCGCAGTATTATTTTTCAAAAGCAATTGGTGGTGAATTTGTAAATGTAGATCTTTTATTACCTCCTGGTACAGAAGCTCATTCATTTGAGCCAACACCTAAGGATATGGTAGAGCTTTTAAATGCAGATGTGTTTTTTTTCACTGGCAAAGACATGGAGCCATGGGTAATAAATATAGCTTCAAACTTAGAGGATGAAGATATAAAAGTTGTGGATTTAAGTGAGAATATAGTATTGATTCCTACAACAGATCACGAGCACGAAGAAGATGAGCACGAAGAAGACTCAGAAGGTGCTATGGATCCTCATTACTGGACAGATCCTAACATGGCAATGATTATGGTTGATTCAATTCTGGATGCTTTAGTAGAAATAGATGTAGAACACGAAGCATACTATGTTGAAAATGCGGTAAAAATAAAAAGCCAATTGGCAGATTTGGATACAGAAATTAGAGAAGTCTTAGCTAAAACAGAATCTAAAACAATTCTTGCAGGGGGACATTTTGCATTTGGATATTTCGCTAAACAATATGGATTGGAGCATTTATCACCATATGCTGGGTTTTCGCCTAATGCTGAACCTACACCACAAAGAATAACTGAATTAATAAAGACTATTAATGAAACTGGAGCAAAAGCTATATTTTATGAAGAATTAGTAGATCCCAAAGTAGCAAAGCTAATTTCTGAGGAAACTGGGGCTCAGATGTTACTATTGCATGGGACTCATAACGTATCAAAAGAAGATTTAGAAAGTGGAAAAACATATTTTGATTTTATGTATGAAAACCTTGAGAATTTAAAGGTGGGATTAAATTATAATGACTAAATTATTAGAAGTTAAAAATTTATCAGTATCTTATGGTAATAATCAAGTACTAAAAGATGTGAGTTTTATTATAGAAAATGGTGACTATATAGGCCTTGTTGGAGCTAATGGTTCAGGTAAAACAACATTAATAAAAGCTATGCTAGGTTTGATACCAATTACAAAGGGAAGTATAAGTCAATTTGGGATTATTGATAAGAGACAAGATATTGGTTACTTACCTCAAGTAGCAGTTACGGGTAATACACTTTTCCCGGCAGAGGTTCATGAAGTAGTTGCAGTAGGATTACTTGGAACAAAAAAATTTCCAAAGAGATTCAATAAAGAGGATGATAACAAAGTAAATATGATATTAAAAAAATTAGCTATATATCATCTTAAACACATCAAAATAGGAGATTTGTCAGGTGGACAACAACAAAGAGTATTGCTTGCAAGAGCTATGGTAAGCAATCCGAAACTTTTAATTTTAGACGAACCGACTAGTGCGCTAGACCCAAAAGTAAGGTCCGATTTTTTTGGATTGATTAAAAGTATAAATGAAAAAAATAATACAAGTATTTTATTAGTTTCTCATGATTTAGGGAGCATAATGAAATGTTCAAAAAAAATAATGCTCTTAGATAGGGAATTGATTTACTTTGGATCAACAGAAGAATTTAGTATGGATGAAAGTTTTAAAGAATTTGATCACTTTGGTATAAATTCGGAGGTTCACTCATGATTGAAGTATTTGATTTAGTAAAAGAGGCATTTTCTTATAGCTTTATGCAAAGGGCTATTATAGTGGGGACATTGATTGCATTAAGTAGTGCTTTGTTAGGTATTTTTTTAGTACTAAAAAAGTATTCTATGATTGGAGATGGACTTGCACACGTTAGTTTTGCAACTGTTGCAATAGCTGTTTTTTTAGGAGCTTCTCCATTGTTAGTTTCAATACCTATTGTAACAGTAGCTTCAATCTTTATTATGCAATTAAATGAGAAAGCTGGTATCCATGGGGATGCTGCGATAGGATTGGTTTCATCTTTTTCTGTAGCACTTGGTGTAATGATTGCAAGTATTGCAGGTGGTTTTAATATTGATTTATTTAGCTATTTATTTGGTAGCATATTAGCTATACAAGAATCTGATATGTATTTTTCTTTTGCACTGGCTTTTGTTGTAATTGCACTTATTATTTTTTTCTACAACGATTTATTCGCAGTAACTCATGATGAAGAATTTGCGAGCGTTATAGGAATAAAAACAAAGAGGATGAATTATCTTATTGCAACATTAACTTCTATTACAATTGTTCTTGGAATAAGGGTTGTAGGTACATTGCTGATTTCAAGTATGATAATCTTCCCAACAGTAACAGCATTGCAAGTATCTAGGAGTTTTAAATCTACTATAATAATTTCTTCTATTGTATCTATAATTTCAGTTACTGTTGGTGTAATAGGGTCTTATATATTTAACTTTCCATCGGGTGCAACTATTGTAATGGTTAATGCAATTATGTTCGTTATATTTTTAGCTGCTAAGAAAATAATAAGATCATAGCTAATTGGAGGGATTATTTTGTATACAGAGGATGTTAAACAATTGTTCAAATCAAATAATATTAAGAATACTCAGCAAAGACATATGGTTTATAGTATATTAAAAAGTAAAAAACAACCAATAACAACAGAGGAAATATACAAGATAATCTCAGGGAAATTAGAAAAACCAATTAATTTATCTACAGTTTATCGGATACTTGAAGTTTTCACAGAAAAAGAATTAATTTTAAAATCGCAGATACACATAAATGGGAAAGCACTATATGAGATAAATCATAGAGAACATAGGCATCATCTGATTTGTATAAAATGCAATAAAATTATACCTATAAAGGGCTGCCCACTTGGAGAATACGAGCAAATATTAGAGAAACAAACGGGATATAAAATAATTGAGCACAATCTTGAGATAAAAGGTATTTGTCCTAAATGCCAAAAGCGTTAAAGAATGCTTATCATATATTTAATTTAAATTGCTTTTAATATTTAGCTATGTTAAAATGGTAATGTTATAGACATAAAGAGAAGTCTAGTTAAGGTAATGGGGGTGTAGATATGACAACTTTATTTTCAGTTTTAATGCTAATTTCTAGTATTACTTTAATAATGAGTATACTATTACAAGATAGCAAATCAGATGGTCTTGGAGCGATAGGTGGAGGTTCATCTGATGCGATGTATGGTAAGAGTATAGGTACGAGTAAACAAGCAATACTTAGGAAAGTTACTATTGCGTCAGCAGTAGTGTTTATGATTTCTGCTATTGCGATAGCAGCACAATAAGGAGGAATAGAAAATGAGTTTTGCTTTAATTGCTGCTCCATTAGTTGGGGTAGTTGCTTTGTTATTTGCTTTTTACAAAGCATCGACAATCAATAAGGTAAGTCCAGGTAACGACAGAATGGTAGAAATATCAACGTATATTCAAGAGGGCGCTATGGCGTTTTTAACTAGACAGTACAGAGCTTTATCTGTTTTTATTGTAGCATTATTTATAGTATTGGGAGTATTAATAGGATGGACTACAGCTATCACATTCCTATTCGGTGCATTATTTTCAATAATGGCTGGATTCTTTGGAATGAGAGTGGCTACAAAAGCGAATGTAAGAACTGCAAATGCAGCTATGGAATCAGGTATGACTAAAGCTTTAAATGTAGCTTTCTCAGGTGGTTCAGTAATGGGTATGAGCGTTGTAGGATTGGGATTATTGGGAATTGGATTATCATATTATATATTTAGAGACCCCGCAATTATAACTGGATTTGGATTAGGAGCTTCTTCAATTGCTTTATTTGCAAGAGTTGGTGGAGGTATTTATACTAAAGCTGCTGACGTAGGAGCAGACTTAGTAGGTAAAGTTGAAGCAGGAATTCCAGAAGATGACCCAAGAAACCCAGCAGTTATTGCAGATAATGTTGGAGACAACGTAGGTGATGTTGCTGGAATGGGTGCTGACCTATTTGAATCATATGTAGGTGCTATAATCTCAGCAGTAACGTTAGGTATATTAGCATACGGTTTGCCAGGAGTTTATTTTGTATTTGCATTAGCAGCAGTTGGAGTTTTAGCTTCGATTGTTGGGGTATTCTTTGTTAAAGGTGATGGAGATCCTCAAAAATCACTTAATAAAGGTACTGTTGTAAGTTCAGTAATTACTATGGCTGCTGGAGCTTTATTAAGTACAATGTTTTTAGGAAGTTTTGCACCTTTTATATCAATATTAGCAGGTCTAGTAGTTGGATTAACAATTGCTAAAATAACAGAGTATTTCACTTCAGCAGATTACAATCCTGTAAAAAGGATTGCTAAGGAATCTGAAACTGGAGCTTCAACAAATATAATTGGTGGATTATCAGTAGGTATGATGTCGACAGCATTGCCAATAATTATAATTGCTATAGGGATTGTAGTAGCATATTATGCTTCAGGCGGTAATGCAGAACCAGCAAAAGGATTATACGGAATAGCTTTAGCAGCAGTAGGTATGCTTTCAACTGCAGGTATGACAATAGCAGTTGATGCTTATGGTCCAATTGCCGATAACGCTGGTGGAATTGCAGAAATGTGTCATTTACCAGAAGATGTTAGAAAAATAACTGACAAACTTGATTCAGTTGGAAATACTACAGCAGCAATAGGAAAAGGGTTTGCAATTGGTTCAGCTGCTTTGACTGCACTTGCATTATTTGCTTCTTATACACAAGCTGTAGGTCTTACAAGTATAGACGTTACAAAACCAGTAGTAATAGCTGGGATGTTCATAGGTGGAATGCTACCATATCTATTTGCAGCATTAACTATGGACGCAGTAGGTAAAGCAGCGTTTGCAATGATTGAAGAAGTTAGAAGACAGTTTAGAGATATACCTGGAATCATGGAAGGAACTACTACACCAGAATATGCAACTTGTGTTGATATAAGTACTAAATCAGCATTAAGAGAAATGATTCTACCAGGGTTACTAGCAGTATTTGTACCAGTAATAATAGGATTATTATTAGGACCTGAAGCTTTAGGTGGACTTCTTGCAGGAGCTCTTGTAACTGGAGTTCTTATGGCAATATTTATGTCTAATGCTGGTGGTGCGTGGGATAATGCTAAGAAATATATTGAAGAAGGACATCACGGCGGAAAAGGTAGTGATGCTCATAAAGCTGCAGTAACAGGAGATACAGTTGGAGATCCATTTAAAGATACATCAGGACCTTCATTAAATATCCTTATAAAGCTTATGACAATAGTTTCACTAGTATTTGCTCAAGTATTCTTAAATTATGGTGGTATGTTATTTTAGATATGAGCCCTCTTCGGAGGGTTTTTTATTTGAAATATATTTGAGTATCTATTAAGATTTAAGACTATTTATATAGACTTAAATATGATATAATTTTAAATTGTGATATAGTGTTTATAAGGTGGCGATAGTGTGGAATTGAGTGCAGAGATAGAAAATCTAAAGATCAACTATATAACTGAAGGAACTGGTCAACCAGTTTTAGTGTTGCATGGTTGGGGAGCTAGTATTGAGACTATAATGCCAATAGTTAATATTTTAAAAGATACTATGAAAGTTTATGCTATTGATTTGCCAGGATTTGGCAAGTCGGACATACCAAATGATGTATTTGGTTCATTTCATTACGCAGATATTGTAAAAGGATTTATTGATAAGATGGGAATAGAAAAACTTTCTTTAGTAGGGCATTCTTATGGTGGGAAGCTATCGATTATATTATCAGCACGCTATCCTGAAATAATAGTAAAGCAAGTACTTATAGACAGTTCAGGACTTATACCAAGGAGAACACTAAAGTATCACTTAAAGGTTAAAGCTTTTAAAATAATGAAAAAAGTATATAAGTCGTTTTTCTTTTGGAAAGATGAAGAAGTAAAAATGGAGAAATTATATAAAAAATTTGGATCTGATGACTATCAAAATACATCAGGGATAATGAGAAAAATTTTTGTTAGGGTAGTAAATGAAAATTTAAAACCTCTCTTAAATGATATACAAGCACCAACTCTTTTGATTTGGGGAGATAAAGACGAAGCCACTCCTTTTTATATGGCAAAGATAATGGAAAAAGAAATTGAAGGCTCTGGGTTGGTTGTATTTGAAGGTGCAGGTCATTATTCATATCTAGATGAGTTCAATAAATTCAAAAGAGTTTTAGAGTCATTTTTCTTTTAGAGATGGATAATTATTGTATAGTTAAACGATGGAGGGTAATTGATGGATTTTAGAGTAATATTAATATTGATAGGGTTAAGTAGCATATTTGGATATCTTATAAAGGAAAGAACAAAAGAATCATTACATATGGTTCAACTGGAAGGGTATGACCCTGAGCACTACTTAAAATGGCTAAGCAATAATAAAAAGAGAGCCTATAGTATAAAAAAAGAAAAGATGCCTATTAAAAAACCATTAGTTATGACAGATAGGGCAAAAAGGCTTTTTTATGCAAATTGGGTATTAAATGTATTAATCATAACGATTCTTACAGTAGCAGTAATGACTGTTATATCTTTTTTGGGAAGTCATTTAGTTGTTACTTTAGTTATTATGGGTTTTTTTATGGTATTAGCTTATTATTGGCAACCTATTTTTATGTGGATTACAACTTTGATCATGAGACCAATAGAAAATAGCATTAATATGGGATTTTATAAAAAAGCCCAGGAAAAAATTAAACAAAGAGAAGATCTTACAGTTATAGGGATAACAGGAAGTTTTGGGAAAACAAGTACTAAGTTTATAGTTGGAACAATACTTTCTAGTAAATTTAATGTATTAAATACTCCAGAGTCATATAATACACCAATGGGTCTTTCAAAAGTAATAAATAATGACTTAACAGATGAGCACCAAGTTTTTGTAGCGGAAATGGGTGCAAAAGTGCTTGGAGAAATACGAGAGGTTGCAGAGTTAGCACAACCTACCATAGGTATATTGACTTCAATAGGGCCAGTTCATATGGAGACTTTTAAAAATATTGACAATATAATGAAGACTAAGTACGAACTAATAGATGAACTCCCAACTGATGGAGTGGCAGTATTTAACTATGATAATGAATATATTAAAAAATTGGCAGATAAGACATTTAAAGAGAAGATGTTATATGGTTTAGAAGATGTTGAGAAATTAGATTTATATGCTGATGAGATAGAAGTTTCCGAACAAGGATCTTCATTTAACTTAAAAGACAAAGCGGGTAATAGTATAAGATGTTCGACTAAACTATTAGGGAGACATAATATATATAACTTGCTTGCAGGTGCATGTGCTGCTGTAGTTATGGGACTTAGTTTTGAAGAAATAAGCGAAGGTATAAAAATAGTCGAACCAGTAGAACATAGATTAAATGTTATAGAAGCTGTTAATGGTGTAATAATAATTGATGATGCTTTCAATTCCAATCCGATTGGTACGAAAGCTGCACTTGAAGTTTTAGGGCAATTCAAAGAAGGTCGTAAAATAGTAATAACGCCAGGAATGATTGAATTAGGAGATATGGAAGAGTCTGCTAACAGAGAATTTGGTATGAATATGGCGAAGGTGTGTGACTATGTAATTCTTATTGGAGAAAAGAGAACCATGCCTATTTATGAAGGGTTGATAAGTACAGGATTTAATCCATCAAATATATTTAGAGTTCACAATCTAAATGAAGCAACAGCACAGCTAGGAAAGCTTACAAAGCCAAAAGATGTTGTATTATTTGAAAATGATTTGCCTGATAACTATAGCGAATAGGAGGCTTTTATGAAGACAGTAGGAATTTTATTTGGAGGAAGAAGTGTAGAACACGAGGTTTCTGTAATTACTGCCATGCAAATAATTGAGAATATGGATAAAACACAGTATAAGCCAGTACCCATTTATGTAAATAAAGAAGGTGAATGGTTAACAGGGGATTCCTTAATGAAGTTCGAAAATTATAAAAACAAAAACTTTAAAGATGCCAAAAGAATTATATTATCCCCAAATCACAATGATGGTAATTTATACTTTCATCCGGAATCAAGTGGTCTATTTGGGAAGAAAATAGTTGAGAAGATAGATATATTTTTCCCCGCTTTTCATGGTACAAATGGAGAGGATGGTTCAACACAAGGGTTTTTAGAACTTATAAACAAGCCTTATGTGGGTGCGGGAGTATTAGGGTCGTCAGTTGGTATGGATAAAATATTGATGAAAGATGTGTATAAAGCAAATAATATACCTGTGGTTGATTTTATATGGTTTTATAGAAGTGAGTGGAAAGAAGATAAAGAAAAATCAATAGATCGAATAGAAAATGAGTTAGGGTATCCAGTATTTGTAAAACCTTCAAATTTGGGGTCAAGTATTGGGATATCAAAAGCTAAGAATCGCGAAATGTTAAATGATGCTCTTGAAATTGCCACAAGCTACGATAGGAAGATAATAGTTGAAAAAGCAGTCGAAAATCCAAGAGAAATAAATTGTGCAGTTATGGGTTATGATAACAAGGTAGAAGCATCTCTTTGTGAAGAGCCTCTAGGTTGGACGGAAATTCTTTCATTTAGTGATAAATATTTAAGAAAAGATGGCAAAAAAACTGGAGAAAGTAGCTTGAATAGAGCTATTCCTGCAGAATTGGAACCTGCTAAAACTTTGGAAATTGAAGAATTAGCAAAGAAAGCTTTTACTGTTATAGATGCAAAGGGCAATGCTAGAATAGACTTTCTTTTAGATAAAGATGGTAAGGTATTTGTGAATGAAATAAATACACTTCCTGGTTCAGTAGCTTTTTATTTATGGGAAGGTAGAGGGTATAGCTTTAAAGATGTGATAAATAAAATGATTGAAATTGCTATTGTTACACAAAAAGAAAAAGATAGTAATATGTATGTTTATGAGTCAAACTTGTTTAGTAAAACACAATTTGGTTCGAAAAGTTCTAAAATGTAAGATATTTTTACTATCTTACATTTTTTTTGTATAAAAAGGGTACATATATTTTATGAGAGGAAGGAGTGCTATAAATGGTAATAAAAGATGAAATTACTAGGTTAATGGGTGAAAAGAAGTATAAACCGCTTTTAAGAGAGGAATTAGCGCAGAAGTTTGGTATTGGGAAAAAAGAGTATAAAGAATTTTTTAAGGTTTTAGAAGAGTTAGAAAAAGAAGGTAAAATATTAAAAGCAAGTAATAATAGATATGGTTTATTAAATGAAGAGTACTTGGTAGTAGGGAAACTTGAGAGTCATGAAAAGGGATTTGGATTTGTAGTATCAAAAGATAGATTGGGCGAAGACGTATATGTTCCCGCTGATGCAATGAATAGCGCTATGCATGGAGATAAGGTTGTTGTAAATCTTATATCAAGAAAAGAACTTGGCAAGAGACAAGAAGGAGAAGTAATTAGGATTCTAGAAAGAGTAAACCAGACTGTTATTGGGACATATGAAGATAATGGAAACTTTGGATTTGTAATACCAGATAATCATAAAATTGCATACGATATTTTTATCTCTAAAGGATTGAGTTTAAATGCTAAAGATCATCAAAAGGTTGTTGTTGAAATAAGTAGATGGCCAGAACTTAGGAGAAATCCAGAAGGAAAAATAATCGAAGTATTGGGGTATCTTTCTGAAAAAGGAACAGATATATTATCTATAATTAGACAATTCAACTCACCAGAAGATTTTCCAGAAACGGTTATAAAAGAAGCAACAAGAGTTGCTAAAGAGATAGATAGTAATGAGATATCTAGACGACTAGATTTAAGAAGTCTTAAGACATTTACGATAGATGGAGCGGATGCAAAAGATTTAGATGATGCGATTTCTATTGAAAGATTATCCAACGGAAATTTCAAATTGGGTGTGCATATCGCCGATGTTACTCATTATGTAAAACCTAATAGTTTGTTAGATAAGGAAGCTCTACTTAGAGGGAACTCAGTGTATCTACTTGATAGAGTTATTCCAATGCTACCTCATGAACTGAGTAATGGGATATGCTCTCTTAATCCAAATGTCGATAGATTAACTATGACAGTTTTTATGGAAATTAATATAAATGGGAAAGTTGTTTCACATGAAATAAAAGAATCTATTATTAATAGTAAAGCAAGACTAGTTTATGACGATATATCTGACTTGTTAGAGAAAAAGGAAGATACAGATTTTGAAAAACTGAATATAGTATCAGATGAGTTATTTATAATGAAAGACTTAATGAGTATCCTTTCTAAAAGAAGGATAAAAAGAGGAGCTATAGATTTTGACTTTCCAGAGAGTTATATTGAATTAGATGAAAATGGTGTTCCAGTTGACATCAGAAGAAGAGATAGAAGAATTGCAAATAAATTGATTGAGGAGTTTATGTTAGTAACTAATGAGACTGTTGCAGAGAGATTCTTCTGGGAAGAAGTTCCATTTTTATATCGGGTACATGAAAAACCAAATGAGGAAAAAGTTGCAGCTTTTGTTAAGTTTATTCATAACTTTGGATACACAATTAAAGGTAAAGAAATTCATCCAAAGGATTTCCAAAGACTAACAGCAGAGATTAAAGGCAAAAAAGAAGAGCCCATTATCTCAACACTACTCTTAAGAACTATGCAAAAAGCAGTCTATAGTGCAGATGCAGGTTTACACTTTGGTTTAGCAGCTCAATACTATTCTCATTTCACATCACCAATAAGAAGATATCCAGATTTACAGATTCATAGAATTATTAAAGAAGCATTGCAAGGCAAACTAAGTAGCAAGAGAATTAGTACATTAGAAAATTTATTACCTGAGGTAGCTGAGCATACATCTAAAACTGAAAGAAGAGCAGAAGAGGCTGAAAGAGAAGTAGATGATTTAAAGAAAGCTCAGTATATGGTTGAAAAGATTGGTGAAGAATTTACTGGTATAGTTTCATCTGTGACTAATTTTGGTATGTTTGTACAGTTAGAGAATACAGTGGAAGGGCTTGTACATTTTAAAAATATGACAGATGACTTCTATTATTTTGATGAAACCAATTATAGCATTGTGGGTGAAAGAACCAAAAAAACCTATAGATTAGGCGATGAAATAAAAATCAAAGTAATTGGAGCAGATGTAGGTAATAAGAATATTGATTTTGCTGTTGTAGATGAGGATGTTGACACAGAGGATTAATTTTGCTAAACTAACTACGATATCAAAAAAAAGGATGAGCAAATATGAGCGTATCGGGGATAAAAATACTAGCAACCAATAAAAAGGCAAGACATGAATTCTTTATAGAAGATACGATTGAAGCCGGGATTGTTTTAAAAGGTACTGAAGTTAAATCGATAAGACAGGGCAAAGTAAATATTAAGGAATCCTATGCGAATATAGATAATGGGGAAATATTTATAAATGGTATGCATATAAGCCCTTATGAGCAGGGGAATATTCACAATGTGGACCCTCTAAGAAAGAGAAAATTATTACTCCACAAGAAGCAAATAAGAAAGTTAATAGGTGAAACAAAATTAAAGGGCCTTACTCTAGTTCCTCTTTCAGTATATTTGAAAGATGGGAAAGTAAAAGTTGAAATAGCGGTGGCAAGAGGTAAAAAACTTTATGATAAGAGACAAACTATTGCTACTAAAGATGCAGAAAGAAGAATGAAGCAGCAATCTAGTGAAAAATATCAATAATCAAAACTTGACAAATATAAATAATTGTTATAAAGTAACCTTTATATAAAAAAACTAAATATAACTTCTTATCAAGAGAGATGGAGGGAGCGGCCCTTTGAAGTCTCGGCAACCTGCGGTATTACTGAAAGGTGCTAAATCCGGCAAAGATATTCTTTGAAAGATGAGGGGAGATTAAGATAAAACTAAATCCTCTCTATTTTGAGAGGATTTTCTTTATATTAATTTGGAGGGATGATAATATGAAAAATATTTTTAAAGATGAAACAACATTGGTGCAATCACTAGAAGAATTTTCAGAAGGAGAACCTAGGGTATATCCACTAATTCAAAGTACAACATATAATTATAAAGATCCAGATTTTTTAGCAGAACTATTTGATTTAACTAAAGAAGGGCATATGTATTCAAGAATAAGCAATCCTACCGTAGCAGCATTTGAAAATAAAGTAGCTCAATTAGAAGGTGGAGTAGGTGCAGTAGCTGTTTCTTCTGGTCAAGCGGCTACATCTATGGCAGTATTAACTATCTGTAATTCAGGAGATCATTTGGTAGCTACAAATACATTATATGGTGGTAGTTTTAGCCTCTTGGATTCAAGTTTAAGGAAGCTTGGGATAGAGACTACATTTATTGATCCAGAATCTAGTGAAGTAGAAATAAAAGAAGCATTTAAAGATAATACTAAAGCAATATTTGCAGAAACAATTGGAAATCCTGGAATAAATGTTTTGAATTTTGAGAAGTTTTCAAAGATAGCAAAAGAAATGGTAGTTCCATTAATTGTAGATAATACAATCGCGACTCCATATCTTTGCAAACCAATACAACATGGTGCGGATATTGTAATTCACTCAACTACAAAATATATTGATGGTCAAGGAACAAGCGTAGGTGGAATTGTTATAGATGGCGGTAATTTTAATTGGGCTAATGGAAAATTTCCAAATTTAGTAGAACCAGATCCAAGTTATCATGGATTAAGTTATGTTGAAACATTTAAAAATGCTGCATATATAGCAAAGGCAAGAACACATATATTAAGAGACTTTGGATTTACAATGAGTGCATTTAATGCATTTATATATTTAAGGGGATTGGAAACACTACATGTAAGAATGGACAGACATTGTCAGAATGCATTAAAAGTGGCAGAGTTTTTACAAAACCATGAAAATGTATCTTGGGTAAACTATCCAAAGTTAAAAAGTAGCCCTTATCTAGAATTATCTAATAAATATTTACCAAAAGGCGCAAGCGGAATAATCTTATTTGGTATAAAAGGCGGAGCTGAAGGTGGTAGACAGTTTTCAAAGAACCTTCGATGGATTAATAACGTAGTGCATTTAGGGGATGTTAGAACATGCATATTGCATCCAGGAAGCACTACACATAGACAGTTATCTGAAGAACAACAAATAGCTGCAGGAGTAAAGCCAGAGGCGATAAGATTAAATGTAGGGATTGAAAATATCGATGATATTATTGAAGATCTAAAGCAAGCTTTAGAGGTTTAAAATATATTTAGACTAGAAAGGAAAATATTATGCCAGTATTAATACCAAATAACCTACCAGCCTATGAAACTATGAAACTTGAAAATATATTTATTATGGCTAAGGAAAGAGCAGAAACTCAGGATATAAGGCCTCTTGAGATTGCAATAGTAAATTTGATGCCAACAAAGATAAAAACAGAAACACAATTTGTAAGACTTCTTTCAAATACACCAATACAGATAAATGTAGATTTTATTCAAACTGACACTCATGAAGCTAAAAATATATCTAAAAGTCATATAAATAGTTTTTATAAAAATATAAAAGAGGTAAAAAATCGGAAATATGATGGAATGATAATAACAGGAGCTCCAGTAGAACTTATGAGCTTTGAAGACGTGGATTATTGGGACGAATTGAAAGAGATATTTGAGTTTTCAAAGACTAATGTAACTTCGACTATGTATATATGTTGGGGTGCACAAGCTGCAATGCATCATTTTTATGGTTTAAATAAGAAAGAACTACCATTCAAAATATTTGGCGTTTTTGAACATCAAAAGAAGCATGATACTTGCATGTTATTAAATGGATTTGATGATATATTTTATGTTCCTCATTCAAGGCACACGGAAGTTGCATCAGAAGATATATATGGTGTAGAGGAACTTATAGTGTTAGCAGATTCAGATGATGCAGGAGTACATATTGCTGTTACAGATGATTACAGCAAGGTATTTGTAATGGGCCACTCTGAATATGATCCTCTAACTTTAAAAGGAGAGTATGACAGGGACATATGCCAGGGTAAAAAGATTAATATTCCGACTAATTACTATCCTGACAACAATCCAGATATGACCCCTTTTGTAAAATGGAGAGGTCATGCAAATCTATTATTTAAGAATTGGGTGAATATAATTTATCAAGAAACACCATATGATATAAATAAAATAGGGGAATGATTTAATGAAAACTAGTATTTTAAATGGTTGTAGTGCGTAAAAACAGAACTTTGCAAGTTGACAGAAGCTCGAACATATGTTATAATTTTTGTGTAGCATCTAAGGGGGCGAACCTGGTTTCGACGGGGATGCGGAATCATGAGTAGCGAGTCGTTGACGCCAAGCAACGATAAAAGTGGCAAACAATATAAACGCAAACGATAATTACGCACTAGCAGCCTAGTTGCTGCTCGATTTAACTGGGAAACCTACGACCTGGATTAAATCGTCATTCTAGTAGGGAACCGAGTTTAGCAAAGCTTTGAGCTAGAAACGGAACTTATGAAGCTACTAAAACTCGTATCCTGTCAGTGGGAGATGAGCAGAGGGAATGTCAAATTACTGACTGCACTCGGAGAAACTCTTGTGGAAGAATTTTCGGACGTGGGTTCGACACCCACCGCCTCCACCATACTAGAAAAGAAAGCCTTAGCTCTATAATGGAACTAAGGCTTTTGTTATGCAAAAAAATATTTTTATGATAATTTATTTAAATAAATATAGATCTTTTGTAAGTTTATCAAAAAAACTAGCCGTGACGGCTAGGTACAAACAAGATAATAAGTAATATAACTAAGATGTAAGATATTTTAATAGATTTATAAAAATGAGGAGGGAAAGTATGCGTAAAAAATATTTAGCTTTACTTATTGTATTTGTTCTTTTAATTTCTTTAACTGCTTGTGGAGGAGACAATAAAGATGTGGAGGAACCTGTAGCAAATGAAGAGGTAATAGAATCAGAAGAAGAATTGGTAGAAGCTGTAGAAGTTGCAGAAGCTGTAGAAGTTGAAGAAGCACCAGAAGTCGAAGAAAGTCCAAAAATTGATATAGAGATGTCAGGGATACTAGTTGATGGTAAATCAGTGGAGAAAAACTATGTAGGGACAGGGCCAGCTACACTTGAAACACGACTTGGCTCTATGGTTATTCCAGAAGGACTTGATTATCAAGTGTACCAAGTACCACTAGAAGGAAAAACCACAAGTTTAGAAATTGATTTTGGGGTAGGAAATACCAACGCAGGATATATAAATATATCTACTACTAAAATGGTAAAATCATTGGATGAAGCAGTGCTAGAAACTATTGGAATGAATGATTTTGGAACTATGGAATCAGTTATTGGTGAAGAAATTGCTTATGGCGATAAAACATTTAAAGAGGTAACTATAAAAAAATCAGATGGAAGTCGAGTAGATTATTTTCTAACCTATTATTATCCGGCTGAAAATGATTGGGATGGATTCGTTGAAGTAAAAACAAATGGTGAAGGAGGGGCTTATAAAATGGACATAAAAGATCCGCTTATTACAGCACTCTTGGAAAGTTTGGTAGTTAGATAAGATTTGTGCGAAAAAGACATAATAGATGCTCAGTGATTATTTAAAAAGAAAATAGTTTTAATTAATTGAGGAGGAGGTAATTATGGGATTTTTAACAAAGAAATACTGCGATATTTGTGGTGAAAAGATTGGCCTTTTAGGCAATAAAAAACTAGAGGATGGAAATATGTGCAAGGATTGTTCAAAATTGCTTTCGCCACACTTCAGCGATCGTAGAGAATCGAGTATTTCAGATATTAAAGAACATCTAGAATACCGAGAGAAGAATAAAAATGATGTTACTGACTTCAATACTACACGTATTATTGGTGGATATAAGAGAGTGCTACTAGATGAAGATACACAAAAATTTATCGTAACTTCATCTGATAATTGGAGAAACGAAAATCCTGATGTAGTAAATCTTTCACAAGTAACCAATTGCCGTACTAATATTCATGAATATAAAAATGAATTAACTTATAAAGACAATAATAATAATGATGTTAGTTTTAATCCAAAGCGATATGAAATTGAATACGATTTTTACATGGTCATCGATGTTGATTCACCATGGTTTGATAGTATTGGTTTTCCACTAAATGATAAAAGAATCTATATGTATGGTTCTAATGAGTATAGAGTGGTTGAACAGCAGTCAAAAGATATTGAAGAGATTTTTAGCAATAAATGAATTAATGATAAAACAATTTAGCAACATATACTATTTCTAAATAGCATGTACATTCCATTGTAGTTCTAACTTAAAATTAAATCCAAATTGATGTTATGATTTTAATTAAGGATAAGTCTAGGTATAAGTTAATTTAAAAAATACACTAAAGAGAGGGTTGTTATGAAAATAGCTGAGTTAACAAAAACGGTTGAAAAAATTAATCTTAAAGAAGAAATGAGTTTAGAGGAACTAAATGATTTTATGATGGAAAATACTGAAAAGTTGCCTGCTAAATTTAAATTAAAAAAGAGTATTATTGGAAAAGCGATTCTATTTGATACAAATATGCAGGTAGAGCCAAGAGTTACTGTAAAAGACAAAGAAATTACTATAAGGTATATGGAAAATTCAACTTCTGTAGGCATAGGTAACGCGCCAAGTTTGGATTTTAAAGATTTGAAGCAGAGAGCTAAAGCAGTTAAAGAAGGTGGATTTGGCAAAGCTGTTACTGGCGGACCAGAGTATTTTATAAGCATATGTGATGCTATGGTTGAACTATTAAAACCATATACTGAATAGAAAGTAGTAATAATGAAAATAACAATAAATTGTGAGAATTACATTTAAATATAGACAAAGAAAAATAATATGTGACATTTTTGAATTATGAAAGTAAAAAAAATATTATATTTATATTGGGCTTGAATTCTGATTGCGTATAGTTAAAGGTTTAAAGTATTTGATGATGCTGGTTTGTCTTTTAAGTATGATATTTATAGAAATTGTACATGAACTAGATTAAGCTGTTCTTCTATCCTACGAGCTTAGGGAGTAGGATAGAAACTCAATCCAGTAGGGAGCAGAGCTGGGCAAAACTTTGAGCTAAAAATGGGACTTAGAGGCCACTAAAACGCTTATATTCTGAGTAGAAGATGAGTAGAGGTAATGTCAAATTGACTTCTAACACTTGCAGAAACTTTTGTGGAAGGAATTTTGATGTGGGTTAAATACCCAGCATCTGCACTATAAAAATACAAAAACCTTGAGTCACAATTGTAGTATGCTTCCATTGTAGTAAACAGTTTGAATAATTAAAACTGTTTACTACAATGGGAGCATATTTTTATGGGAAGAAAAAGTAAAGTTTCAGGTTTAATTAAAATTGAATTTATAGAAAAACATCTAGGTGTAGAATATTTAATTAGAGGTATCGCTGAAGAGATTGACAATTACTTTGTTTCGATGGTACAATTTTATAGATACATTATAATATAAAAATTAAATGTTAGAGGTGTTATGTAGTGAGAAAAATCCCAATTGAATATGCAAAAGAAGGAGATTTATTAGGAAGAACATTGTATAACAACTTGGGATGTATGCTCCTAAGGGAAGGGATAAGACTAACTGAAAAAAGTATTAGTAAATTAAAAAGCATTGGTTGCTTTAGTATATATATTAAAGATAGATATACTGAAGAAATAATTGAGGAAATTATAAAACCTAAAACCATGAATAGAATTCACAGTCTCCAAGAAAACTTAAAAAATATTATTATAGATTTTAACAATTCTGGTAAAGTAGACGCTAAAAAGGTAGATACAAATGTTAGAAATATAAATGAAATAATTAATGAAATAGTTTGTGATGTACTATTTAGCAAGAACATTTTGGAAAACTTGGTAAATATTTCTATATACGATGATTACACAATGAATCATAGTTTAAATGTAATGATGCTATCAACTGTAATAGCAAGAGATAAGAATTTTAATATGAAAGAAATAAAAAAATTAGCAACAGGATGTATATTTCATGATATAGGAAAAACTTTTATACCAATAGAAATAATTAATAAGCCAGGCAAATTAACAATTGAAGAATTTGAAATTGTGAAGACCCATTCAGAAAAGGGATATGAATTTTTAAAAAATTATACAGATCTACCAATGACATCGATTAATATTGCATTGTGTCACCATGAAAGAGAAAATGGTTCAGGCTATCCAAGAAATCTACTGGGAGAGGAAATACATATATTTAGTAAAATAGCTTCCATATGTGATGTGTTTGATGCCTTAATATCAGATAGACCTTATAGGAGAGGAGCTCCCGTAAATGAGGCTATGGAATATTTATTTGCAGCTGGTGGTGACGAGTTTAGCATAGAAACAATAAAAGCTTTTTCAGAATCAATAAATATTTTTCCAAAAGATACGCTAGTATCTTTAAGTGATGGAAGAGAAGGGATAATATATGAAGCTAACAATGAAATCCATTCAAGACCAAAAATAATGATTTATGGGGAAGATAAAAAGGAAGTAAATACTTATGTCGTTGATTTAATGGATTATAATAATATAATTATAGATAAAGTTTTATATGAATTTTCCTTTAGTAAGTGATGAGGATTTGAGCTTGAAACGGAGCTTATGAAGTTAGTATACCTCATATTTTGACAGTAGGAGACAAGCAGAGGGAATGTCAAATTACTGACTGTAGCCGTAAACTTCAAAATAAAAATGCAAAACCTATACTCAAACAAATATGAGTATAGGTTTTTTGTTAAGATTTATATTAATGCCAGAATATTCTTTTGAATTGTTGCGAGAAATAGCATAACTTGCAAGACTAATCAAATTTGAACTGGATAAAGTAATGAAAATATTGTAATTTGACTTAATAGACGACTGGTCATATAATATTGTTATGGAAAACTATAAAAGTAAGAAAAACAAAATAATTGAAAAATCAATGGATCTAATTTACAGAGGTGGATATCACGGTACAGGTATTCAGCAGATTGCTGATGCAGCCGGAATACCAAAAGGATCTTTCTATTACTATTTTAAAAACAAGGAGGATTATGCAGTAGAGTGTTTACTGTTTTTTTTCAGCCAGATGAAAGAAAACAACATGCGTTTTTTAAGTGATTCTGACATCAATCCACTTAAACGAATTCTTGTTTTTTTTGAAGCCAATATTAAAGATCTTGAAGATGTTGGTTTAATTAAGGGATGCCTTATAGGCAACCTGACAGAAGAAATGGGAGACCAAAATGATTTAATTGCTGAAGTAGCAGAAAATATTCAGGTAGAAATTACCAGTGAAATAAGCCGGTGTATCAGAGAGGAACAAGAACTGGTAGGTATAAAAACCGGTTTGGATCAGGACATGATTGCTGATTTCATAATAAACAACTGGCAAGGCGCCTTGATACGTATGAAATCAGCTCGCAACCGTAGACCATTGGATATCTTTCTTGAAACAACTTCTTTCTTTCTAATAGCAGTGTTTCAACAATAAATCATTCAGCAAACAAATAGTTAAAGGAACTGGGAAACATGATGGACGCAAATAAAATGAAAAGCTAAATGAAAGGGGTATGTAAAATGGATAAAATAATTGATTCTAATGAAAAGCTGACAGTCCTATGGACATCTGGAGACCGGGAAGTTGCATTGAAAATGTTATTCCTGTACACGATTAGTGGCAAGGCGAAGGGCTGGTGGCAAGACATCAACATTATAATTTGGGGACCTTCTGCCAAATTGTTAAGTGAAGACGAAGAATTGAAGCAACAAGTAAGTAAGGCAATGCATGTTGGCATAACTTTTGAGGCTTGTAGAGCCTGTGCAGATATGTACGGTGTTATAGAAGAACTTGAAAAATTAGGAATTGATGTAAAATACATGGGTGAGCCCTTGACCCGACTACTCAAAGAAAAAGTAAGATTAATAACTTTATAGAATATCAACAGGGCACAATTAATTATAGATTAAAGATGAGTTCCAACTAAGCTTCAATTAAGTTTAAATCATTCTAAGAAAGGTTGATCTAAATGTATATTGAAATCAGGGAACAAGCAAAGCATCATACTCTTAAAAAAGGATTTACATCCATTGTTATAGATGCTGAATTAACAAATTTGTGTTGAGGTCGACTTTATCTCCCAAACGTGTATTTGGGAAATCCAAAAGACCATAGTCAATTTGAGGTATTTAAGATAGATGGAATTGATGTTTTTGTGAACAGAAAATTGGATATTAAAGAGTCAGGTTTGAAAATATTCACGTCAGGTTTTCTATTTTTCAAAACCGTTGATGTTTCAGGAATCAATCTGATTTAGTTAGTAAAGATGGAATTCAGATAGAAAGCCATAACAATGAAAAGAAGGTATGTAAGTATAGAGATGAGTCTGAAATAGACAAGGTAGGTATTTTTTTTAGCTTAGACATAGATGATTAATAAATATAATCCAGTGTAAATTATATAATTTACACTGGATTTATTGTTGAAGACATTATAGATTGAACACCATATTTCACTATTCTAAATAGTTACGTTCCATTCCTACTTTTGTTAATCTGTAAGTTCTGGCTTTTCCTTATTATTTAAGCCACGTTTACCTTCTCTTAAAATATTTGGTCTTTTACCTTCTGAAATATCTGTAAGAGCTTGATCATATTGTTCTTGTGTAATGTTGCCATCATTTAATTGTGCTACAAGTCTTTCTTTCATATTCACTGTCATTTCAGATTTTTGTTCATCAGTAAGTTCTGGTTTTTCCTTATTATTGAAATCACGTTTACCTTCTCTTAAAATACTTGGTCTTTTACCTTCTGAAATATCTGTAAGAGCTTGATCATATTGTTCTTGTGTAATGTTGCCATCATTTAATTGTGCTGCAAGTTTTTCTTTAATATTCACTGCCATTTCAGCTTTTTGTTCATCGGTAAGTTCTGGTTTTTCCTTATTATTGAACCCGCGTTTACCTTCTCTTAAAATACTTGGTCTTTTACCTTCTGAAATATCTGTAAGAGCTTGATCATATTGTTCTTGTGAAATGTTGCCATCATTTAATTGTGCTGCAAGTTTTTCTTTAATATTCACTGCCATTTCAGCTTTTTGTTCATCAGTAAGTTCTGGTTTTTCCATAATACTTAAACCATGTTTGCTTCTTTTCATTGAGCTTATATTAGGTGCTTCTTCTGAGATAATTGTATTAGATGACATTTTATCTGAGGCATCAACTGCTATTTCTGTTGCAGCAAAAGAAGTAATACCTCCCGTAGTCAAAGTTCCTATTACTAAAACACTTGAAACAAATTTAGTTAAATTTTTCATAAATTACATCCCTTCATAATTGTAGTTTTTTTATACACCTAGAGTGCAAAAATAATTCTTTTACAATAACTACCTCAACTTATTTTCCCTCCCTTCATATGGTGTTAAGTAAATTATATGATATCAAATTGAACTTTAGATGTTCCCTAAATGATTTTTAACTGAATGTTTTATGAACTTTTGAGTAAGTACTATCGTATAATTTTAAATATTAGGTTATAAAAATTCTTTTAGAAGAGACTTATTTTGATTATAGAATATAGGGGCATATTAATTATAAATAAGGGCTAATGTCTGTTATAATATTAGTAATTAGAAAGATTATAGGTGTATTGTAAAATTGCAAGATGTTAATTTTAGTGTATTTATTGTGGAATTGATATTAAAAGATTAGTTTGATAGGAGTATTCGTACTGACTAAATAAAAAAATATGATAAAGGTAGGTGGGAAAAATGATTAAAAAAATAATAAGTTTAATGTTAATGCTAATAATACTAAATAGTTTTGGCATAATTTACGGTTATACCAGTGGTTATGAGTGTAAAACAATAGGTAAAACAGCAGTTAAATTCGTAGAATTAGATATGAACAGTGGTATTACTACAAAGATTTTAAATGCAAATGGTCAAATGATTTCTACTGAATCTTTAGAAAATATGGCAAAAGGTGTTGGTGCAATAGCAGCTATAAATGGGACACACTTTGAAGCATATGAAGGGATACCTGTACCTTGGGGAACAATAATAAGAGAGGGTAAAGTAATACATATTAGTAATGGTAGATCAGTAACAGGGATAACTACAGAAGGTAGATTAATTGTGGACAGGTTATCATTTGAATTTAAGGGATTTGTGAATGGTATTCATAAATCAACACCTTGGAGAATAAATCATGTTAGTACAGAGCCTGAAGCAATAACAATATTTACAGAAGAATATGGTACAATTGTTAAATTGCAGGTAGGAGCAAAGGCCGCAATAATAGTAGGAGGTAAAGTGACAGAAGTAGTTGATAGTGATTTTGTACTACCTACTGGAGCTTATGCAATAGTATATAATGCAGGTGTGGTAGGTATGTTTCAGGACAGAATTAAAGTTGGAGATGAATTTAGGTATGAGGTAATAGTAAGCACAACATTTACAGAAGTAGAAGAGTGGGACAAAGTAGTAAATGCAATAGGAGCAGGACCATCATTAATAATAAATGGGAAAGAGACTGCAGATGGTTTAGCAGAGGATTTTCTTGAAGCTAAAATAAATACAAGCCCAGCAGAGCGTTCGTTTATAGGTTCTAAAGTGGATGGGAAGATAGTGATAGGGAATATGGGAGCAGTGACATTAAAGGATGCTGCCAATATAGCAAAAGAAATGGGATTAGTAAATGCTATGTGTTTAGATGGTGGTGGTTCTATAGCATTATATTATCCACAAAGTAAAATTAGCATAGGCGGGAGAAATATAAACAATGGGTTAGCTTTTATGGCATATAATGGCGAGGTTGCTAAAAATACATCATCTAAATTGTTTTTTTATAGTGAAGAAATACAATTGGAAGCATATAATATAAAAGGAAGTAATTATTTTAAATTGAGAGATTTAGCAATGTTGCTAGGAAACAGTTTAAATAGATTTAATGTAGATTGGAATAGTGATATGTGTTCAATTGAGTTAGTTAAGGATATTGAGTATAAGGTTGTGGGTGGTGAATTACTTCAAGGTGATGGCAAAGATAAATTATCTAAGATAAGTACAGCGAAGGTATATATGAATGGGAAAGAAGTAGAATTAGAAGCATATAATATAAATGGGAATAATTTTTATAAATTAAGAGATTTAGGAAAAGTAATAGGTTTCGATGTAGATTGGAATGAAGAGACAAGATCAGTAGAAATATGTACTAATTGATACAATGTAAAGCCCTTGATTTAGGGGCTTTTAGTTTTTTCAAGAGTTGGAACAAAAGGAACATTTAGAATTATATTTGTTTTTAATATTGAAGTTTTTTAATGTTTTTTGGATGTTCCCTTGGCATCAACCTAACGTTATTAATAAATAACATTAACAATCATATAACCCTAAAATTACAGCAACAATAGTAAGTGGTATAGTTAATTAAGGATTTAGATCTCCATTAATACTATATGCAAATTTGTCAGTATTTTTATAGACTTTTTTTGATAGATAATAAAATCAATTATAGTTCCTTTATTCTATTCTTACTAAACATAGGCATAATCCGTTTAAAATCTAAATTTGTAACCATTAATCCAAGTATTATAATTGAAACTCCCACCCACTGCAGCTTAGAGAGCTTTTCCAACAAAACTATCCGAGCTGTTAGCAAACCAGTTATAGGAACTAATAAGGATAAGGGTGAAATCATACTTAGAGGGTATTTTGATATTAAAATATTCCAAAAACCATATCCAAATAGTGTTGCTCCAAAAGCTAAATAAAAAATTGTAAATATCGAAATGATACTTAAATTTGATATTGAACTAATAAGGGTTTGTGGTGAATCAATTAATAGAGCTAGAATTAATGTGGGAATGGGTGGTACAAGACTTGCCCATACAACGAGACTTAACATATCTAGTTGTTCATTATTATCCTTTGCTTTATCCGATAATTTCCTAGTAATAATATTTGAGATAGACCAAAAAATAGGAGCGCCTATCGTAAGTATGATAGCGGGAATGGGAACAGAAGTTATCCCATTTGCACTTGAAGCAATTCCTATCACAAGAAGTCCCAAAGCAGCTATAAAAAAACCTACCAATTGTTTAGGTTTAATTTTTTCTTTTAAAAACACGTATCCTAAAATGGGAGATATAAAGGCTTGTAGTTGAGCTATTATTGAGGCTAATCCTGCTGGCATTCCAATATGCATAGCATAGAATAAGCATCCAAATTGTCCTACCCCAACTGTAAGTCCATATAAGAGCATGTATTTTAGGGATACTTTAGGTGGTTTTATAAAAAATATCGCTGGAAATGCAACTAAAGTAAACCTCAAAGTAACAAGTAGCATTGGAGGGACTCCCCCTAATCCCAATTTGATTACTGTGAAATTTGCACCCCAAACTATTACGACTAGTAAAGCAAGTATTAAATCCTTTATTTTCATATCTGTTCCTCCAAAGCTAATAATATGTACAACTATACTACAATATCATATTCAATTTTAATGCACAATACCAACCAGAACAATTCAAATTTAAAGGATTTTAAATAAAAATATCTAGAAAAGTTTTATTAATTCAAATTAGTTATATTTACTTGCAGAAAAAATACATTTCTAGGATTAACTAACAATAAAGTTAGACATTATATTGACTTCAAAGGTGAATAATTTTAGGATTAAGTTTGGTAAGGATTTAAGCGTTAAATCGTAATAAAGCTCTAGTATAGAAATTAAATGAATTATTTTGATAGTAAATATAGTATTTTTCTAATAATACTCAAAATCTGGATTAGCAATTATGAAATTGTAAGCATTGAACAATTAATACCTAATAATGGTAGTTGTTCACTAAAATTTAAAATAAAGCTATTGATTATCTTTTAGGATATGATGTATTATTTAAGATAGTGGTATCTGAATTAGAAATATTAAATATGGAGAATAAAAAATCAAAAGATTCTTATATAAGAAAGAGGTGTTGTTATGGACTATTCAGAATTAAGTCTAAAAATGCATGAAGAAAACAAGGGAAAGATTGAAGTTACATCAAAGGTTAAAATTGAAACTAAGGATGATTTGAGTACAGCATATACTCCTGGGGTTGCAGAACCATGCAGAAAAATTTATGTTAATAAAGAAGATGTATATAAATATACTTCAAAGGGGAATTTAATTGCAGTAGTAACAGATGGGACAGCAGTACTTGGTTTAGGGGATATTGGACCAGAAGCAGCAATGCCTGTAATGGAAGGTAAAGCGATATTATTTAAAGAATTTGGTAATGTGGATGCAGTTCCTATTTTATTAAATACAAAAGATGTAGATAAAATAGTTGAAACTATAGTAAGAATTAGTCCAACTTTTGGAGGAATTAACTTAGAGGATATTGCAGCGCCTAGGTGTTTTGAAATAGAAAGAAAATTAAAAGAACAACTAGATATTCCTGTATTTCATGATGATCAACATGGTACTGCGGTAGTTGTAAGCGCAGGTTTAATAAATGCACTTAAAATAGTAGATAAAAAATTTGAAGACATAAAAGTAGTCTGCAATGGTAGTGGTGCTGCTGGAGGATCAATAATTAAGATGCTAATAGGACTTGGAGTTTCTGATATACTTATGTTGGATAGAAAAGGTATTATATATAGAGGTTCACCAAATAATAATTGGTCAAAAGAAGAATTGGCTAGTTTAACGAATAAAGATAATATACAAGGTAGTCTAAAAGATGCTATGATTGGTGCAGACGTATTTATTGGCGTTTCAGCACCTAATGTAGTAGATGTAGATATGGTGAGATCCATGAATAAAGATGCTATAATATTTGCAATGGCAAACCCAATACCTGAAATACTAC
>Ga0265295_1002019_pt1 | contig 33696 bp, 32 predicted proteins | sample Munlansysbiofilm_FD_192503 | JGI IMG/M metagenome (GOLD analysis project Ga0265295, IMG submission 192503) | Leachate microbial communities from a municipal landfill in Southern Ontario, Canada - Methane capture system biofilm | ecosystem: Engineered > Solid waste > Landfill > Unclassified ... | reverse complement strand
TCTCTAAAACTTCCAAAAGCCCGATAATTAGCGTCGTTGCCGCCGTCCATGCCGTGGTGTTTTTTCTTTGATTTTTGATCTCGGTTGCAAGGTTAAAATAGTACCCTTTGCCGCTTCCGATCTTCTCAAGCGCTTTGTTGCTCAAACCTAAAATCGCAAGTCCCGGAGGGAGCATCAACGCTTTTTGGCTCCCAGCAATCAAACAGTCGATATGGGTGATGTCAATCTTCTCAACACCCACTGCCGTGATACCGTCGGCTATAACCATTATGTCGGGGTTGAACTCTTTGACCGCTTTGGCGATTGCCTCTACGGGGTGGCGCAATCCCCCTGCCGATTCGCTGATTTGTACTGCGATCGCATCTATGTTCGGATTGGTTTTTATGGCATGTAAGATGTCATCGACGCTAACGGGTGTGTCCCATTCGTTTTTGATCTCTACGTTGTTTAGTCCGCATGCCACGGCGATTTTACCGAATCTCTCGCCGAATTTTCCCGAGTTTACGTTGAGCAGAGTATTGTGGCAAAGATTTGTCACCGCTGCTTCCATCGCACCCGTTCCGCTTGAGGAGAGCATCACCACCTCGTCGCTTCCGAAAAGCTTGAACAATGCTTTTCTTGTTTTTTCAAAAATCGCTTCAAATTCGGGAGTACGATGGTGCATCGTCTCAACACTCATAGCATTACGAACATTTTGAGGAACCGGAGTCGGGCCGGGAGTAAAAAGTAGCATGTGGATTATTCCTGCGTGTAAAATATTTTCAAACCTCGAATTATATCGAAGAAAGTTGAAGCGACTCTTTAGATTCTTAACAACTCTTCGCTAAAATGGCACCACGTTTTTTTAAAGGATTGGCATGACGGTTGCAGACTCGATTATTTTGGGGATTATTGAAGGGTTTACCGAATTTCTCCCTATCTCCTCGACGGGGCATCTTATCGTCGCAAGCCAATTTTTGGGGGTGGATCAAAACCACGTCAACAAAGCCTTCGAAGTGATTATCCAATTCGGTGCTATCTTGGCGGTCGTGTTTAGTTACAAAGAGAAATTTACACTCAAAAAAATCGATCTTTGGACGAAGGTTTTTCTTGCATTCGTACCTATCGGAGCGGTAGGATTTTTGTTCGCATCGCAGATCAAGGAGCTCTTTAGCGTCGGAGTCGTGGCATGGATGTTTATCCTCGGCGGGGTGATTTTTTTAGTAGTAGAAAAATTCTTTATCAAAAACGAACATGCCATGCTTGCCGACGTAGAAAAAATAACTCTAAAACAGGCGATGCTCATAGGTTTTGCTCAAGTGTTTGCGCTTATTCCTGGGATGAGCCGCGCAGGTTCGACGATCATCGGTGCGCTTCTTGTGGGACTCAACCGCAAAGCGAGTGCGGAGTTTAGTTTTTTGCTTGCTTTTCCCGTGATGTTTGCGGTTACTGCCTACGATCTTCTCAAACACTTCAACGATTTTAGCGAAGAAAATCTCCTCGTACTGGGTGTCGGTTTCATCGTTTCGTTTTTCATCGCCTACGTTACCATCAAACTTTTCCTAGCCTTTTTGGAACGTTTTACCTTCGTAGCATTCGGGGTTTACCGCATCCTTTTTGGAACCTTGCTTCTCCTCTTTTTCACTTAAGGAACAATATTTGCTTCTCTTTAAAAGATTTACTTTTAAGGAGTTACTATGCAAACGCTACTCAGATCAAAACTCCATGATTTTTTAGAAAAACTCGAAAATTCTTTCTATAAAATGAGCCAAAAAGTGCTCTAACTTTTAGAGTGTACGCAGAATCGTTTTTGCCAAAGAGAGCGCTTTTGAACGGTGGGAAAGTTTTTTCTTGATCTCATCGTCAAGCTCCCCTAGCGTCTGCGAAAACCCTTCGGGGATAAACATCGGGTCGTACCCGAACCCTTTTTCTCCTCTCGGCTCGGTTATCACCTTGCCGTACATCCATCCGTGAACGCTTTGTTCAAAATCTTTCGTCACGATCGCAATTGCGGCAGTATAGTGTGCACCCGATTCGCTTACACCAAGAGCTTTGAGTGCCTCTACGAGCTTTTGAAGATTTTGCTTGTCGTTTGCTCCCGCACCTGCGTAACGCGCGCTGTAGATTCCGGGGGCTCCGCCCAAAACATCGACGCTTATGCCGCTGTCGTCCGCCAAAACTACCACATCGGCATCTTGCAGCGCGTGAAATACGGCACGCGCTTTGATAAGCGCGTTCTCTTTAAAAGTGTCGGCATCCTCTACGATCTCAAACTCTTCGATCAGATCGCTGTAAGGGATCACCTCAAAATCGTGACATAACGCTTTTATCTCTCTTACTTTCCCCTTATTGGAGGTTGCCAGTACCAGTTTCAATTTCGATTTCCTTATAAGTAACTTTAAACCCGCGCCACAAAGGGCTACAAAGGTTGCATAAATTTTTCTTTGAATATAATGGCGCCATTATATAACAAGAGGTCTCAATGTTCAAAAAAGTTTTCCCCCTATCTGCTATTTTATCCCTCGGATTTTTAGGATTGTTTTTAGTCTTGCCGATGCTTTCGGTTTATGCGCTCTCTTTAGAAAATGCCACGCCGTTGCTTGTAGGTGTCGTGGTAGGCGGCTACGCTCTCACCCAAGCCGCTTTTCAGGTTCCTTTCGGAAAACTCAGCGACAAAATAGGGCGCAAACCCACCCTGCTTATCGGTCTTAGCATCTTTTTCGTCGGTTCTCTTATCTCGGCATTTGCCACCGATATCTATACGCTTATGCTCGGTCGTTTTTTACAGGGTGCAGGTGCTATCGGTTCGGTGATTACGGCGATGATCTCCGATCTCGTCGCCGAAGAGGTGCGCGCCAAAGCGATGGCTATCATGGGCGGCTCAATCGCTCTGAGCTTCGCTTTGGCAATGGTAGCGGGCCCTCTTATCGGCGGTAACTACGGCGTCGATACCCTCTTTTTTATCACGGCGGGTTTGGCGGTTCTTAGCGTATTTATCCTTTTTACGAAAGTTCCTACGCCGCCGCGCATCAAGCATACCTACCATGAAAAATCCAAAACGCTCGATATTTTAAAAGACTCCAATCTTTTGCAAATGATCGTTATCAACGCGATGCAAAAAGGGCTTATGACCTTTGCTTTCGTACTTATCCCTATCTTTTTGACAAGCGAGAGTTTCGGATGGGAGAAAAGTGAACTCTACAAAGCTTACATCCCCGCGATGGTTTTAGGACTTTTGGCAATGGGACCCGCGGCGGTTTTCGGTGAAAAAAAGAATAAGCCGCGAGAGATTTTTCTCCTCTCGATAGTGCTCTTTTTCGTCTCATTTTTAATTATGGCTTTTAGTAGCGTTTCTTGGATTTTTGTCGTAGGCGTGGCATGTTTCTTCATTGCGTTTAATATGATGGAGCCGCTCGTACAGTCGATGATCAGCAAATTTGCAAAAGTGCACCAAAAAGGGGCCGCACTGGGACTTTCCAATTCTATCGCTTATTTTATGACCTTTATCGGGGGGATCAGCGCGGGGATTTTACTTCATTATGCTCAAAGAGAGACGATCGGTGTCGTGCTTGCGGTCGTGACGTTTTTATGGTTTCTTTGGAGCCTAAAACTCTCCAACCCGACCCGTTACGGGCATCTCTACATGCCACATGCCAAGGTTGATTTAGCAAAACTAGCAAATTTGGAGAGCGAGCACATCGCCGAATGGTATATCAATGAAACGGAAAATATAATTGTAGTGAAATATGCAAAAGAAGCTATCGGCGAGGAAGCGTTACGAGAGAAAATCAGTTTCTAATCCACATGCCAAAGCTTGGCATGTGGACAAAAAGGGGAGAGTTATTTGGCAGGAACTACCAACATGTTAAAATAACGCCCCTCTAAACGAGGCGGTTTATCCATTACGGCGATATCTTCAACCATCGTCCAAACTTTTGCAAGAACCTCTTCCGCACTTTCGGGATGTGCCATTTCGCGCCCTTTCAAAAAGACGCGGAAACGCACGTGTTTCCCTTCACTTAAAAATTCTCTGGCATGTTTGACTTTATAGTTTACGTCATTATCCGCGATTTTAACCGAAAGCTTAATCTCTTTGATATCAATCTTCGTCTGATTTTTTCTTTGCTCTTTAAGCTTCTTTTCTTCTTGGTATTTGTACTTACCGTAATCCATGATTTTTGCAACAGGCGGTTTCGCATCAGGAGCGATGAGAACCAAGTCTAATCCCAATTCATTCGCTTTTTCCATAGCTTCATCGATCGAGATGATCCCCAACGATTCTGCTCCATCTACATTACAACGCACCTCAGGCACACGAATATCGTCATTCATAATGACGCGGTCTGTTTTTTTGCTCAAAAATTTACCTCATTTATTTTAGTTTTAACAAGCGACAAGAAATCCTCCTCACTCATGTTATATTGTTCTCTCGTTCTTCTGTCGCGGATTGCTACCGATCTGTTTGCAATCTCTTCATCACCGATGACGACGATCATAGGAACACGCGTTTTCTCAGCCGTTCTGATTCTTTTGTTCAAAGAATCGTTTCTCGCGTAAATTTCGCTGTCGGCTCCGATGTCGATAAGTTTATCTGATAATTCCTTAGCATAATCTTTATGACTTTCCGCCACGGGAACGATAGCTACCTGCGTCGGGGCGATAAACATCGGGAATTCTCCCGCGTAATGTTCCGTCAAAATCCCGATAAAACGCTCGAATGAACCGAGAATCGCTCTGTGGATCATAACGGGCTGAATCTTGTCGTTGTTTTCGCCGTTGTATTCAAGCTCAAACCTCGCAGGGAGGTTGTTATCGAGTTGTACGGTTCCGCACTGCCACTCACGCCCGATCGCATCGGTGATCTTGATGTCGATTTTTGGACCGTAGAACGCCCCGCCCCCCTCATCAATAGTGTAGGGTAAGTTGTTGGCTTCCATAGCAGCTTTAAGTGCAGCTTCGGCTTTTTCCCAGACTTGTGCATCTCCGACGGCTTTTTCAGGTTTTGTAGAGATCATAATTTTATAGTCAAATGCAAATGTCGTCATGATCTTATCGACAAAATCCATAACTTCCATAATTTGCTCTTCGATTTGATCGACCGTACAGAAAATATGCGCATCGTCTTGGGTAAACTCGCGCACGCGGAAAAGCCCGTGAAGCGCTCCCGTCATTTCATGGCGATGCACCACGCCGTACTCGAAATATTTCAGCGGCAGATCGCGGTAGGAATGAAGCTCCTCTTCGTACACTTTGATGTGTCCGACGCAGTTCATCGGCTTGACGCCAAACTCTAGCTCATCAATATTCGTAAAATACATATTTTCGCCGTAGTTTTGATAGTGTCCCGAAACTTTCCATAAATCGGAACGAAGCATCTCCGGACCGCGTACAGGCTCATACCCGCGTTTACGATGTGCTTTAAACAAAAGCTGCTCTAGGCGTGAACGCAAACGTCCCCCTGCAGGAAGCCAGATAGGAAATCCCGCTCCCACCTCTTCGCGGAACGTAAAAAGTTTCATCTCCGCGCCTATTTTACGGTGATCCCGTTTTTCCGCTTCGGCGATCATATCAAGGTGGGCTTTGAGCGCTTCTTTGTCGGCAAAAGCGATCCCGTAAATACGAGTAAGCATCTCGTTTTTCGCATCGCCTCCGAGATACGCACCTGCAATTTTTGTGAGTTTGAAGTTACGGATCAAACCGACGTTTGGCAAATGCGGTCCGCGGCATAGGTCTTCAAAATCCCCCTGTTTGTAGATGCTTACGCGATCGCTCGGGATACGGCTCATGACGGCAAGCTTGAGGTGGTCGTTTTTAAACTTCTCTTTTGCTTCCGCCATAGAGATTTCGTATTTTTCGATCTCCTGTTTTTTCTTGGCGATACTCAGCATCTCTTTTTCGATCGCTTTAAGGTCGGCTTCCCCGATTGTCGCTTCGGTTTTAAAATCGTAATAGAACCCCTCTTTTACGACGGGTCCGACGAAAAATTTTGCATCGGGATAGAGCGACTTGATCGCCTGTGCCATCAAGTGCGCGGTAGAGTGGCGTAAAACTTCCAGTGATTCCGCCGAGTTGTCAAGAAGAATCTGTTCCCCCTCAAACCCTTTCTCTTTTGCCGTTTGTAAATCTATAATCTCGTTATTGTGTTTTATAGCGATTGCATTCAAAATAATTTCCTTTGTAAATTTGTTCTACCTCTTGGCATGTAAGCCACATGCCAAGGTTTTTAAAACTCCGTTTTTAAAGCGGCTCCGTTGGAAGCGTTAGAAACCAAAAGAGAGTAGCGTTTAAGCCATTTTGAGGTGATCTCTTTTTTGATAGGTTTCCAGTGTAAGCGTCTTTGCTCAAGCACTTCGTAACTGACATTAAGCTGTAAAAGGTGCGTATCGACATCGATCTCGATCTCGTCGCCGTCTTCGATAAGCGCGATAAGCCCGCCTTCGGCAGCTTCGGGGGAAACATGCCCTATCGAAGCCCCGCGCGTTGCACCCGAAAAACGCCCGTCGGTGATGAGTGCCACGCTCTCGCCAAGCCCCATCCCCATAATGAGTGAAGTGGGTGCAAGCATCTCCTGCATCCCCGGTCCACCTTTTGGACCCTCGTAGCGGATAACCACGACATTACCCGCTTTTACTTTATGCCCTACGATCCCTGCGATCGCTTCTTGCTGGGAATTAAAGCAAACTGCCGTTCCTTTGAACTTTCTCATGCTTGGAGCGATTCCCGCAGTTTTTACTACCGCGCCCTCTTCTGCCAAGTTTCCGAATAAAATCGAAAGACCCCCGACTTGAGAGTATGCGTTTTCGTTTGTATGGATAATATTTTCATCCAAAATTTTTGCATCTTTTATACGCTCGCCGAGCGTTTCCCCCGTGACCGTCGGGTTGTCAAGATAAAGTAATCCGCCGCGGCGGCTTACCTCTTTCATAACCGCATTTACACCGCCCGCACGGTTAATGTCGTCCATATGCACCGTCGAGAGCGAAGGGGAAATTTTTGCGATATGCGCCACGTTTTCGCTGATTTTATTGATTTGGGTGATGTCGAAATCGACTCCCGCTTCTTTTGCGATAGAGAGCATATGAAGCACCGTATTGGAGCTTCCCCCCATTGCCATATCGACGACGAATGCGTTGTGGATCGCTTTTTCGTTGAGGATATTGCGAAGGTTGTATTTGCTATCCTGCGCTTTTGCCATCTCTACGACGCGTTTTGCCGCTTTTTTGACCATCTCGATACGCTCGGGCGTCATCGCAAGTACCGTTCCGTTGCCAGGAAGCGCAATTCCCATCGCTTCACAAAGGGTGTTCATGGAGTTTGCGGTAAACATCCCCGAACAGCTTCCGCCGCTCGGACATGCCTCACACTCGATCTCATAAAGCTCCTCATCGCTCATTTTCCCCTCGGAGTGTTGCCCGACTGCTTCAAACGCCGTTGCCAAATCGATCGGCGTGCCGTCTTTTTTATGCCCTGCTTGCATCGGTCCGCCTGAGACGAAAACCGTAGGAACGTTTACGCGAAGCGCTCCCATAATCATCCCCGGAACGATCTTGTCACAGTTTGGAATACATACCATCGCATCGAGCTTGTGCGCGTTCATCACCGTCTCGATACAATCGGCGATCAGTTCGCGGCTAGGCAAGCTGTAAAGCATTCCGTCATGCCCCATTGCGATCCCGTCGTCTACGCCGATGGTGTTAAAAACAAACGGCACGCCGCCCGCTTCGCGGATCGCCTCTTTGACGATCTCGCCGTATTCATGTAAAAAGAAGTGACCCGGGATAATATCGATATAGCTGTTTGCAATCCCGATGAACGGCTTATCGAAATCCTCGTCTTTAAGCCCTGTAGCACGCAACAAAGAGCGGTGCGGAGTTTTATCAAATCCTCTTTTTATCGTATCACTTCTCATACATAATTCCTTACTTTATAAATAGAAACGGGATTATAACATTTTTTTGAAAGTTTTTTAAATTTTTATCAAAAACCCCTTTACAAACAAAAAAAATCCCGCTATAATTCCGTCCACTTAAAAATTAAGTCGCTTCAAAACTGCGGGAATAGCTCAGTGGTAGAGCACAACCTTGCCAAGGTTGGGGTCGCGAGTTCGAACCTCGTTTCCCGCTCCATTCTTTAAAATTATAAGTTGTTATGACACCCAAAGTGCCCGGGTGGTGAAATGGTAGACACAAGGGACTTAAAATCCCTCGCTCGTTTGAGCGTGCCGGTTCAAGTCCGGCCCCGGGCACCACTAAAAACGTTGTAACTGGTGCCATCGCCAAGTGGTAAGGCCGCAGCCTGCAAAGCTGCTATCCCCAGTTCAAATCTGGGTGGCACCTCCAATTTATAAACTATTGTTACACGTGGATCTTTGGCTGAGTTGGTCGATAGCACCGGTCTTGAAAACCGGCGAGGGTAACACCTCCCAGGGTTCGAATCCCTGAGGGTCCACCACCATCAAATCCTTTGAAACCCCTTACAATAAGCTTCAAAATAACACTTTAAGCTTGTGATAAAAACATCATTGTTACCCTATTGCTACCCAAATACTAATGCTTCACTATAATCCACCAATAACAAATTTTGTCCTTTCAAGTAAAAATGGACGTTTAGGAATTTTATCAATTATATTAAATTCTAAGCTAGGTGTATTTTTATGATTACCAACATCATAATAGAGTATATGTTGCATTAATTGACGCAATTTATACTTGTCGACATTAAGTGTTCTTGCATACTCTGCTAAAAGAAACCTTCTTAAGTTTTTATATTTAATCTTTTCAACTAATTCCATCTTTGTATATTGTGCAAAGTCGAAAAAACCTCTTTCGTTTTGTGCTGCTTTTGCATTATTCCATTTTGTAATAATTGCCTGTATTAAATCTTTGTCTAAATACCATGTAAATTCAGAAAACACAACGTCAGTAAGTAAATCAGTTATTAATGGATAAATATCTTGACCTTTATAGTTTATTATAAAATTCATTTTAATATTATTCATACTATCCAATATTCTTTCTAACTCTTCATTATCTTTAATTTTTGTTTTTAAATTTTCAAGTATGTAGTTAGCACTATTTTTTTCATTATCATCTTCAAATGTTTGATAATCAAAATTATCTTTCAAATTTTGGAACAATCTTTCAAATGCTATTATAGAGTTATTTATAACTTGTTTTTTCTTTTTTAAGCTATGATGTGTATCATATTGTCGTACACCTAAATTATGATATAAAAATAATATTTCTACTCCTACATCATGAATTATTGGATCATTTAATATCCATTGAATATACTCATCTGGTTGTTTAATTTCTTTGCCCTGTACAATATAAAGTTGTTTACATGCTTCCGCAAAAATTTCCAATATACCTTCTGGCTTTAAGAGATAATCTTTACCATATTTTTCAACTCTATCTCTAGCTACATATAAAACAAATGATTCAAGCATCATAATTTTCATATTCCTTATTCTAAATAATATCAAGGTTATAAAATATATTTTGTAACCGTGACAAAGTTCTATGCATTTTTCTATACTTCCCTTATCTAAAACGAACAAGGAGAAACTGATGGATAATTCTATCGAAAAAACCTATTTATACTTAAAAGCAAAATACGATAGAACAGTAATTGGGAAAAAAGAAATGGCAAACGAATTAAATGTATCACAATCCACTTTAGACCTATATATAAGCAAAGGAATTGGGATCCCAAGATACAAAAAATTAGGGAAAGCAAAAAATGCAAGAGTTATTTTTAATATTCTTGATGTAGCAATCTTTTTGAATTCTGAACTTATAGAAACTTTATAAAAAGAAGGAAAAATTATGACAGCAACAAAAGACTTGTGTTGGTTCAGTCACGATTCGAATGCAAAAGATCACCCAAAGTGTATGCTCGTTATCGATCAAATGGGCTTAGAGGGATATGGAATTTTTTGGATACTCATTGAAACACTGCGGGAACAAAGCAACTATAAATATCCTATTGCTTTAATTCCCAGTTTAGCGAGAAAATATAATACAACCCAAGCAAAAATGGAAACAATAGTTAAAAATTATGGGCTTTTTAACATAGAAAATGACAATTTTTTTTGGAACAGCAGCCTAACAAGGCGTATGCAATTCTTTGAGAATAAGAGGCTACAGCAAATAGAAGCTGGTAAGAAAGGCGTAGCGGCGAAAAAAGCAAAAGCAGAACAGCAGCTTTTAAGTCTGCGTGAAGAACACTCAAGTAACCGACCCTTTAACGACCCTCAAGCAATAAAAGAAAATAAAACTAAATCTAATGAAAAAAAAGAAAAACTCTCTTTTACACAATTTAAAAATTTCTTCATCAAAAATTATAGAGACAAAACTTTTTTTGTTGAAAATACAGAATTTTCAACATCAACTACTTTCAAAATTGATCTTGTAGGCTATGTAGTGAATCTTCACAACAACAAACTTCTAAGTAAAGAAGATGCAATGCAAGTATGGAAAGCCCTTTATATAGCTTACTCTTCTGATTTGCTAAATAAATATTTTGTTAAAAAGGAACATTATGCAGACGTTTAGCCCATTGACAACAAGTATGCGAGTACTCATAACCGAGCTATTTAACTATGAAAATATAAAAATAATGCTAGAAACAAATTATTGTGAGCACAACCATGTTGTTTCAAATAAATTTGAAAGTAAAGGTTTTTTAGAAATAATAAAGCAACTTCCCTTCATTTTCTTTGTCAAAAAAAACACTTTTATTGCGAATACAGTAAATTGCGATCTATCAAGCTATGCTAATAAAATTCATCATGCAATAAATCTAGATCTTTTGACATTTATATTTAAAAATTTTAGCAATAGTGAATTGGAAAGCGTATTTGTAAATTGTGTGCTGATTGAGACAAATAATGATTTTAAAAAAGCAGAAGTACTTAACTTAGTTTGTTTTATGGAGAAGTTTTTAGAAAGAAACAAAGAATCTCAGATTAATAAATCTGGAAAATTAAATTACGCCAAGCTCGAAAATATGTTTTTTTCAATATTTTCTAAAAATGAGTATAAAAAACTGCTAACAAAACCAGGCAAATACTTTTTTCAATCGATTTTCAAGCTTAATGTCCATCGAAAAAGGGATATAAAATGAATAGAAATGAACTTTCATCAACTCTATTTGGTTATTCAAATTCTTATGCTCTTTCGAATATTTTGATAGCTTTTAAAACAGCTTTATACAGTCACCGAAAAAGTGATATTTCAGAGGAATTGCTTCAGGAATTACTACCAGATACACCTCTTCCAAAACTATTCAAGCAGATTGATTCCGCCATTACTGATTTAAAAAACAATCATGATAGTGCTCAAGTTTCAAATGATGATGCCTATATTACCAAACTATTTAAATCACCAAACCAGCTTCAAAAAGCACCCTTAACATGGATCTATTATGCTCTTTTTTTTGCTCTCGATTTATCTAAAGATACAGCTGCGAATTTTGAAAAAAATGAAAAAATCAAAGCTATCTTGTTGCTTGTTTTAAAATTTCACCATTCATATTTTTTGCATCAAAAGAAGCAAAGTACTGAAGGGAGTGAGCGAAGCTTCTCGTTTTACGCGGATGCTACAATGACATTTGTTCGCATAGTTGAGTATTTATTCGCTTTCGTAAAAGAAAACAATGCACATCTAGATCAATTATATTTTTCTAATATAGAACAACTTGATATTACCTTTTTAAAATATTCGACAGAGCCATCATTATTTGAAAAAAGCTATTTTTTAATCAAATTTGACAAAAATCTAGGAAATTATTTAGTTTATCAGAACGCTCTTGAAAATATTTATTTAAAAATAAATTCGAGTAGAAAAACAAACAAAGGTGAACAGGTAGGAGATTCTGAACTTAACCAAAATATCACCCACTATCTTGCAAAAAACTCTTCATATCTGAAAATAATGGGTCTTGAAATAAGTCATAATGACCATGAAGGCGGAAAAGGCAACCGGGGCAAGCGCAACGAAATTCAGGATACGGAAGAGGAAGATTTTTTAAAGTTTGTCAAAAAACAGCCCATATCTCTCTCCTCAGAATATGGGCATGAAGATATTTTAGAAGCCAAATCATTGCAAAAAAACAATCTTCGAGCATTCCCACAAAATGATCAAAAGCAAGAGGTTCCTAACCTTTACAAACAGTATTTAAGAAACAAGGCGTTCTCTGCAAATTTCACAAAACGTTCACTTCTTTTATCAACTTCTTACGATATTCCACCTCTTCCTATTTTTAAGGACTTCTTACTTTTTATGTCTCAAAAGCCATTTTCTGCTTTTTTGGAAATTAATGATTTGTATAGAGCTATTTTTATACTAGATTCCTTACTTGGCATAGGCTATTTAAAAATAATAGCAATTTTGTCTGAAGACAAAAAGCAAGACATAATCATTAAAAATAATTATTTAACTCACAAAATAGATCGCGATATTTTCGCAAAAAATGAGGAAAATCCTTATTTGCAGGATACAAAAAATCAAGTCATTTATAGACTTCCACGGGGTCTTATACAACTAATAAATCGTGCAAAATCATATTTTAGAGATTTGAGTGACGAAGATAAGAAAAACCATTACACAGACGAAGCGGCACAACAATATTTCAGCTTCAGCAAAGAGCAAATGAAGCTCTTTCCAAAAAAAATCAGCTTTAACCCAAATCAAATTTGGAAAATTATCAATGTTTACCGTCGCACCCATTTTTATGAAGATATGTCAACAATGTTTTGCATCGGCAGACAACTCCAAAACGATACCCCAAGCTTAGCGTATGCCAGCACCAATAAACGTGCTCAAAACCATTCTCTTTTGCTTGATAAGCTCTATGAAACGCTTGATATGCACATCTGTATAGCCAAGCTTTTAAATGTACCACATTCGTTTTTGGCATCGGAGGTTGAATTTAACGACTCGCATCATTATGCAGGCTCATCTCGTGCTGTTCTTCCTGAAAAAAGTCGTCATTTTTTTAATAGACTCAAACAGTTATATTTTAGAGAAAGAGAGCATGAAAAATACTTTAATTTAGTGGCTATTTATACGAGGTACGCACTTGCTCTTTTACTTGGGACTCGTGATTTTAGACACTCTTGTCCTCTGAATCGTGTAAGTTTTTCTATGCACACAATTATCATCAGCGAAAAAGCTCAAACCCTATTATCGGGTATTCGTGTAATACCTATGTGTGACAAAGCAGAAGATATTATCCAGTTTTATCAAGCAATGTGTCGAGAATACGGTATTGATCAGCAAGATATTTATCTAATAGACAATCAGGAACATCAGCTTTTTAGAAAAGATTTAGCATGTTCTCTCTTAGAAAAATACGAAATTGAAGAGGAAGTTATCAATTTTATCAAATCAGTTCCCCTCAACACGGGGCGTCACTGTATTACAAAGCTTGCTATGGAGACTAATTTCAACATACATTATCTAAAAACCTTCCTTGGGCACTACATCTCAGGCGGTGAGCAGATGGGTATCTATGCAACAATTGATATGCAGGATTACATTGAACAAACCAGAGAACTTACCTCAAATATCGCAAAAGTATATGGAGTTTAAGATGCAAGAGATAATTAATAACCTTGAAATTGGCATGAAAAAGCACTCATCCATTGATGCAGCTTTTCGGAAAGAACTTCTTTCATTCATTTCAACAAATAGTGAAAATATGAAGATCGTGGGGAATAAACTCAAACTAAACATTGCTTTCTTTGACCTTTTTACTAAAAAGCTAGATAAAAACAATCAAGTCAAATCTTACGATGAGAACAAATACTACAAAAATTTCGCAAGACTCAAAAAATTCAATCTCGTGCATCAAAGATCTGCATCATCTTTTGCAAAAAGTCTTACATTAAAATCTATTAACCCCAATCATACTAGTTTACTGGTAGATGATTTTGAAAAAATAGATATTTTCGCAAGCTCAAAACAGTTTGTGCTGGATCTGATCAAAAAGAACGATCAAAGCTCATTGTCTTACCTTTATGTCTATCTGCGGCTTTTCGCAATGCAACCCATGCCTCAAACGCTACTAGGGGTACTAGAGGGTCAGAACATAATCTCTTTGGCACCAAATCTATGCATCCATTACATCGAACTGCAAGAGAACTTACTCAAAAAAAATGAAGCCTATAAGCTTTACATATATGATACGGAGATATCGTATTATGCACATTATCTATCACAGGCTCAAGGCTTGATTTTTAAAAATATCGAAGATTACGAGAAGTTTTTTCTTGAGTTTAAACATGGAAATTTTGGAAAAACACATCTCAAAAAACTTGCTTATACGGCACGAAACCACTCTGTTTTTACAACATCTCCTTTATTCGCAACGATCTATGGCGGCATGGCACAGTGCGTGAAACTGACAATTAGTGAATTGGATAAACTTTTTCCAAATAAGATTGATTCGAGACTTTTGGAAAAAGAACATGAATACATCAAAACAGTCTTTTCAAAGCAAAGAGCCGAAGAAGATGAAGAAGATACACTAAGCATAGATTTGGATCACGAGGACAGTATTTCTGGCTTCTCAATTCATGAAATTGATAGTTTGATGCTCTTTATGCGAGAAACTAGCAATGTAACAAATATAAAACTTTTGACAGCAATCAAACGAGAGATTTTGCTCTACAAAAAACTTGACAATTCCATGCATGCCGATATGTTTTTGAACTATGTATCTTATCTTTTAAAGCTTCACGAACTCAAAAAACTTCGTGCTTCAACAGTTAGAGGCTACATCTGGACGCTCAACAAGCACTTGTTAAAAAACATAGTCAGGCTTGATGACATACAGCCTCAAGAACTCGATTCTATGCATCAAAAACTAAATTCTGGGCGCTACAAGCTGGCTTCTATTCGCGGTATCACCAAAATTCTGAATCGCTTTTTCAAGTACCATGAAAAACAAGGAATCCTTTTTAATTCGATTGCTTTGACCTACCCAAAATCGCTTGTGTTTCATGATGAATTTATAAGTATCTTACAGGTGCTGCACGAAGATGCCAAAACCAAATCCGCTCGTCTTGGAAAACACGACAAGCTGATGCTGCTTCAAAAGCAAGTTATGATCATTTTGGCATACTACACAGGCATGCGTAAGAATGAGCTTCGCACTCGTCTTTTAGCTGATTTATATATTTTTGAACATGAGCTTTACGTAGATGTCAATAATAAGGGGCTCCGAAAACAAAAGCTCAAACTCAAGCGCCCCAGCTCAAAACGTCGCATACGCTTTGAGGTAGATCAAGAGTCGATGCAAATCATCAAAGAGTGGTACCAACTTCGCTTGCAGCTTCAAAAGAGGTCAAACTACCTATTTTTAAAAAGGTCATCGACAGGAACTTTTTTAAATGATGTGATCGAAGAAGCGGTGTTTGATGAATTCAATCTAATCATTAAAAATGTTACACAAAGATATTGTACATTTCATTCTTTGCGCCACTCTTATTGCACGAAGCAGTTTGAAAAATTTATAGATGGCTCAAAACAGCCTTACGAATTACTTGAGCACTCAATTCAGATGGGGCATGAAACGCCCGAGGTAACGATTGGTTCATATTTTCATGCTGATCTGCTCCGAGTGTTAAAGCATATAAAAAATAAAGAAACTTGTATATAATATTTATATATTTAGTATATACTTTGAATATCTATTTTATATCTAAAGGATATTAATGACCATAACTGTATCCCATCAAAAAGGTGGTGTTGGCAAATCGACTATTGCATGGAATTTAGCTGTGCACTTTTCTAAAATAGTTCCAACTACTATCATTGATTTAGATATTCAGCAGTCTCTTACCCAAACTAATGAGATTAGAAAATCTATGGGTTTAGAGCCACTTAGTGTCAAGCAAATCAAATCCTCTGATGAGTTAGCCCAACATATTCAAAACGATTCTAATAAACAGATCACCATTATTGACAGTGGTGGATTCGATAGTGCATACAACCGTATAGCTATCAGCGGATCAGATATGCTTATCACTCCAGTCTCTGATAAACCATTTGATCTCATGGGATTACAAAAATATGAAGAGATTTTAAAATCACTCTCTGAGATCCAAGGCGAGACTATAAAAACAAATATCATCTTTAACAATCTCAACCCTGCTATGAAAAACTTTGGAGACCTCATAGAGTTTATATGTATGTCAGAGCACTTTGAGCTCATGACATCCGTACTTCGCCAAAGAGTAGATATTTCTAATTCAATTGGCGTTGGCAAAAGTGTCAAAGAATACAGAATATTCAGTAAAGCCGATAGAGAGTTTGATGAACTATTTAAAGAGATTGAAGAAAAAATAAATATATAAAGTATATATTTTAGATATTTAATAAATATAATAAGGATATAAAAAATGGCAAAAGCATCATTTTTAAAAAACATTGAAAAAGTAAAATCATCCGCTGCAATGAGCGAGCAAGAACAAACTCAAAAACAAGGGCTTGAGAAGAAAAAAAAGCTTATCAATATTCCTGTAGAATGGGAAGATAAGATACGAGCCTATCATGGTGGCACTGTAAATGCCTATATTATAATGGCACTGCAAGAGAGGATGCAGAGGGATGGGTTGCTTTAGAAGGTTTGATAATAGGATGAAGAATTTTGATTCGACAAGTACTTGATGGAGGAAGATTAAAGTAGCTTGTGTTTGGAGCTTTTAGTGTAGAATGAAGCAGCGTCATCAATATCTTAAGAGAGTCAATGAGCTTTAAGAGTTGATTTATAATTTCATAATGTAGTTTTAAAAATTACATATAGTGATTTTAGGACTATGTTCATACCTTATTCATGGAAGATAGTGAGATTTTAGATAAGAATCAACGACTTCATCTCACTCAAAAATTGAGTGCTGCGTCTACCTCCCTGATACTCCAGTGCGTAATCGAAAAAACTTAGCTGCATACTGACCTTCCTGCGTCTTTTATATCTCTTATTTTATCTAATCGGTGCTTATGGATATTTTTTTAGGTTTATTCAGAGGGTTCAATTATTATTATAATCTAACGTGTTTTATAAAATTAAACAAAATCTAAACATCTATTTGATATAAACATCTATCTTACAATGCTAAGGCACATTATGAAAAAAACTTTTTTTATAGTTTCAATATTAACTGTCAATATTTTTTCATCTACACTAGAAGAACTTATAAAACTTAGTGAATCAAATCCATCCATAAAAGCTCTAAATTATCAAGCAAAATCTTATGATAGTTTATATGATGCTGCAAAATCTTATAACTATCCATCATTAGATCTATCTTATACTGGTACTTTTTTGCAAGATAAACCTGTCGTATATCTACCAGCTAGTTTTGGTGGAGGATCGTGGCAGATGCAATCTAAAAACACATATGTAGGTGCTCTAACACTTTCATATCCACTCTTTAGCGGTTTTGCTATAAGCTCACAAATAGATCAAGCAAAATTGCAAAAGCAAAAAGCCTTATTGAAAGTGGAAGATGCAAAAAGAAACCTTTATCTAAATATAGTTGAAGTTTATAGTTTGGCACTTTCTGTAAAACACATTATAGATTCGCAAAAAATCACTCTAAAAGCTACACAAGACAGTTACAAAAAAGCAAAAGGTTTTTTTGATGCAGGAATGAGTTCATCTTCAGAACTTTACAGAATAGAGGCACTACTACATGAAGTCAAATCAGGACTTGCTAAAAGTAAAAACCAATATAAAATACTACTATCTCAACTATCTTTTATGGCAAATTCTGAGATTACAGATGTAAATTCTCTTCCAGATTTAGGCTATATAGAGTTTGAAAAACTAAAAAAAGAAGCACTAAATAAAAGACCAGATTTAAGATCGATAAAACTTCTAATAAAAGAAGCTAAGTCTAAAATAGACTTAGCAAAAAGCTCTTATTATCCAAGTGTATCACTTTATGCACAAGCTGCATATGCCGGAGATACAACATCATTAGATGGAGATGGATACACAAACAAAAACAAAAGTTCGGCAGGTTTTAAGATCAACTACAATCTCTTCTCAGGATTAAAAGATCACTCTCAAATAGAAGCTGCAAGAGAGGCAAAACTATCAAGTGAGCTTATGCTAAAGTCATATATAGACAAGGTAAATACAGAACTTTATAGCAGTTATCTAAACTTCCAATCACTTCAAGAGCAAGAAAAATCAGCTAAAGCACAACTAAAAGCTCAAGAAAGTTATGAAAAACTAGTAGTTGGACAATTTGAAAATCAACTAAGTGATGCAGATGTTTTAAGTCGTGCTATATCTTCTTCAGCTATGGCTCGTGCGTCTCTTATTAATATACAAGCGCAACTTTATAATGCTTATGCAAAACTACTTTTAGAAGTAGGTAATGAAACTTTTTTAAGTACATTAAACAAATAAAAGGATATACAGTGTTTAAAAAATACGGAATATACATAGTTGTAATCACACTTTTTGTGATCGCAGCAGTTTTTATATACAAGAAGCTAAATCCAAATGAATTAGCTTCAAATCTTATTGCATCTACTGGTAAAATGGATGGTGATCTAATAGCACTAAACACAAAATACCCAGGTCGTCTAGATGAGATAAAAGTCCAAGAATCTCAAGAGATAAAAAAGGGTGAGACTATAGCTGTACTTCAAAGTGAGGAGTATAAAGCTAAACTAGATGCACTAAAGCAAAACATACAAGCTGCAAAAAAAGCTTTAGATGCGCAAGAGCAAGAGTATCTTATGGCAAAAGAGAGTTTACCTCTAAATGTAAAAAACGCACTAGATGGGATTGATATAGCAAAATCTCAACAAAAATCTTTGCAAGATTCTATAAACACACTTGAAGCTGTAGTAGATCAAAACAAAAGAGATTTAGTAAGAGTCGAATCACTTTATGAAAAAGAGTTAATAGGTAAACAAAAACTAGAACTCACTCAACTTGAACTTACAAACAATCAAAATAAACTAAAAAGTCTAAAACAAAAGCTATCTCAAACTCAAAAAAATATCTCTATTGCTAAAAACACTCTAACTCAAGCAAAGTCTCAAATGAAAAAGATTACAGCCCTAAAAGCAGGATTAGAAGCTTCACAAAAAAAGATAGATGCGCTAAATGCTAACAAAGAAGAGCTAGAGATCATCATAAGTAAACTCACTATAAAATCCCCTGTAAATGGTGTAGTGATAGAAAAAATAGCCCATCCGGGTGAAGTTTTAGGCTCAGGGATGATAGTAGCCACACTACTAGATCCATCTACACTTTACTTAAAACTTTTTATAGATACTATGCAAAATGGAAAGATAAAAGTTGGCGATAAAGCTGTTATATTTTTAGATTCAAACCCAGATATGCCAATAGATGCAAAAATAGTCCGCATAGCCGCAAAAGCAGAATTTACTCCAAAAGATGTAAGTGTTAGAAGTGACAGAATCCAAAGGGTATATGCTGTGCATCTAAAACCATTACAAGCAAATAAACTACTAAAAATAGGAATCCCTGCTGTTGGAGTTATATCTATAGATGGAGAGGGACTTCCAAGCTCACTTAGCGAGATACCGGAAATATAATTATGGCTGATTTGGAGGTAAAGAGCGTCACAGTTAGCTATAAAAAAGTAAAAGCAGTCTCTGATATCTCACTTGAAGCAAATGGTGGGGAGATCATAGGTTTTATTGGAGCAGATGGAGCTGGAAAAAGTTCACTTATGCTAAGTATTGCAGGAGTTATTAAATTTTCAGGAGAGATAAACTTCAAAAATAAAACCTATCATAATCCAAAAGAAGCCGACAAGTTCAAATCAAACATAGGTTTTATGCCTCAAGGTATAGGTTTGGTACTTTATGATCAACTAACAGTATCTGAACATTTAGATTTTTTTTCAGATATTAGAAACCTTAAAAAAGATGACAAATTTTTAGCATATAAAAAAAGACTTTTACACATGTCAGGACTTGAAAATTTTACAGATAGAGAAGCTGGAAAACTAAGTGGTGGTATGATGCAAAAACTCTCACTGATCTGTACCCTGCTTCATCGTCCAAAACTACTGATCCTTGATGAGCCAACAACTGGGGTAGATCCACTAAGCAGACTTGAATTATGGGATATTTTGGATAATATCCGTAAAGAGGAAAACTCTATTATACTTGTTAGTACAGCCTATATGCAAGAAGCTAGCAAGATGGACAGAGTTATGCTTTTTGATGAGGGAAAGGTCATTGCAGATGGAACATCCAAAGAGCTTTTAGCCTCTATTGAATCTAATACCTACGAATCTAGCGGATGCACAAGTGATAACACACGTATAAACTTTGATAAAAGATGTTACTCCTTAGAAAAACTTGATGCTAAATATAAAAAACCTACTTTAGAGGGACTATTTTTTATAAATGCACTCAAACAAAACAAAACACTTCCCGCAATAGAGATAGAAAAAAGGGAAACAAATCAAGAGATTCCAGATATTGTAATGGATGCAAAAAAGATCACAAAAAGGTTTGGCTCATTTATTGCAAATGATGCGGTTGATATTGAGTTAAAAAAAGGTGAGATTCTTTGTCTTTTAGGTGCAAATGGAGCTGGAAAAACCACATTTATAAAGATGCTTCTTGGACTTTACAGTATAGATGGTGGAAGTTTGTCACTCTTAGGTAAAGAGATTAAAACTCAAAATGACAGACAAGAGTTAAAATCAAAAATAGGTTATGTATCGCAACATTTTGCTCTTTATAACGATATGACAGTAAGGGAGAACCTTATATATTTTGCAAATATGCATAAAATACCACTAGATACAGCCTTAGAACGTATAAAAAAATACTCACTTGAGTTGGGATTTGATAGGTATATGGATAAATTTCCAACAGAGTTACCACTTGGAGTAAACCAAAGATTCTCAATTGCTACTGCACTTTTACATGAACCGGTTGTACTGTTTTTGGATGAGCCTACAAGTGGAGTTGATACAATAGCTAGAGCGCAATTTTGGCAGATACTTCATAAACTAAAAGAGGTTTGGGGGATCTCAATCCTTATAACCACCCACTATATGAGTGAAGCTGAGTATTGCGATAAGGTAGTTCTTTTAAAACAGGGTAAAAAAATAGCTGATGACACAGTTACAAATTTGTACTCAAAAAATCCAGATGCAAAGAACTTTGAAGATATATTTTTAACTTATTTTAGGTCAAGATCATGAAAGTAAAAACAATTCAAGCATATATGCTAAAAGAGTTTATGGAGCTTTACAGAACTAAACTTATAGTGATGGTCTATCTACTTCCATTTATGATAGTTGTTTTATTTGGATATGGGATCAGAATGGATGTAAAACAAGCAAGAATCTTGATCATAGACAATGACCAATCTCAGCTTTCAAGAAAACTAACAACAGCTTTTTCACATACACAATATTTTAATGCAAAAACAAGCTTTATGAGTGAAGATGAAGCTCTTAGAAGTATCAAACAAGCCAAAACAGATGTGATCCTAATCATCCCTAGTTCATTTGAAAAAAATCTATATAAAGGTCTTAAGAGTGAGTTGGGTATATTTATAGATGGAGCATTTCCCACTCGTGCAAGTACAGTAGAATCTTATGTTCAAGGTGAGATACTAAATGTTGTCTCAGATGTAACAAAAAATATGCCAACACAAGCAAAAGGAATGATCAGTATAAACTCTAGAAGTATGTTTAATCAATCTATGCGTGATGAAGATGCCATAGTTCCAGGGCTTGTCGGTTTAGTGTTATTGGTAGCTCCAGCCATATTAGCTGCACTTTTAATAGTTAAAGAAAAAGAAAAAGGTACAATATTTAACTTTTATGCATCTGCTCTGAGTAAGGGTGAGTTCTTACTGGCTAAACTTCTGCCAGTTTTTATTTTACATTCGTTAAATATATTTATACTTTTTATAGTCGCAATATATATGTTTGATGTACCATTTCGTGGGAGTTTTTTACTTTACTGGTTATCTAGTGAACTTTATATTATGATAAGTCTCTCTATTGGAATGCTTATATCAATAATCACAAAAAGACAAATAGTAGCTGTAGTTTTAACTGTAATAGTAACCATTTTACCAGGATTTTTATATTCTGGTATTTTAATGCCAATATCATCTATGAGTGGGGCTTCATTTATTGAAGCACATATATTCCCAGTTATGTACTACAACCATATATTGTACGATACATTTTTAATAGGTCAAGGGATATCATCAGAAAAAATTGTGTCATATTTATTTATTTTAGTAGCTTTTTTAATCCTACTTTTCACTAGTGGTGTTTTACTACTGAAAAAAGAGATGAAATAATGAAAATATTTTTTATAGTTTTAGCTAAAGAACTTATCAGTTTTATGCGCTCAGTTATGCTTGTATTTGTTGTGTTGTATTCTTTTACTGTAGATATTTACATAGCTGGTAGTGGTATAGAGATCAAACCTAAAAACGTTGCAGTTGGATATGTTGATTATACAGGCGGAGGGATAAGTCAAAAAATCTTATCTAGGCTTCATTCTCCAGAGTTTGTAGAACCTGCTTTTTATAATTCTCAAAAAGAACTAAGTGATGCAATCTTTAATAAAGATATATTGGTAGGGATTGTTTTTGATTCAGAGTTTGAGAAAAAATATCGTCAAAAAGAAACAGCACAGTTAAATATATTACTAGATGCAACTGCAGCTTCACAAAGTTTAACCACACTTTCATATATACAAAACATAATCTTTGATTTTGAAAAACTAAATATCCCTCTAGAGATCAAGTCACACAAACTTTTTAATCAAAATTCTGACAATAAACAGTTTATGGCTTTAACAGAGCTACTATCTATAATCACACTTCTTATTGTTATCTTAACTGCTATTGCATTTGTAAAAGAGAAAGAGGATGGGACATGGGATATTATGCTTTTAATGCCAATAAATCCAAAAATAATTATTTTGGCAAAAAGTGTATCTCAGGTACTAATTGTCATGGTTGGAGTTATACTATCTTTAGGATTTGTAGTATTTGGTGCCTTTGATACACCAATGAATGGTTCATTTTGGATTTTTATATTTTTTACATTTATCTATGCTTTTTCAAGTGCTGGGATAGGTCTGTTTGTAGCTGCGATCAGTAAAGATGTTATGCAAGTAGCTCAACTATCTATTATGATCATGATGCCACTTATATTTTTAAGTGGAGCGTGGACACCTGTATATGCAATGCATCCAATTTTTCAAAAACTCTCTATATTCTCACCTCTTCGTTACTATATAGAAGGGAGTGAGAGTCTATTTTACAGAGGCACATCATTTATAGATATGCTCCCATATTTTAGCGGTGTTTTAATGCTAGGTATGATCTTGTATTGGTATGGATTTAGAAAGATTGGGAAGTTGTTTTAACCGTGACACCCAGTACCATTGTAACTTGTGTAGGCTTTATTTAACTCAACTCTTAATCTGTCTAAGTCAAAAGGATCACTAAGATCATTTGGCATATCAAGGTAAAAGACAGCTCCATCTTTGCTTATTAAAAACATTGACTTAGTCAGCTTGTCCTGCAAACTTCCACTTACAAGTTTTGCGATAGTGGTTCAAGTTGCATCGATTTTCTGATCTCATTGGTTTGAGTAAGAGATTGTTGAATATCTAAGTCGATGATCGTTGTAGGGAGTAGTTTTGAGAAGTGAACAGCTAAATTCCATGCAATTGTGGACTTACCTACGCCACCTTTTTGATGTGAGAGAGTTATAATCAAAAATATCCTTTATATATTAAATAGATACTTTTATTATATATAAAATATATACTTTTTACAATAGTAAAAATCATATCAACCTAAATAATGCTCTGTAATACTCGCTCTAAAATGCTTCATCTCCCAACTTACACCTTGGAGTGCTTGCTCGTAGGTGTAGCCATGTTTTTGATACTCTCTCACTCTGTTTTGGGCAAAGGTCCAACGAAATCCATGTGAGCCTTTTGGATCAATGTTTAATCTTTTACATGTTTCTCTTATATCATCTACATAGGCTTGGTAGCGAATCTTAAAGACTGGAGTCTTTTTATGTAGGAAATACTCTTCTATGCGTTTATATGTTTTTGGGGAGATCAAGACATCGCCCACTTTTCCACCTTTCTCTTTTGTTTCAATGATACCTACCTCTTTATTTGAGATCGTATTCGAAAAAAGTGTTATTTAACGATTTAATAGCCGAAATGAGTTTTATTTTTACAATACGTAATTTTAATAATTTCACATCGTAAATATAAAATAAATCTTAAATGTAACATTACAACATATATATTGGTGTCGGAAAACTAATGTTTTTCGTCAGCTTGATTCAGATGCAAGTAATTTTGCCAAATTCTATACAAATAGTATACGAAAAACTATGTCGGATTATGGTATCATACGAAAACTTACCAATGGAGGTTTTTCGTATGTTAGTTGGCTATATGCGTGTTTCGACTGAAGAACAAACTACAGAATTACAAAAAGACGCTCTTATAAAATATGGAGTAGACAGTCGAAATATTTATCAAGATAAAATTTCAGGTTCTAAAGATTCAAGAGACGGTTTAACAAAAGCTCTAGAATTTTTACAAAGTGGCGACACATTGGTTGTATGGAAACTGGATCGTCTTGGAAGAAGTCTTGCTCATCTTATTGGAATTATCAATACTCTTAAAGAAAAGCAAATTGGTTTTGTATCAATTACTGAAGGTATGGATACAACGACTCCAAGTGGTGAATTGTTTTTTCATATATTTGGAGCATTGGCGCAGTTTGAAAGAAGTTTGATTCAGCAAAGAGTTAAAGCTGGTCTTGATTCTGCAAGAGCCAGAGGAAGGGTTGGTGGTCGTCCAAGGGCTATAGAAGATGAAAAAATGACAATGATACAAAAAGCACTTGATGGGGGAATGAGTAAAGCAGCCGTTTGCAGAACTTTTAGTGTCAAACGGAGCACTCTCCTTGATGCTCTTAAGAGAACAAAAGAGCTTTAAGGCTTGATTTATAATTTCATAGTGTAACTTTGAAAATTACATATAGAAAATACACGTACAACTTTCATGCTTATTCGTAGGATATAGCATCGTTTAGGATATATATAAACGCTATTTTATTTTTAATTATTGCGGCGGTGTTTATCGCGGTGGTTGTTGGAAGTAAAAAATATTCTTATCTTTTTAAGAGTATTGAGAGGTTTTTTTAGAAGTTGGTACCGCAGTTAAAGCATAAAACTTTAACGCCCGTTCTGTCTTATTGGTTGTAAGATGAAAGCAGTACCTTGTCGAAATTATAGCACATGAAGTGTTGCTTGTTTATAATAAGTTGATTTTTCCATCCTCATTTCTTTCCCAAGCGAGAGGTTGTTTTACAGGCACGCCCTCATAGATGACGTAGAAATAAAACGTTCTCCAATACAATTCCATCGTATGCACGAGTTTGAAATTTTTAATATCTACCGGTTTGTGCGTTCCATAGACGGCATGGTATTTTCTGTTCTTGAACGGCACCTTTTTAGACGTTGGCGCGACTAGGTCGGCGGGACTTTTTATCTCATCAAAAAGCGATTCCATCCAGATGATCTCTTCTTCTGTTAAATTGTAGTCTTTACAGAGTTCCATAATCTATTCCCCTTTTCCGTTGGTTACATTAATCTACGAGCGAGTATTCTTGTGCTTTTTCCTCACAGATGATTTTTCGTTCACCGTTAAGTACCATGCGCCATGAAAAGCGTTTACCGTTGTCCATCTCCGTCGCGACGCAAACTAAATAATCGCCGCCACCTTTAAGAAATTGCTGCGGTACGGTGTATGTTTGTATAATCTCCATCCCTTGCTTTTGCAGAAAGTTCTTCACTCTGTCTTCGATCGCTTCCGCGTTTGAAAGTATCCCCATTTTTTTCTCCTTGTATTAATTATTATAAATATGCATAGTTAAAAAAGATTTTAGCAATTATTTTGCAAATTGAAATATTTTTTTTAAAACTTTTTTCTTTGATATGTTTTTTTGCTGTATATATTTTAGATAAAATGCTTTAGACTAGACAAGGACATTATATGAAACTGCTTTTATCTTTTTTACTTTTAACCACTCTTCTTTTTTCCGCAAACGAATTTTTCTCGAAGTCCAAGCAAGAGCTTCTTAAAATGCATCATGGACATCAGGTGACTTTTCACTGCGGATGTAAATATAACTAAAGCAACATGATCGATCAACCAGCCATCAAGGAATTAAACGGGGATAGAAGCGATCTTCGATACGACTTCGAACTATCTATGGCGGGACAGTATGGCATGCAGCTCTCAAAACAGGACAAACAAAGATTTGAAGCTTGGAATAAAACCTACCTACCTGATGCTTGGGAGGTAGAGCGTAATAAGCGTATCGCTTTAGTACAAGGTAATAGTAACCCCTTTATCTCTTTGGAAATAGTGAAGTAAAAGGCAAAGAATGGCATTTATACCCCATACACAAGAACAACTCAAAACCATGAAACTATCTTCTGCTCAAACCTATACCATCGAGTACAGCAATAAAGATTATTACAACGGTGAAGAGACTATTGAAAAAGGTTCTGCAGCCGCTATTTTTAGCGGAGACAAAATCTATTTTAGTGTCGTCGATCCCTACGGAATGGAAAAGATGGTGATGCAGGTTCGCGTTCTTGGAGTTGAATCCTAAATGGTTGATGAAAGCATTGCTTGTTGTAATTGTTCTTGCCCTATTAATTACGACTGTGGTCGTTTTAAACTCTTTTTTGAAGGCAAATATGTTGTAGCGGAGGAGTTTGCTCATAATAATGACTACAGCTGTGAACATAAGAGTAATGAAACATCCTCATATGCTCCAACGAGAATATATAATGATTCTTTGATTGAATAAAAGAGCTAAAAAGCAATAAGTGGTGGCCGCGGTGTCTCGCTAGACTGCAATAAGGAAAGTTAAAAGGCTTTAAGGCTTGATTTATAATTTCATAGTGTAATTTTTAAAATTACATGTAGCAATTATAGGATTGTGTTTCCGTCTTATTCATAGAAGATAGCACGATTTTAGATAAACACAAGATTAGAGAGCATACCCAAGTGTTTTTTAAGCACTCTTTGTGTTGTATGGTGATAGGAAGATGATTTTTTAATCCAACGGTCAGTATAAAAACTTTTTTGCCGCAAACGCTCTATACCCAATAGGGATTAATTTTTTCTCAGCCATTATTTATTTCCTCCTCTTTTTTTAAAATAATTCACCACATTACTTCGGTGCCAATAAAGCCTTTGCCTCACAGACATATTCCAACTTCTGGCTTCTGGATCAACTACCTCCCATCTAAATTTGTTTAACATTCTGTTTGTTATCACTAGTCCATTAGTACCAATCCATTCAATCGGCGTGAATTGGGCTAGAAACATGTGGTGTATCTTTATGGAATCATGCCTGGTGCCAAGTGCCTCTATTTCTTCCTTTTTGAGATAACCAAACGGAAGGGGAATTTCCGTAATTTCCTTTTCTGGCTCTATTCTATTTTGCCCTCTGAACCGTTTGAGCTTGCTTTCTCGTTTTGCTTTTTGTTCTTTTTTCATCTTTGTTAAAATGTTTCTTACTTGCATAGTAAAGATGTATGAAATACTCAGTATCTCCCCTTCGTGGCGCTTGTTCATTATTTTGAGTATTTCGTTCATGTAATGTTGGCAACACTCAATCCCGTGTTTGTCTAGTTTAATTTTCCGTGGGCTCGTTTCCAGAAAGAATGGAAGCACATTTGCGAGATTATCCTCATACCAATTTTTAATTAAAATTTTGTATTTTGGAGAAAAAGAGATATATGCGATTGTGCCATAGATGTGCTCCATAGGATCTTGCACAAAGAATATCTTAAAGTACACATGGTGCGGTGAGCCTCTGTATGAAACACCCTCTCGTTGTTTATAAGATTCATGATATATCCTCTTCCATGCCCTTTGAGAAAAAAACAGATCGTTTTTTGTAAGCGCCGAGAACAAAGCATCACGATCCTCTTTATTTAGACTTTTTGCTCTCCTTTCAAAGGGGTTGGTGATGAGGTAGTTATGCAATAGAACAAACGGCTTTTTAAGTGCCTCATACTCATAAGCAGGCAATATATCCATCGGCGACTTTTTCCTGTGATCATTGAGATACAGCAATATTAAATAAAACGACTCCATGAATACGGGAGAAGTAATGTAGTAGATAAATTTAAAAAGAAAAACGGGTTCATCCGTAAAAATATTACTACTCTCCATAAGGAAAATTTGGGATATTTTTGTCTCACCCCAGATCCCAAGCAAGCAATCAGTCAGGGGATACTCTTTGTCTTGTGTTATAAATAACAACCTTTGCATCTCATTGATATAATCAGCAAGCAAAAGATTCGCTTCAAGCGTTACGTTTGGCAAGCACTCATCAAACGCCACAGCCCTTCCATCCCTACGAAATGGCTTATTGTGGTTTATTGTCTCTTTTGTTTCAAGATCACAATGGGCATTACATAGATAGTAGTGAAATGCTATATCCCTTTTGGTTTGAACAAATTTTCTTGAAAACGACTCCTCGTAGCTCATGGGCAAACTGTTTGGCAAAGAGTCTATTATGATGCTAATTTTTGAATCCGACATTTGTTCCTCCTCGTCTGAAAGATTTATATTTGAGCAAGCATAATGTTTTTTAATACAATTGTCAAAATATACGTTTTATTTTTATAGAAAATCATTAACGAATTTGGAACAACTTTTTTAATGATATTTTATAGTGAAATAATATATACTTTTTGTGATTACTTTAATGACAAAAATTGTGTATTGTAAAGTTTTAGGCGCCTAGCTCTTTTGAACAAATGAGTGATTTTGGCAGGTTTATGTAATTTTTTTACAAAAAAACGGAGGTTTGTTTATGAGTTTTTATCAGGCGAGAATTTTAAACAAAAACACCAACAAAGATATCTCTAGGGCTTATAGATTTCGTGCTCTTAATTTATTGATTGCTTTTTCTGTAACAATCGCTTTTTTGTATGTGTTGGAGCATAGAGTCAACATATGGGATGATACGAATCTTAACTTGATGGCAATAGTGTTTATGGTATTTCTTTTGTTTTTCATCAGGAGAAAAACTATTCCATCCGCTAATCCATTCGTTGCAAGATGGGGAAGAGATACAGCTATTTTATTTTTCTTCTCCTTATTGTCCCCGTTCTTTTTATTGCTATCTCCACTTTTTGCAGTAAGGGAGTTTCTTTTGATGAAAGAAGCTAGATTGGCAAAAGTTTTGAGCAAAAGCATACTTGAAAATCTTGATGTTTTTTTAAAGACAAAATTGACGAATTTTTCCAATTGCTATCTAGTTGTAATGTCTCTCAACGACATGGGCGAACAAAGACTAAAGGAGGCGAGCCTTATAATGGAAAACCCTTCTGCCTCCCTAAAATATTGGGGTTACGACGAGAGACTTTTAACTGACAAAGAAACGGTTGCAGTGAAAAATTTTTCTATTTTTTAATATCTTAAAGCAAGAGAAGGGAAACAATGAGCAAGAAGCAAACCACTCATTTCTTTAAAAAGCTCTTCATGTAATTATGATATCCGATGTCGAACGCTCTTTGCTCTTCCGCATCCAAAAGCGCTTCCATCTCACTTTTTTTGTCAACATATTTCCCTAGCTCGCTTCTAATCTTCCTTCCCCCTTCACGCTCGTTGGCATGTTCAAAAAGAGAGATTTTGTTCTCTAGTTCCGAAATAGTTTTCAACCTAATTCCAATTAAAAAAACAGTCCACAGTGACAGCACTGCAAAAGCGACAATAAAAATAATCATAGGTGTTTCCATGCTCTCTCTCCTTCTTTTTATTTTTATTATACTTATTTTCATGTGCTTAATCAAGCTAGAAAAGACGTGTAGTTTACCCTAAATAATGCTATATTCTCTGAATTAGTATAAAAATAATATGCATAGTTTCTATATGTAGTTTTTAAAGTTACACTACAAAACTATAAAATAGATCTGAAAACTCTTTTGCTCTCTTGAGGGCATCAATGTGAGTGTTCCGTTTGACACTTAAAGTTCTAAAAACAGTTGCCTTGCTCATTCCACCATCAAGTGTTTTTTGTATCATTGCAAGTTTTTCATCTTTTGAACCTATGGACTTTTGATGATCATCAACTTTTCTTCTGACTCTTACTTATCAAACTTCTTTCAAACTGTACCAATGATCCGAATATTTTGATCGAACAAAAATAATACTAAAGCGTAAATAAGTGATGGCTATGGCTTTTATTAGTAAACTTAGTTACTAACCTTTTAAGTTTATCGTGCTATAATTTTTTATTAGTAACCAAATTTACCAAAAAGAGACCCCATGAGAGAGTTCAAAGAGCTTACGGAATTTAAAGAGATGATCGCAAATGTTCCATCAAAAAGTATCGACGAAAAAAAAGTGAAAGCCTTGTTTGAGAAACTTCAAAAGCAGTTGGAAATCGACAAAGAGATTTTCGTGTATGACAACATCTATTTGCAGCCTTTTAAACTGGAATACGTCGGCACGGAAGGCGGTCTGAAAAACTACATGGTTGGACTGGAGGCGCAAAGAAAAGAGAAAGCGCAAAACTATTCCAAGCTTGTAAGAAAAAACGGGGATAAGCTAGAGGTTATCAAATCGTTTGGCAAGGTTGAAAAGATGACGGATAATCAATTCGCCAAGCTTTTACTCCTCGTTCGTTTATCGCAATACGTCATTAAAGCAAGGGAATTGTACGCTTTAGAAGTTGGCATGTTACAGATTTTATAAATATGCACCGTGCATAATTTCTACATGCCATACTTTTTATTTTGCAAAACTTATTCCTAAGTATCACAAAATCCCAATTTTAAAATACTATCTCTCCCCGTATCTGGGGCTAGTTTTGCATATCTTAAAGTCATTTTTATATCTTTATGATTAAGCAATTTTTGAATGGTAAAAATAGGAGTACCATTTATCGCCAAGTGCGAAGCAAACGTATGTCTTAGAGTATGAACAACTACTCTATGTTTCATTTGAGTATCATCATCATTAAAAAGCTTATCAAGTATAGTTCTAGCTTTTAGTTTAATCTGATCATACAAATTAGCATCGTTTTCTTTCAAAATAGGAACATCGAGCTTTAAATTTTTAACTCTTTTTTTCAAAAGCTCCTCGATCTCTAAGCTGCCTAAAAATGCAGTATATTTTTCTGAGTTTTTTTCATCTAGAACACTAATAGTTTTAGCATCAAAATTTATATCTCTCGCCGTAATTTTGCATATTGCGCCAACTCTAGCACCTGTTGTTAAGGCAAGTAAAATAAAGAGATACAATTGTTCATCATTTTTCGTATGTTCTAGCAACTTAAAAATCTCATTTTTAGTTAAATATCTTTCCCTGACATTATTAATCTTTAGGGCTTTTACTTTTTTCAACGGGTTATTAACAACAATTTCTCTGTCAATAGCGTAGTTAAAAATCGTACTTAATTCTCCCAAAATATTGTTAACAGTTTTTGGAGTAAATTCTTTTAATTTGGAGGCTTGAAACTTTTGAATTTCTTCAGTTGTGATACTTCTTATATCTTTTTTACCAAATATAGGCGATATATGAATCTCATATTGCCTTTTTGCAAGCTTGTAATTACGGTTATGATTTTCTTTGAGCTGATAGTGATCAAATGCTATGCTATCAAGCGAAACTATATTTTTTTTCTTTTTTCTCAGAATTGCAGGTGGTTCTTCACCAAGTCTGATTTGATTTATAAACTCATTTCTTTTATTATATGCATACACCTCTGTAATGCCACTCGATTTCTTACCTATCGTAAACCAAATTTTTCTATTATTGATATCTTTATAGCTGATTGAATATGTCACATCACCATCAACCAATCTATTGAGATAAACACCCACATATTTTTTGCTTTTAACCCTTCCCACATTGCTACCCTATTGCTACCCAAATTTTCTAAATCTATGCAAAAGTATAGCGAACATTATATTTCAAGAACAACATAAGAATCCCTAAAATATGGCACTTTAGAAGATATTAGAGAACTTTGTGAAAGCTAACAAATGTTCTAGTATAAAGTTCGAATCCCTGAGGGTCCACCACTTCAAAAAACCCTTAAAACAAGTACTTTTAAAGCTTTTAAACACTTCCTCGGCTGCATAATTTGAATCGACGCTAACCTTCTATTTGTATTTCTCAATTTCATACCAAATCATTTATCCCCGTTTAACACCACATCCATCACTTATTTACTCTTTAATGTTTTACCGGGAACATCGAGTAATTCCTAAAAATGGATCATAAAAAAATCTTATAAAAACACCCCAAAAGGTAGTGCAACCAAATCATCACTCAGCTCAACTACCCTATCGCCATTATAAAAAATTACACCCAAACAGCTCTTTTGCTTATATCTATTTTGTAGGTCTATTATATGCTTGAAATCCTCTTTTTTCACACTGCTGCTTTGTTTTACTTCAATAGCCAATATCTCATTATCAACCTCTATTATAAAGTCTATCTCTTTTTTATCGTTGGTTCTGTAGTGAAACATCTGTGCTGATTTTTGCATGTAAGAGAGATGTTTTTGAAGTTCACAAAATACATATGTCTCATAAATTTGTCCGCTATAGTTTGAGCTAAGAAGCTGCTCTTTTGAGTTAATACGAAGCAAGCTACAAAGCACTCCGGTGTCGTTAAAAAATACTTTTGGAGACTTCACAAACTGTTTGCCGATATTTACAAAATATGGCTTTAAAAGTGTTGCTTGATAGATGCGGCTTATGATTGAGAGATAGTTTTCTGTTGTAATATCTTTTATCCCTATATCATTGCTTAGGCTTGATTTATTTAGTATTGTGCCACTTCTTGAAGCAAGAACATTTACAAACTTGATAAAACTATCTATATCTCGTATATCTGCCAAATCCCTTGCATCTCGCTCTATATATGTTGCGATATAAGAAGTGAACCACAAATCTTTTGACAAGCCCTCAAGTTCTAAGATTTCAGGATAGCCGCCATCTAATATATGATCACACACTTCATCGCTATAATCTCTACTAAAGAGTTTAAAATCTCTTGCCAGTAACTTGTCTATGACGTTTTCATCCGGCTTATCATTTTTCTCTTTAGAGCTTAATGGATGAAGACGAAGCTCACAAAGTCTTCCGGCCAAAGTGTCTATGCTCTCTTTGTGATCTAAAACATTAGAGCTTCCGGTAAGTAAAAAATCGCCATTTTTTCTGTTTGCATCTATCTGCATTTTTATATACTCTAAGAGTGTTGGCACTTTTTGTATCTCATCAAGACAAATAGGAAGATCAAGATTTTTTAAAAAACCTTTCGGATTTTCTTTTGCATAAAGACGAAGCTCGCCATCATCAAAGGTAAGATAGTTTTTAAACTTTTCAAGTGCAAGAGTTGATTTGCCAACTTGTCTCGAACCATTTAACAGCACTACAGGAAAAGTATCAAGGGCAATTTTGAGTATAGAGTCTAATGTTCTTTTTTTCATTTTATCTCTTTGATGGTATATTTTTTACTATTGAACCCTCTGAATAAACCCAAAAAAATATTCATAAGCACCGATGAGATAAAATAAGAGAAATAGAAAACGCAGGAAGGTCAGTATGCAGCTAAGTTTTTTCGATTACGCACTGGAGTATCAGGG
>Ga0265295_1002018_pt1 | contig 33697 bp, 33 predicted proteins | sample Munlansysbiofilm_FD_192503 | JGI IMG/M metagenome (GOLD analysis project Ga0265295, IMG submission 192503) | Leachate microbial communities from a municipal landfill in Southern Ontario, Canada - Methane capture system biofilm | ecosystem: Engineered > Solid waste > Landfill > Unclassified ... | reverse complement strand
ATGAATATGCTTTTATACGAAATCACTATCTAAAATTTTCTCTCTTTTCATCAAAAGATCAAGTACATGTAAAAAAAATACAGACGGCAATACTAAGCAGATCAGAGCACTGTTACTCCCATGCAGCACTTTTAGAAAAAGGTTCAAGAGTTTTAGAAAAAGTGAGTAAAGATTATAAATTTTTTAGTATGTTAAAAAAAGATGAAAAGTTTTTTGATGATAAACCCATACTTGTTTTAGGGGCTGGTCCATCTCTAGGAGCAAATAAAGAGTGGCTGAGACAACATAAAGATAGCTTTATAATCATCGCTCCATTTGCAACTTTGCGTATTCTATATCATCTAAATATAGCCCCAGATATTATTGTCCACATCGATGAAGGCGATATTTTTGCTGATCGGGATATTAAACTATATGAGGGTAAAGAAGAGTTTTTTAAAAACAGTCTCTTTGTATTTAACGCATCTATCCCTCAACTCTTTTTTGATACATTTGATAAAGATTCTATCTATCTCCTTGAAGATAGAACTGAATATAAACAAAATGATAATTATATAAATATAGCTAGTGTTGGTGAAGCATCTTATGCTATAGCTCTTTCCTTGACACATCAAGATGTTTACTTGTTGGGTCTAGATATGGCTCTTGGGGATGATGGTTCAAGTCACTCAAAAACTCACTCTACTAAAAATAAAGCTGACACTTCACGCACAGATAAGCTAGATGATGTAGCAAGTCTTAGAAAAACAGTATTAAATGTTAAAGGTAACTTTAGAGATCAAGTTGTAACAATGCCCCTTTTTACTATGTCTATAACACTCATGAATGTACAAACTAAAAAGTACAAATCCGAAGGTCAGCATGTTTATAATCTTAGTGATGGTGCATACTTTGACAACACTACGCCTTTAAGACTGGAAACAATAGAGTTTAAAAACGATGATAATCAAGAATATGGAGTAGTACAAAGTGATTATGGCATAACTTTTGTTGGCTACTATAAAAAATCTGATAGTAATGACGTTTATGATATTGATGTATATGTAGATGGCAATAATATCGAGACTTTAAGGGCTGATAAAAAGCTTGAGAGTGTAGAAGAAGCTTTTGATGTGGATAGTAACGGGTTTGAATTTATTCTTGAAGACAAGTATCTACAAGAGCCACATCTGCTTGAGTTTAAAGAGAGTAAAACTCAGAAACTACTTATGGATGGTTCTGTAAAGACTATCAGTATGAATGATGAGAAGTTTAAAGAGTGCAAATTTATAGATAGCTTAGAAAAACCTATAGATGAAAATAAAATGAAAAATTTGTATGCTAAAAATAGTGTTGGTTTTTTCCTTTCTGAGACAAATTTAAAAAGTGAAAAATATACTAATTATATAAAAGAACTTTATAAAAGGTTCCCGCAATTAACTTTTAAATTATTTTATTTTGATAATTGCAAAAAGAAGTTAGTAGAGAAAATATTTGAGAATGAATTAGATAGATGTGAATTTTTAGTACCTAAAGATGTTCATGATGTTTTAAGTGAAGTAGAGTTGATTGTTGATAATAGAACATATGAAAACTTATTTATAAATATAATTAAATATTCTAATGAAATTTTTTATGTAACTGATGTTTTATATGGTAGCATAAATAGTCATGATTTGTTAAACTTTGAATTCTTTGAAAGTAACAAAAATAAGCTTAATATTTCTGAAGATGATATACTAAAGCATGAACAAAGCATTACAAGATATATTTATGAAAGAATATATAATGAAGTAGGTAAGAAAAATTATAAAATTGATGTACAATCAAGTGTGTGGGAATTTTTTGGCTTTACAAGAATAGAGTGGATACTTCATGTTAAAGGGTATAAGCAAAAACTTTTATCAACAGTTTTTCAAAAACTTCTATGAAAATAATTCTATTTGTACCACAAAATGCTTGGATGATTGCACACGATTTTTCTATACATAGACTAGGTAGATATTTTAAAAATGTAAAAAACGTCAAAACTGTAGTTATTAAAATAGACAATAAGAAGTTAGATGGAGAGTTTGATAATGGTGAGTATGTAGATGAAGTTATAAATGTAGTAACTCAAGAAGAGTTATTTAAAACTATAAAAGATTTAAATCCTGATTTAATTTTTCATCGAAGTTGGATGCTTGCTTATCCATTTGCAGCAGAACTTGTCAAAAGATTTAATAATGTTGTTGTAAATATAAAAGATTGGAACTTTGCTGCAAAAGAAGAGTATGAGTTTATTTTTCCTAATAATGGCAGTGACTTTGAAGCAGTAGAATATATATTTAAAAATTCTAAGTATATTCTTTCTCACTATACTAGCGAACAAGCTACAATATGGGCAAAAGAATACAATGTAAAAGAAGATAAATTTATATTTTTTCCTGAATATTGTAATAAAGATAACTTTAAATCTAAAATTATAAAGTATGAGGATATTTCACTTGTGTTTGCAGGGATGATTAGTCAAACAGGTTCTCCTGAACAATTGTTTCCATGGAAATCACATATAAGATCAATTCATAAAATTACAAAACAGAATATAAATATAGACTTTGTGCTGCCTGAAAAAGTATATAATCGTGTATTTACTGATAAAAATTTATACTTAGACTGGTTGTATGAAAATCAATTTAATGACAGAATGAATCTTATAAAAGGTGAAACATTAACAAGCGAAGTATTACACAAATACCATTTTGGTTTTTTTGAGCTTGAAACATCTGGTGTAAATAAAGAATTATATGAGTATGCAGTTGTAAGTAAGTTTGCTTTTTATCTTGAATCATCTTTACCAATACTAGTGAATAAAGATTTTAAATCTATATCTAAGATAGTAGATAAATATGGAATAGGTATAATATATTCCAATGAAGAACTTGATCATTTTAATGAGATTTTAAATATTTCACAAGAAGAATACAATAAAATGATAAACAATATCTGTAAGTTTAGGCAAACCTATACATACGAAGATAATAGTAAAACTATCAATAAAATTTTAAAGACAAAACAATAGGAACTTATGATGAATATATTATTAATTGCACCAAGATATAGAAGAGAGTATGGAGAGTATTACGAGTTTCCATTAGGCTTAGCATATATATCTGCCGTACTTAAGAAAAGTGGTTACAATGTTTTTGGATTAAACTTAAATCATTGTAAAACAAATGAACAAGAAGAAATAATTCAAGCAATAAGAAAAAATAATATTCAGATAGTAGCTACAGGTGGTCTGTCGGCTCATTATCCTAAAATAAAGATGATAATAGATACAGTAAAATCTCATGATGAAAATCTCATAACAATCTTAGGCGGAGGAATTTTAAGTAGTGAACCTAAGTTAATTTATGAAGATTTAAAATTAAATTATGGAGTTCTTCAGGAGGGTGAAGAAACTATAATAGAATTGATAGATGCAATTATTAATAAAAAAGACTTTGCGCAAATAAAAGGTATTATTTTTACTTCTAATAATAAAACATGCATTAATCCTTTAAGAGATAGCATTGATAAATTAGATTGTCTACCTTTTCCTGACTATGAGATATTTGATGTTGAAGAGTATTTGGATATGCAAAAGCCTAATGATGATTACTATATGTATCCATTTGATAACCCTAGAGTTTTACCCGTTATATCTACTCGTTCATGCCCATATAGTTGCACCTTTTGCTATCATCCATTAGGTAAAACATATAGAGTAAATACTTTAGATTATTTCTTTCACTGGATTGACTTTTTAGTAGAAAAATACAATATAAATATGGTTGCTGTGCTTGATGAACTTTTTTCTGTAAATAAAGAACGAATGATGGAATTTGCAAAAAGAATTAAAAAGTATAATTTAAAGTGGATAGCACAAATGAGAGTTGATGATGTAGACGAAGAAACATTAAAAACACTTAAAGCATCTGGATTATTTTATATTAGTTATGGGATTGAAAGTGCAAGTGATGAAGTCTTAAAAAGTATGAAGAAAAAATTAAAAGTTAACAAAATAGACGAAGCCTTAGCGTTAACAAAAAAGCATAAAATAGGGATACAGGGCAATTTGATATTTGGAGATAGTATAGAGAGTAAGGCTACATATCAAAAATCATTGCAGTGGTGGGAAAAACATAAAGACTATCAAATTAATCTTGCTTTAATTGAACCGTATCCTGGAACACCTATATATTTGAAGGCTGTAGCTGATGGTTTAATAAAAGACAGGTTATCTTTTATTAAACAGGGAAGTTCACCTATGAACTTAACTCAAATGAGTGATGAAGAGTATAATGAAATGTCATACACTGTAACAAATAAATCAGCTAGTCAGATGATAATGGCGACAGTTTTAGAGTCAGAAAAAATTTGCGAAGATGACATAAAAGGCAATTTATATAAATTTAAAGTTATTTGTCCACATTGTAAAGAAGAAATTTTATATTCAAATATGCATAAAGTAGTGGGTGGAATTTTTAAATTAGGATGTAGAAATTGTAATCAAAGATTTGATCTTTTTAGTCATGAAGTTTTTCCAAATGATTTTTTAGATTTAAATGATAATATAATAAAATTAAAAAAGCTTATGGATAATAACACTCAATTAGCATTGATACCATCTACTCCAGAATCACAACTAAAGTTAATTTTAAAAAGCTTTTTAAAAGATAAATTTGATGATTTAAAATTTAAATATTATTTTGACAGAGATATTAGAAAAGAGGGTACTAAGTATTTTAATGGACATATAATTAATCATGAAACATATGATTTTAGCAAAATAGATAAAGATGTAATTTTTTTATTATCACCTTCAATATCTAGCATATCATACAAATCAATTAAAAAAAATCTATTAAATAAAAATATAAAAGAGGAAAATATACTATCTTTAGTATGTTTTGAATAAATAAAAAAGATTTATAAAATGACAAAAAAAAATATAGTTATAGTGCCACCTAGCGGCTGGATGTTGATACAAGATTTTTCTATACATAGACTAGGTAAATATTTTAAAAATGTTAAAAATATAAAAACAATAGTTGTGAAAATAGATAATAAAAAGCTTGATGGAGAGTTTGATAACGGTGGCTATGTTGATGAAGTCATTAATGTGTCAACTGAAGAAGAGTTATTTAAAACTATAAAAGAGTTAAATCCTGATTTAATCTTTCATCGTAGCTGGATGCTAGCTTACCCATTTGCTGCAAAACTTGTGAAAGAATTTGATAATGTTGTTGTAAATATTAAAGACTGGAATTTTGCTACAAAAAAAGAGTATAAATTTATTTTTGATGATATTAGTGATTTTAAAGCAATTAAATATATATTTAAAAATTCCAAGTATGTTCTTTCTCACTATACTAAAGAACAAGCAAAAATATGGGCAAAAGAGTACAATGTAAATAAAAATAAATTTATATTTTTCCCTGAATATTGTAATGAAGAGAATTTTAGCACTAAACCAATCTCTTTTAATCCGAATAATACTATAAACTTAGTTGCAGCAGGTTCACTTGCTCCCAGTTCTTTTCCTGAGCAATTCTTTCCTACAAAAGGGATGCTTAGAGGTGTGAATAAACTCTCAAAACAAAATATACAGACAAATATGATAACTGTACCTAAATATTATGATGGCATATTCGAACAAAAAGCAATTTATCAAGATATATTGTATGAAAACAAATTTAATCCATATTTTAATATTCTTAAAGGTGAAATATTAGCTTCCAATGTACTGGAATCATTTGATTTTGGCTTTTTTCAATTAGAATATACTACTAAAAATGAATACTTAAATAAATATGCCATACCAAGTAAATTTGCATTTTACTTAGAAGCTGGTATACCTATGATAGTAAATTCAAAGATGGAATCTCTTGCCTATTATGTTGAAAAATATAATCTTGGTATAGTATTTAAAAATTCTAATATTTCTAATATGAGAGAAGTTTTGGAAATAAACCAAAGTGAGTATAGAGATATGATAAATAACATCATTAATTTTAGAGAAAAATTTTTATACAGTTTTGATTTTAATTTAGGAAAATAATATGAATATTATTAAAACAATAGGGATAACAGGATTTAGTAGTAGCGAAAAAGACTGCTCCCAATATTTTAAAGCACAAGAAGTGAAAAAAATGAATCAATCAGGAAATATTACTTTCCTGAATTTGGTTAAGTGATGATTATGAGAAAAACTCATGCATAAAAATTCATATGAGATAAGTCAAAATGCAAAACTACAGATAGATGGACATTTTGAAATTGGTAAAAATGTTGTTATTGAAGATTTTGTTGAAATAATTGTTGATACAAAATCCTCTTTAATAATTAAGGACAATGTCACAATCAAAAAATTTTCTCATATTAACGTAATTAATGGTTCAACAGTCATTTTAGAAGACTGGTCACATGTTGGTATGTTTAATTTGATTAATGGTGTTTGTGATATAGTGATTGGAGAGTATACTATGCTTGGGCCAAGTGTTCTTTTAAATTCATATCAACATAATTATGGAGATTTGGATAAACCTATAAGGTTATTGGGAGGAAGTGCTAAAAATTTATATATTGGTGCAGATTGTTGGATAGGACAGGGTAGTATTATTATGGAATGTATAGAAAAAAAAAGTATAATAGGGGCGGGTTCGGTAGTCTCAAAAAAAATACCAGCTTATAGTGTTGCTTATGGGAATCCTGCAAAGGTAAGAAAGAGCAGAATAGATATAAGTAATTTTGAAACAAAATAAAATAAATTTATTGAAATTACTATATTCAAATATTCAAAAGTGGATTTAATCTATTTGCTTTTTTATATGATTTTGAAGGTGTCGATAAATTTGGCATACCTAATTGTAGGAAGAAAAATTTTGCACATAAGGATATAAATGAATAAAAGAACAATTATTATAACTGGTGCAACTGGTGGCATAGGCAAAGAACTATCGATGCATTTTGCCAAACAACAAAGCTTTAATCTAGTTTTGTTAGCAACTAACAAAACAAAACTTAAGGAACTTCTACAAAGAATTATCAAAAATTTTAAAAACATAGATGTACATTATTATGATGTTAATTTAGCAAAAGAGGATGATGTAAAACAAACATTTCAAAAAATAATTACTAAATTTAACACTATTGATATACTTATAAACAATGCTGCCATTTCTGGTCCGGTTGGCTCCATAGAGTCTTTAAATCTAGATACATATAAAGCCACTATAGATGTCAACTTATATGGAGCTATACACTGTATAACAGAGAGTTTAGAAGTTATGAAACCAAACAAAAGAGGAAAAATTATCAACATATGTGGTGCTGGTGTTGGTTGGAATGCAACAGCTATTGAGAAAAGTGCATATACAACATCAAAATATGCTCTTTATGGTCTTAGTGAATCACTCTCTAGAGAGTTAATGGAGTATGATATTGATATAAACTGTATCTCACCCGGTTCTTATGACACAAAACTAAGGGATGCTCTTGTAAGTGAAGCGCAAAAAAACAACTCTACACAAGATTTGAATGATGTTAGCAAAACTATTGGAAACCTAATAAATTTTCTTATATCAAAAGATGCAAATGGACTAAGTGGTAAAATTTTTAGTTCAATTTATGATAAACCTGACGATTTACTTGATAATATGCAAGAGATAAAAAATTCATCCGATTATACAATTAGAAAAATTGATAATATTAACTTTAAAAGGATAGGTGAGTGAGTGAAATAATACAAAAAAATAAACTACTAAATGATGAAGAAAAAAAAGTCGGCTTATCTACACTAAAATCAAATCCTATAAGAATAAGTATGAATTTAACAGGAAATTGCAATATTCGTTGTACATACTGCCATCTTAGTTTCGCGAATTATTATTCTAAAAATGAAATATATTTACAACAGTTTAAAAAACTTGAACCATTTTTAAATACAACAAAGCATTTAGTTTATTTTTCATCAACTGAACCACTTTTTGCAAAACATTTTAAGGAGATATACAAGTGGACTGATAAATTTGAAGCTGAAAAGTACTTCTCAACAAATGGAATTTTGATGGATGAAGATATGTCTAGAATGATAGTAAAAGGTAATTTACACTTTTTAACTATATCTTTTGCGGGCATAACAAATAAAATGTTTGAAAAGTATCATGGAGTAGATAAACTTGATACGGTTATAAACAATATCAAAAAACTAAATGAGATTAAAAAAGCTAACAACACTGTATACCCTAGACTAAGATTAGTATTTGTACTTACTTTTGAAAACAAAGAGGAACTAAGCGGGATAATTAAACTCGCTCATGAACTAAAGTGTTCAGAGGGTATAAAAATCACTTACTTAAAAGCTTATGCACCTGAGATGGTAAATATGACACCATTTAAGCATCGTGAAACTATAGGACAGTATGTAAAAGAAGCTCAAAGTCTAGCTAAAGAGCTTGATGTGAAAGTTGAATTCGATGGTGACGACTTTAACGATTTAAATTTTAAAGAAGAGGTTCAGTACCATAAAAAATGCTATGAACCTTTTGAGAGATTTCATCTAGAAGCAGATGGTGGGGTAAGACCTTGTGTATCGCTTTCTTGTAACGATTTTGCTGGGAATATCAATGAACAAAGTGTTGAAGAGATTTGGAACTCGCCAGTATATAAAGATTTTAGAGAACGTGTAAATACAGATAATCCACCAGATGCTTGTAAAAGATGTACTCATAACTTCCATAAAGATTTCAAAAGAAAAGATATATGGGATCTTTCAGATATGGACTTATCAATTTATAATCGTAAAAAGAAAAAATCATGATACTAGTAAGTTTTAGGAGAAAATATGCGAAATAGTTTTTTTAAAAGTGATGTAAGAGCAATAATGATACATAATACAATATCCAAGATAAAAGAGTTAAATTTATTTGAAAATAAAGACTCTATAGTTAATATTGGTTCTTTTGATTTAATGGAGTATATAGATATAGACTTAAGTATAAAACTACTCCAATCATTAGAATTAGAATCAAATGAGGAAGGGTTAGATAAATATATTGAAAAAAATCGTATAAGTTCAAAAATTTTATGGGAAAAGCTAGGTTTTAAAGATAGTGTGTTTATCGATTCTGATGGCGTACATAAGAGTTTAAAGTTTAATTTAAATCTTGATATTCAAAAACAATACAATTTTACAAAAACATTTGATGTAGTTACAAACTTTAGTACTACTGAACATGTTTTTAATCAGCATGAAGTTTTTAGAAACATCCATAACCTTTGTAAAAAAGATGGAATTATAGTTCATTCATTACCTTTACAAGGTGCTTGGGAACATGGTCTATATAACTATCATCCAAATTTCTTTTTTGCTTTAGCAGATAAAAATAATTATAAAATAGAGTATTTTGGAATAAGGCATAAAGATTTACAAGATTATAATATAGTAGATTTATCCGAGCCAGAGATAAAGTCTTTTTTGAAAAATATTAGTGCATACGATACTATGGCTTCGATAGTTTTAATGAGAAAACAAGATGATGAAGAGTTCAGAACTCCTTTTCAAGGCAGATATGATAAATATTAAAAACTACTCTTTTAACCCATCATGGGGCAAGATTGTTGCAAGCTTTGAAAATGGAATATTTGATAGTTTTGAGTTTTGTAATGGTGATGAGATTTTTTATTTTCAGTATATAAAACGAGATATAGCAGATGAAGTAGCTACATTAGAAAAAAACAAATACTTTGATATAGTAACACCTTTTGATTACGGTGGATTTTACTACTCCAGTAATGAGATGCTAGAAAAAGGACTTAAAGAGTTTGAAAAAAAATGCAAACAAGAAAATATTATTTCTGCTTTTTTTAGATTTAATCCATTAATTAAACAAGATTTTAATATGTTAAAAAATTATATTGATATTATTAAAGTACAAGAACACATACTTATTGATTTAAAAAGTGATTATAAAAAAGAATTTTCAAGCGAAAAAAGACGAGATATTAATAAACAAAAAAGATACGATTATACTTTTATAAAAAATGATTCTTTAAATAATTTTTATAATGTTTATATAGAGACAATGGGAAGAATAAATGCAAATGAATATTTTTTATTTGATAAAGAAATTTTAAATAAACTATTAAATTATGGAAAAATTTTTAGCATAAATTTTGATAATAATATAGTAAATTCTGTGTTTATATTGGAAGATGATTTAAATATATACTATTTTTTAGGAGGAGGTTTAACTTCATATTTGAAATATGGGTTTAATTCTTTATTATTAGAATTAGTATCTGATTATTATAGTCAATCTAAAAACATTTTTTTATTAGGTGGAGGGAAAGATGGTCTATATAAATTTAAAAAAAGATATTCTAATCAAACAGCTCCATTTTACATAGGTAAAAAAATCTTTGATAAAGAAATTTATGATAAACTAACAATCAAAACAAAGAATAAAAATAACAATTTTTTCCCACAATACAGAAAAAAAATAATATAGGAATATTATATATGAATGTTTTATCTTTTAACAAAATTATGTATCACCCAGAGCATATACTGGCTATTAAAGATTCAAAATCAATTTTTCCAGTTCATGCAACAATAAGTTTAGGTAATTTTTGTAATCATAAATGTCTTTGGTGTACAGCTTATGAATACCAACTTGACAATGCTACTTTATTAGACTTTGACAAAATCATCTCTTTTTTAGAAAAAGCGAAACAAAGAGGCTTAAAAGCAGTCACTTATGTAGGTAATGGCGAGCCTACTGCATACCCTAGATTCAAAGAATTAGTTACTAAAATTTCTAGTATGGGTATAGAGCAAGCTATGTTTACAAATGGTTATTTGATAGATAGATTTGAAGATGAAATATTAAATCATTTTACATGGATTAGAATCAGTTTAGATGCCGGTAGTACTAATACTCATAACTTTATGCATGATGTGGATAATCACTTTGATAAAATCATAGAAAATACAAAAAGATTAATATCTAAAAGAAAAGATAAAATACCAACGGTCGGTGTTCAGTATGCAACACATCATAAGAATTTAGATGATTTATATAATAGTGCAAAGATTTCTTTTGAAATTAAAGCTGATTATTTTTCTATTAAGCCTGTCTTTAATCGTGGTGGTGTTGGTGAAAATATAGAAAAAAATAATTTAACTTATGATGATATAACACCAATAGTAGATAAAATTAAATCTGAAATTAGTAGCGATGATTTTTCAGTATTTTATAGACCCCATCAGATACTTTCACATGAACAAGAACATACGATATTTGATTATAAATTATGTGTTGCAGGTTTTTTTAATGTAAATATTTACGAGGATGACAAAATAATATATTGCGGTCCTCATAGAGTCAGTGTTGGCAAAATAACTGATGATTTAGATAATATTGAACAAAATATTGTAAAATTATCGAGTAAATTAGATTTGAGTAAATGTCCTGCTGGTTGTAGATATCATGAATTAAATAATTTAGTAGAAAATATTTTAAATCAAGAAGTTGTTTCTAAAAAACAACATACAAATTTTATATAGAAACTTATTATGGAAAAACCTATTTATTTTATAATTGCACAACCTCGGGGTGCTTCTACTTTATTACAACAACTTTTGATAAGTAATTTAGAAGTTGGCTATGTAAGCAATTTTTTAGCAAAATATTATGATTCTCATTTGGAGGGGCTAGAACTCGAAAAAGATATTTTAGACAAAAAATTTAAAAGTAATTTTCTATCTAAATACGGAAACACAGAAGGCATTAATGAACCTCATGAATGGGGTTGGTTTTGGAAAGATAAGTTAAACCTTACCGATAATGAACATTATTCTGATAATGTAGATTATACCAGTTTGCAAACAAGTTTAAAAGAGATTATAAATTATAAAAAGTTACCATTAATTATAGACAACATTTATGCAATGGCTAATGTAGTGAAACTAAAAAGTCATATACCAAATATTAGAGTTATCAATTTAACAAGAGATTTATATTTTATATGTAACTCAATTATAAATGCAAGAATAAGAAGATATGATGATATAAATAAATTCTATGGTCATCCTCCTGCGAATATAGATGAAATATTAAAAATAAAACATCCAATAGAGCAAATTGTTTTTCAAGTAAAATCAATACAAATTGAAATTGATGAAATAATTAAAAGCTTTAATCAAGAAGAGGTATTAAATATAGATTATGAATATATTTATAATAATAGTTTCAGTGTTGTGGAAAAGTTTCATAATTTTGTAAACAAAGACAATATAGAACTAGTTTATAAAGCAAAACACTTACCAAAGTTAAGCTACAGAAATGAGATAAGTCTTATTCAGGACAAATATAAAAATGACTTAGATTTTTATTATAAAAAATACTTTGGAAATTAAAATGATTAAATATATAGATTTAGGAATTAGCGAAACTGAATATGAACAAAATATTTCCCCTTTATTAAAAGATATATTTTTAAGTGGTCAATTTCTCTCTGAAATCAAAGTTAAAGAGTTTGAAGACAGTTTTGCTAAATACTGTGGTAGTAAATATGCAGTTGCCTTAAATTCAGGAACTGATGCATTAATATTTGCACTAAAAAGTTTGAATATTAAAGATGGCGATGAAGTTATTACAGTTTCTAATAGTTTCATTGCTACTGCAAATGCGATAGTTGAAGTAGGCGCTACACCTATTTTTGTAGATATAAATGATGACTTACTAATGAATACATCAATTATTGAAAAAGTAATTACAGACAAAACAAAAGCTATTATACCAGTTCATTTAATGGGTCATGTATGCGATATGGATAAGATACTTGAAATTGCTAAAAAACACAATTTAGAAGTAATTGAAGATGCCGCACAAAGTGTTGGCTCTAAATATAAGAATAAAAATACTGGCACATTTGGTAAAATCGGATGCTTTTCTTTACATCCTTTAAAAAATTTATCTGGTATAACTGATGGTGGAATAGTTATTACTGATGATTTAGATATTGCAAACTACATAAGACAAATTAGAAATCATGGCTTGATAGATAGAGATACTCAAAATATAATTGGTCGGGTATCAAGACTAAATAGTTTAGCTGCTGTGATTTTAAACTATAGATTAAAAAAATTAAATTCTATCATAGAGACAAGAAGAGAATCTGCAAAAATTTATGACAACTTACTAAAAGATATAAAGGGTATTCAAATTATTGAAGTTTCTAATGATATTTATCATACTTACCATACATATATAATAAAAGCTAGACATAGAGATGCTCTATCTTCTTATTTACTGGAAAATGGTGTTGAAACAAGAATACATTATCCTATTTTAATTCATAAACAAAAACCTTTTAATAAGCAAAAAGTCTTTCTGAAAAATACTGAAAAACTATCTTTTGAAATTTTAACACTACCAATTGCTAATGTTACAGCTGAAGATATTGAGTATATAGTGAAAACAATATTTAATTTTTACAAAGAGAACTAATTCTAAAAAGGCTAAGATAAATGGAAGTTAGTATAATTTTAATTGTTATATGTCTTTCAATAGTTCAATCTATATTCGGAGTAGGTATTTTACTATTTGGTACTCCTTTATTACTCTTGCTGGGATACCAGTTTTTAGAAAGTTTATTGATTTTACTTCCTATCTCTGCATCAATTAATTTTTTGCAAATAGCAAAAGATTATAAAGAAATAGATTTAAGTATATATAAAAATATATTATTATTAACAGTACCATTTATTGTCGTTTTTATATTTTTAGTATTCAAAAATAGTATAAATATTAACCTCATGATAGGATTATTTTTAGTTTTTATGGCCATAAAGGATAAAGTACTTTTGTTTAAAATCTGGTTTGATAAATTATTGAGTTTCAATAAGGTATTTTATGTCGTAATGGGCATAATACATGGTATTACAAACCTTGGTGGTGCATTACTTACAGCTAAAGTATTTCATACAGATTTAAACAAGTATCAAAAGAGGGCCACGATAGCTATTTCGTATATGACATTTGCACTCTTTCAAATTACAACAATACTATTTTTGGATGTAAAGTATAAACTTGAAAATTTATTATATATTTTTGTCGGGCTATTAGTTTATTTTTTTATAAATAAATTTTTATTTCATAAAATCTCAGATTATAAATATGACAAACTTTTTTCTGTTTTTTTAACAGTTACAGGTACATTATTAATTTTAAAAGGGTTGAAATGGTAATATGGTTGCTTGGCATAAGTGGTAGTGGTAAAACAACTCTAGGTTTAGAATTAAAAAAATACTTTGACAACAAAAATATAAAGTCTTGTGTAATAGATGGTGATTTAGTTAGGGACTTTTATAATAATGATTTAGGTTTTACGAAAGAGGATAGAGTAGCTAATATAAAAAGAATAATGTTAAGTGCTTATTTGCTTGAAGAAAATGGTATTATACCTATAGTATGTAATATATCTCCATTTCAAGGGTTGAGAGACTTTGCGAAAATAAAATTTAACGACTATGTAGAAATTTATCTTAAAAGAGATTTAAAAAATATTAAAAATAAAAATCATGTTTATAATAAGTCGAATGTAGTTGGTGTTGATTTAGAATTTGAAGAACCTAAATTGCCTAGTTTAATGATAAATACTTCAAGTACCGATGTAGATAGAAGTTTAAATATAATTTTAAAATATATAGGAGTTTAGTTATTGAAGTATGAGATTACCGAAGAGATATTGCAAGATTTAATAAATATAGAGGTAGGTCTTTTTTATCCTTTAGAAGGGTTTATGGACTCTAAAGACTATCATTGTGTTGTTAATAATATGAAACTCTCAAATGGCACTGTATGGACTATGCCAATTACTTTTGATATAGATAATTCTTTCTTAAAAAAAAATATTGATTTAAATGAATTGACTTTAACTTTTAAAGACCAAGATGTAGCTACCTTAACAGTAGAAGATATTTATAAAATTAATGAGGATGATATAGAAAAAATTTACAAAACTAATGATATAAAACATCCAGGTGTTAAAAAAGAATTAAGTAGAAGTAGTTACAGAGTGGGTGGGATAACTAAATTACTTGATAAATCATTATTAAATGATGTTTTAGATCCTCAAAAAACAAAAAAGTATTTTAAAACTAATGGTTGGGATACTATAGTCGGTTTTCAAACTAGAAATGTAGTTCATCGTGCACATGAGTACTTACATAGAATAGGTTTAGAATTTTGTGATGCCTTATTTATAAATCCTCTTGTAGGTTGGAAAAAAATAGGTGATTTTAGTGAAGAAGCTGTCGAAAACGGATACAAAATTATGATAAATAAGTATTACAAAGGTCTGAATATTTATTTTAATACTCTAAAAACACCTATGCGATACGCCGGACCAAGAGAAGCTATCTTTCATGCTATTATAAGAAAAAATCTGGGTTGTACTCATTTTATAATAGGCAGAGATCATGCTGGTGTTAGTGATTACTATGGTAAATATGAAGCCCATGAATTAGCTAAACAAATAATAAAAAAAGACGATTTAGGAATTAAGCTATTGCTTTTAAAAGAACCTTACTATTGTAAGGTATGTGAGCAGATGGTTAGTGAAAATTGTTGTGCTCATGACGACATAACAAGGATTAGTGGAACTGAGATTAGAGATATGTTAAGTCAGGGTATAGTTCCATCAAAAACATATATGAGAGAAGAAGTAGCAAAAGAAATTATAAAGCTCAAAGAGGAGATGTTTATTAAATGAAAAAAATTATAGCAACAGTTGGCCCATCATTGCTTCATACTACGCCATTGAGAAATATACATACAAATAAAAATATTTATAGAATAAATGGCGCACACGGGAGTATAGATGATATAGAAAAATATATTTTAGAGATTAGGTCTCAAGTTAAAGATGCAAAAATCTTAATGGATTTGCCAGGAAATAAAATAAGAACTACAAATTTTGAGAATGGATATATAGATATTGAAAATAATAAAGAATTTACAATTTCATTTAATCAAACAAACTACCAAGATTTTTTTAAACATTTAAAAATAGGTGCTGATGTATGGGCTAATGATTCTGTATATAGGTTCACAGTAAAAAAAATAGATGTAGAAATTACAAAAATTACTTTTCTTTCACACTCAACAGGAAGACTCTTGAATAACAAGGGAATGCATGTTAGAGGTATCCATGCTAACATACCATTTCTATTTGATAAAGATAAACAACTGATAAAATTAGCAAATAAATATAATTTAGACTTTGTAGGTTTATCTTTTGTGCGAGATACAAAAGATATAAAAGTCGCAAAAAAACTTATAGAAACAAGTGATATAATCGCTAAAGTTGAAACTTTAAGTGCAGTAAATAATTTAGATGAGATTTTAGAAGAAGTAGAATATATTTTAATTGATAGAGGTGACTTGTCTACAGAGATAGGTCTAGAAAAAGTTCCATCTTATCAGAGATTTATTATACAGAAAGCACTTTACTATAATAGAAAAGTTTTTTTAGCAACTCAATTTTTGAAATCTATGGAATATAACCCACTCCCTTCAATAGCTGAAATTATAGACTTGTATAATACTCTAAAAAGTGGAATTTATGGAATTCAAATGTCAGAAGAAACAGCTGTTGGAAAATATCCAGATAAATGTTTAAATGTAATAAATGATTTGATGAATGAAATAAAATCAGAGTATAAAAGTGAAATTTCATGAGTGATAAATATGCAATAGATAGTCATAAACTAAGCTACCATCCACAGAGAGTAGCTCAGTGGCAAGAAGCTGGTGACGATATGGATAAGTTAAAAAAAATCTATCCTATTTATGTTGAAGTCTCACCTGTTGGTGCTTGTAATCATAGATGTACATTTTGTGGTGTTGATTACATTGGTTACCAAAATGTTAGATGGGACACGGAGCTTTTAAAAACTAGGCTAGATGAAATGGCTCAAAAAGGGGTAAGAAGTATAATGTTCGCTGGAGAAGGAGAACCACTTCTTCATAAAGAGTTAGATCAAATTATTGAACACTGCTCAAATGTTGGTATAGATAGCTCTATTACTACAAACTTCGTATTTTTAAATAAAAAAAATGTAGATAAAATATTTAAAAATGCTTCTTGGGTAAAAATAAGTATTAATGCAGGAACTAAAAAAACATATTCTGAGATTCATAGAACAAAAGAGGAAGATTTTGACAAAGTAATTGAAAATATGAAATTGGCTGTTAAAACAAAGAAACAAAATAATTACAAATGTACTCTAGGTGCACAGATGTTACTTCTGCCAGAAAACAAAGATGAAGCACTTGTCTTAGCAAAAAAAGTAAAAGAAATAGGACTTAATTATCTTGTAATTAAGCCTTACTCGCAACATTTATTTAGTGAGACTAAAGTTTATGAAGATATTGACTACAAACCAATGTTAGAGTTAGAAAGAGAACTTGAAAAACTAAATGACGATACCTTTAATGTAGTTTTTAGAAGTAACACTATGAAGAAATTAGATACAGGACACTCTTATAAAAAATGTTACTCAACTCCATACTTTTGGGCACACTTAATGGCTAATGGTGATATGTATGGATGTAGTGCATATTTGCAACAAGATAAATTTTGTTATGGCAATTTAAAAGAAAATTCATTTCAAACGGTTTGGGAAAGCGAGAAAAGACAAAAGTCTATAGCTTATGTAAAAGAAAAGCTTGACATCTCAGGATGTAGAGCAAACTGCAGAATGGATGAGGTAAACAGTTATTTATGGCGCTTACAACATCCACAAGCCCACGATAGTTTTATATAAGGAAGCATATGATAAATTTTAAAGTGGTAGTAACAGGAGGAGCTGGTTTTATAGGATCCCATATGGTAGATTTGCTAGTTTCTCATAATTATGAAGTAACAGTTATAGATAATCTTGCAAATGGACGCTTAGATAACATTGAACATAATAAAGATAAAATTAGATTTGTTAAAGCAGATATTTGTGATTACGAAATACCTTTAGATAAATATTTTGAAAATGTTGATTATGTATTTCACTATGCAGCATTGGCTGATATTGTTCCTTCTATAAACAATCCCATTAAATATCATAGAGCAAATGTAGATGGAACAATTAGGGTTTTAGAAGCTGCAAAAAAGAGTAAAAGCTTAAAAAAATTTGTTTATGCAGCTTCGAGTTCTTGTTATGGAATTCCTGATATTTATCCAACCCCTGAATCCAGCCCAGTATTACCAGAATATCCTTATGCTCATACAAAAACTGTAGGCGAACAATATGTTATGCACTGGGGAAAACTATATAGTATGCCAGTAGTTTCTATGAGATTTTTTAATGTTTATGGCGTAAGACATAGAACTAGTGGAACTTATGGTGCAGTCTTTGGAGTATTTTTAGCACAACTTTTAAATAATAAACCACTTACAATAGTAGGGGATGGTGAACAAACTAGAGATTTTACCTATGTTACAGATATAGTTGAAGCTTGTTATATGGCAAGCCAAAGTGATATAACACAAGAAATTTTTAATGTTGGTAGTGACAATACCTACAGTATAAATTATCTTGTAGAGCTTTTAGGTGGGGAAAAAATATACATTCCAAAAAGACCAGGCGAACCTGATTCTACATATGCAGATATTACTAAAATAAAAATTTTTTTAGGATGGAAACCAAAAGTTAGTTTTGAAGATGGTGTGAAAATTATGCTCGAAAATATTGAACAATGGAGAGAAGCTCCTATCTGGGATGAAAATTCTATAGAAGAAGCTACTAAAGACTGGTTTGATTGCTTAGGTAATAAATAGATGCTAAATTCTAAAGATATTAGAGATAAAACTATTGCTTTATCTTGTAGTAGCGGTGCTGGTCATTTAGCCCCATCTCTATCTTGCATAGAAATTTTAACAACTTTATTTAGTGAATTTTTGAATTATAATATAAATGATGCTAGAGATGATTTTAGGGATAGGTTAATTTTCTCTAAGGGTCACGGTGCTTATGCTTACTATGTGATTTTAAATGAACTTGGTTTTTTACCAAAAACAGAATTAGATAAGTTTTATAATGGTTCAAGTATTAAAGGTTGCTTAACTCAAAACTTAGATTATATGATAGAAGCTTCAACAGGTTCTTTAGGACATGGCTTACCAATTGCTGTAGGAATGGCACAAGCTTTTAAAATGCAAAACAAAAAGCAAAAGGTTGTCTGTATTGTTGGAGATGGGGAGATGCAAGAGGGAAGTAACTTTGAAGCATTGGCACTTGCGTATAGGTTCAAACTTGATAATTTGCTTTTAATTGTTGATGCTAATGGTCTCCAGGCAATGGATAGAGTTGTGGATGTAGGACTTGATAACGATAGATTATCAAAAGTGTTAAATGTATATAGTGATAATTTCAGTAGAGTTAATGGACATTGCGAGAAAGAACTAAGATTACAGATGAATAAATTTTTTACTAAAAATAATGATAGTTTATCTATAATGGTTTGTGATACTATAAAAGGTAAAGGTATAGAGATCTGTGAGAATTCTATAGCTCATCATTTTAGATGTCCTACCCAAGATGGTTATGTATTAGGTTGTGATGATGAATAACTTAGTATCAAAACAAATTGTAATGGAAGAGATATATAAATATTTTAAAAATGACAGAAAAATGACTTTGCTTGTTGGAGATATGGGTTTTGCCGTTTTAGATAATTTTTTTAATAATCATAAAGACAGAACTTTCAATACCGGGATATGTGAACAGGCAACAATTAGTATGAGTGCCGGAATCTTTCTAGCAGGGTTAAAGCCAATTGTTTATTCTCAGGTTCCTTTTTTAGTTATGCGCGCGTATGAGCAAATAAGATATGACTTAAATGAGCATAAAATGAATGTTAAACTTATAGGTGTTGGCGCCGATAATTATTTTGATGCGTTAGGGAGAAGTCACTGTATGGATGATGATGATGTGGAAATGATGAAAATTTTTAGAAATTTTAAACTATATTCACCAACAAAAGAAAGTTTAAAGAATGATATAAAAGATATGTTTGACTATAAAGGTCCAACATATTTAAGATGTTTATAAAGAGGAAATATGGCAGAATTAATACTTGACGGTTCAAAAATACTTTGGCACCAAGATAGACTTAAACAGTGGGTGGAAGGTAAAAGAATAGTACCTATTACAATAGATATGGCTCTTACTCAAGCTTGCCAATATAATTGTGTGTTTTGTTATGCAAATATGCAAAGAAATAAACCGCATAAAATAACTATGCCTATTATGAAAAACTTTTTAGACGATTGTGCTGAAGTAGGGGTGAAAGCTATAAGTCTTGTTAGCGATGGAGAGAGTACAGCAAATCCAATATATGAAGATGTGATTATATATGGGAAAAAAGTTGGTCTAGATATGGCAATCGCAACTCATGGAAATACTTTAACAGAAGATGTTTTAAGAAATATTCTGCCATCTTTGACATATTTGAGGTTTAATTTTAGTGCAGGAACAGCTCAAAGATATAGTGAAATTATGGGTGTTGATATAGCAAAGTTTTATGAAACATGTGACAATATTAAAATGGCTATGAAAATTAAAAAAGAGTTAAACCTTGATGTAACAATTGGTATGCAAATGGTACTTATGCCAAAAGATGGAGACCAAATTATTCCACTTGCAAAATTAGGAAAAAAGCTTAGACCAGACTACTTAGTAATAAAGCATTGCAGTGATGACGAAGATGGAACTTTAGGCGTTGATTATCATAAATATGAAGAGCTTTATGATTTATTGCATGAAGCTGAAAGCTATAGTGATGAAACATACTTAGTAAAGGCAAAGTGGTCAAAAATAACTTCTAAAGGAGTTAGACATTATAGCAGATGTTATGGAACACCATTCCACCTGCAAATGTCTGGAACTGGACTTATCGCTCCTTGTGGAAGCTTTTTTAATGAGAAGTATAAACGGTATCATATAGGTAATATTACAGACCCAAATACACGCTTTAAAGACATACTTAAGAGTGATAAATACTGGGAAGTAATGGATTTCTTAGCATCTGATAAATTTGATGCGTGTAGTATGTGTGAAACTCTATGTTTACAAGATAAGACCAATGAAGTTTTAGATGCCTATAAAAAGAGAAATATTGATTTAAATATTCCAATCGGTAAAAAACCACAGCATATAAATTTTATTTAGGTTGATGTAATGAGAATAGTATTTGTAAGTGGTGATTTTAATATATTACACCCTGGTCATTTAAGACTTTTAAAGTTTGCTAAAGAGAGTGGAGACTATCTCATAGTGGGCGTAAATAATGATAAACTCAGCAATAATAAAGGAATGCCACAAGATATAAGACTTGAATCTATTAAAGCTACTAGTTATGTTGATGAGTCTTTTATATTAAATGAATCAGCTGTTGAGTATATTAAAAAAAATAAACCTGATGTAGTTGTAAAAGGTAAAGAACATGAAGATGAAGAAAATATAGAGTTAGCAACTATAAATAAATACGGAGGAAAACTTTTATTTAGTTCTGGGGAAATAGGTTTTTCATCATTAGATTTATTAAAAGAAGATTCTTCTTCTGGTTTAAATTTAAAACATTCTATAAAATACCAAAATAGGCATAAATTTGAATTAAATAGATTAAAAAGTATAATAGAAGATTTTTCAAAATTAAAGGTACTTGTAATTGGCGATACAATTGTAGATGAATATATAACGTGTGAGCCATTAGGTATGAGTCAAGAAGATCCAACTATAGTAGTTTCTCCTTTGTTTAATGATAGATTTATAGGCGGAGCAGCTATAGTAGCTTCTCATGCTAAAACACTTGGTGCAACAGTAGAATTTATTTCCGTGTGTGGGGATGATGAAAGTTGTCAATATGTAAAAAATGGGTTAAAAAAATTAAAAATTAAAACATCTATATTTACAGATAGCTCGCGTCCAACTACTTTAAAACAAAGATTTCGTGCTAATGATAAAACGATGCTAAGAGTAAATCATCTAAAACAACATGCTATCTCAAAAACTATTCAAAATCAAATCCTTAAAAAAATAGAAAAAAGGATTGGTAATTTAGATTTAATTATATTTTCAGATTTTAGTTATGGACTTTTAACAAATCATGTAATAAAAGAAGTAAGTAAATTAGCAAGTAAAAATAACATAATAATGTCAGCTGACTCTCAAAGTTCATCACAAGTAGGAGATATATCAAAATTCAAAGATATGACACTTGTTACTCCAACTGAAAGAGAAATCCGATTGGCACTAAGTAATTTTGAATCCGGTCTAGTTGTGCTTTCTCAAAAACTAAACGAAAGTTCCAATGCCAAATATATTTTTACAACTCTCGGTGCTGAAGGTATTATGATATATAACTCTAATAAAAATGAGCTTCTAACTGATAATATCAATGCTTTAGCCAATATTGTTAAAGATGTTAGTGGGGCAGGAGATTCATTACTTACAGCCAGTTCTATGGCTTTATGTGTTGGAGCAAATATTTGGGAAAGTGCTTATATAGGTTCAATTGCGTCGGCTATTCAGGTAAGTCGAATAGGAAATATACCTATAAAAAAAGATGAAATTTTAAAAGAACTGAATTAATGAAAGCATTACTCTTATCAGCAGGATTAGGTACAAGGCTTAGACCTATTACAAATATCATTCCAAAATGTTTAGTGCCAGTAAATGGGAAACCTTTATTAGAATATTGGCTTGAAAATTTGTCAGATGCAGGCGTAAAAGAATTTTTAATAAATACATCTCATCTTCATGAGCAAGTTGAATATTTTGTGGCACATTCTAAATATAAAGATAATATCACCCTAATATATGAAGAAAAACTTTTAAATACTGGTGGAACTCTTTTAAAAAATAAAGAGTTTTTTAATAATGAAGCGTTTATGTTAGTTCATGCAGATAATCTATCTTTTTGTGATTTTGAAGTTTTTATTAGTTCTCATAATCAAAGAGCAAAAAATTGTGAAATTACTATGATGCTTTTTGAGAGCGACAATCCTAGTAGTTGCGGAATAGTAGAGTTAGATAAAAATAGCGTTGTTCAAAGATTTCATGAAAAAGTAGATAATCCACCATCTAACTTAGCCAACGGTGCTGTATATATTTGTGAACCATCAATATTTGAGCTTTTAGAATCTTTAAATAAAAAAGATATAGATTTTAGTAATGACGTTTTACCTGAGTACATGGGTAGGATAAATACTTTTTTAAATAATGTATACCATAGAGATATTGGAACTATAGAAAGTTATGGGCTTGCTCAAATAGAATTTTATATAAAGACATTTAATGGATTATAACCTTTTTAAGTTTCACTTAGAAAAAAATCAAAAATTATATATATCACCTTGTTCAACACTTACTAAAAAACTAAAACAAGACCTTGAACTTAAAGGTATAAAAGTAAGTGGATTTGTTGATAAGCACAATAAAGAATCAATAAAGCCATCACAAATAAAAAATTTAGAAATTGATAGTATTCTCATATTGTCACCAAAATATGATTTAGAAATTGCATATAATTTATCAAAATATATAATTGTTAAAAAGTTGATATCAATTACTAAAAAAGATATGTATTACTTTAAAAAAAATATTTTCTTACAGATATTATTTTATCATATTTATAAGTACTTATCTGTATTAATAAAATTTATATTCAAATCTTTAAATATAAAATTCTCTATTCTTTGTAGTGCTCGCATAGGAGAATTTGTTTTAAGAAGTGAAAAATTTATTCGTGCCAATAGAGATAAAAATAAAAAATATTTACTTCTTTGTAGCAGAGATAAAAAAGATATAGCAAATATTACAGTATGTAATTTATATAAAAAAAGGTTTGCAAAAGAGACAGATACATTTTTTATCCAAAATAGTTTTTTAGCAAAACTATTAAATCAACCTTTTTATGATGACTTTACTCTTAACTTGCAACAAACATCTAACGAATTTTTACTTTATATAGATAAGCAACCATCGATTTCTTTTGATAAAAAAGAAGTTGAATACGGTAAGGATATGTTAGAAAAACTTAATATTGCAACACCATATGTATGTATATTCGCAAGAGATAGTAACTACTTAAAAACTAATTTTCATCACGATGATTATTCTCATCATGATTATAGAGATTGTGATATAAAAACATATAACAAAGCAATAGAATATTTAATACAAAAAGGGTTCACTGTAGTTAGAATGGGAAGTAGTGCTTTAAAGCCATCTAGCTTTAAACATGAAAATTTCCTTGATTATTCCTTTTCAGAGATTAAAAATGATTTTATGGATATTTTTTTAATCTCTGAATGTACATTTATGCTAGGTAATACTTCTGGGCTTGTTGATGTTTGTAATGCATTTAGTGTCCCAAGAGTTGGAGTTAATCACATGCCAATAGATCATGCACCATATGCAACATCTAAAGATATTTTTATTCCTAAAAAACTTCTTTTTAATGGCAAGTACCTTGGCTTATATGAGTATTTAAATATGATGGAGTACTCTAATTTAAATCACTGGGACGCAAATAGTTATAGGCAATTAAATATTACAATAGAAGATAATTCAGAAAATGAAATACTCTCAATAGTAAAGGAATATTTAGGTGATTATAGCTACAATAAAGGTGATAAACAAAATCAAGAAACATATCAAAAGATACACCTCCATAGCAAACAGTTTAAACAAGTTCCAACGAGGATAGGTGCAGATTTCTTAAAAAATAACAAATGGTTTATCCAATCAAAAAACAGGTAATAATATTATGGAAAAATTTATAAAGTACTATGTCAATAATCTTACAGATTTACTAAACCATATAGATTCAAAAGCAATAGAACAAATTAAAAATGTACTCGACACTACAATCGAAAAAAAATCAAAAATATATATTATTGGAAATGGTGGAAGTTCCTCAACTGCATCTCACATGTCTAATGATTTAGGTGTTGGTTTAAAACTTCGTAGTATAAGAAATTTTAATGTTGAAAGTCTAAGTGATAATAATGCTGTTTGTACAGCAATTGCAAATGATACTGGATATGAAAATATTTTTTATACACAGGTTAAAGATAAGATAAATAAAGATGATGTTTTAATAGCAATCTCATGTAGTGGAGATAGCCCAAATATAGTAAAAGCTGCAAAATACGCAAAAGAGGTAGGAACAACGATCGTTGGTGCTACTGGATTTGGCGGTGGTGAACTAAAAAATTTATCTGATATAAATTTTCACATCCAAACTCAAAAAGGTCAATATGGTTTAGTAGAAGATATGCATATGATACTAGATCACATTATATTTAGTTATTATATCTCTTTAAAGCCGACAGAATAACTTTATACTAAAACCAAACTATTCCCAGCTCTTTGGTTATTTTGTAAAGAACTTTTCAACTCTTTAAGTTTTTTAGCAGTGATGCCATAATCACTAAACTCAGTTGAAATATCTAGTTTTTTTAATAATTCTCTTAACTTATTAGAGGAAAGCTCACCAAATATTTCTATCAAAGCGTCGTCTATAAAATCATATTTTCCTACAACATTATCTATGAGCATCGGCAGAGTAAAGCTACAGGCTATACCATGGTCGATACCTTTATGAGCGGTAATATAATAGCTCATAGCGTGAGCGACTGCCGTTTGTGTATTTGAAAAAGCAAGCCCTGCGTACATACAAGCTTTCATAATGTTGTCTCTATATTCTAAATTATCTAAGTTTTGACAAAGCTGTACCAAATTTTGCATAATTAGTTTTGCTGATTTTACTGCATATATTATTGTAATTGGGTTTGCATTTTTGTTCCAAATTGATTCTAGTGCATGAGATAGAGTATCAAGCCCAGTTTGTATAGTAATATTTTTTGGAACACTTAGAGTTAAAGTTGGGTCATAAATAGCCACTTCACTAAATAAATCACTTAGATGCAGAGAATATTTTTTCTTTTCATTCATATCCCAGATGGTAGCCCAAGGAGTTATCTCACTTCCTGTTCCCGCTGTTGTGGGGATGGAAATAATAGGTATGATTTTGTAGTTTTTTTTAGGAGTTTCAGCCTTGATTATATTTGTTACAAATTTAGCTTCTTTGGTGTCATTATAAACACTAAAGTACTTTGCAGTATCTAGTACGCTTCCCCCACCCATAGCAACTATTAACTCAAACTCTTTTTTGTGAATTTGATTGTATGTTTTTTCTAAGTCTTTAAACTCTGGATGTGATTTAACATCAGTAACAATATCAACTATAGAGTTCGTTAAAGTATTTATTTTATCTACAAACCCTCTATTTAAAAAACCTTGTGATGTTATAAGTATAGTTTTTCTTCCATTTATATACTTAGCAATATTTTCTAGTTCATTATTTGCATATACTATTTTTGTTGGCATATAATATGAAAATTTCTGATTCATGAAAATTTACTCACTTTTACTACATCTAGTGGTGGTCTTGGTGTTTGAGCATCTATGCCACACTTGAGGTATAAAAATTTTACACCTTTGTCATCAGATAGTGCATCTGTACTCTCTATTATCTCTAATCCTGAAGCTTTAGCTATCGCTATATAATCGACATGTTTTTGATAAGTGTTTTGTCCGCCTGTACTTTTGTTTGATTCATTATCAAATAAAATATAAGTTAAGTCTAAATCTTTATATCTCCCTGCGGTTGTCAGTCCACCCATATGCATAACAAACTCAGCATCGCCACCACAAACTATAACTTTTTTACCACCCATAGCCGCGCCAAGACCTAAACTCAAAGCTCCACCCATATTTCCAGCCATATAGAAGTTATTTGTCTCCTTCATGAAGCTATACATCTCTCTTGCAGTATTTCCAGTTGTGCCTATGAAAAGTGTATTTGTGTTTTTAAACTTATCATTGAGTAATTTTAAATACTCACTTCTTGGAGTGTACATTGACAAGTCTAATTCATGTTCAGGGTCTAGTTCTATTTTAGTAAAAGAGTCTTTTTTAATAATGCATATAGTATTTTCATTATCGCATCTATTTATTTGTGAGATTGCATTATTTATGTCAGTTGCATCTAAGATAACATTTTCATATCCATAAGCATCTATTAGCTTTGGAAGTTCAGTTGCAAGATGCTGATGCTGTATCTCGCTATCGCCATTGCTATATGTTCTCCAACTTGTAAGGATAGGAAATGTTATATCATAAGGTTTTAAAAGACTTGTGATGCAACTTCCCATGTTTGTAACACCAGAAGATTGTACTATCACTATAGGGCTTTTACTAGACATCTTTAGTCCAGATGCTATGGAACAGGCTACTGCTTCACTTGCACATGAGATATACTCTATATTAGGGTTGTTTATAGCCTCGTTTATGACATACTTCGCAAAACTACATGGAACTACACAAAGATGCGTATAACCACTCACAATGAGCTGATTTACGAATTCTTTAGTATCTAGTGCCATTATTTTGTACCTGGGATTAAATCTAGTATTTCTTTGATAGATAAAAGTGATTCTTCAGCTTCAAAGCTTCTGTCATTTTCTAAAATAGATTTAGCAACATTCATCATTCCAGGATAAGCCGCACGAAGCATATGGTTTGCATATATAACCACATTTATTCCAGCTTCACTTAACTCTTTGGCAGTTATTTGATTATAGCTTGTAGGTACAACAACGATTGGTATATGCGCATCGTACTCTTTAAAAAGTTTACAAAATTCTAAAATTTCATCAGGTTCTTTTTGACGAGAGTGTATCATGATGCCATCAGCCCCAGCTTCTACATAAGCTTTTGCACGAGTTATTGCATCATCCATCCCAGCTTCTAATATCAGACTCTCTATTCTAGCTATTATCATAAAGTCGTCTGTTATCTGTGCTTTTTTACCTGTTTGGATTTTTTGGCAAAAATTTTCTATGGTGTCTTGTGTTTGAGTTACATCATTACCAAACAAAGAGTTCTTCTTTAAACCTGTTTTATCTTCTATGATAACGGCACTTATGCCTGTTCTCTCTAGTGTTCTAACAGTAAACGTGAAATGTTCAGCTACACCGCCAGTGTCTGCATCGTATATCATAGGTTTTGTTGTAACTTCAAATATTTCGTTTATTGTATTTATTCTTGTACTAACATCAACTGCTTCAATATCTGGTTTACCTTTTGAAGTGGAGTCAGTTAATGAACTTGACCACATCCCATCATACTCTAGTCCATTATCACTTTTGATATTTTCTACTATCAAACCACTAAGAGCATTGTGAGACTCCATGATTCTTACAATGGGTTTAGCTTCTAGGAGTCTTTTTAATCTACTTCTTCTTATGTCTGGTGTAGTGCCTATCTCTTTGAGTGATTTGTTTAACTGAGTTGAAGAAATACCTTCTGTGTAACTAGGTTCAACTAACTCACCGCCCCACTTAGCCAAAGTATCTATAACATCTTGTCTAGTTTTGGACTGTACGCCATTTTTCCAGTCATCACCATGAACTACAATATCAGGTTTTAAAAGCTCAAGATTTGGTTTATAGTCTAGGGTTTTTTGAGGAATTACTTTTACAACTCCCTTTATATTTTCTATAACATCTTTTCTCTGCTCATAAGTCATATATGGAAGTCTTTTATAACTAGCTATTGCCTTGTCCGTGAGTAAACCTACTGTAACATCACCAAGTTGTGCTGCTACTTTAAGTATGTTCATGTGTCCAGGATGTACTAAATCCGCACTCATTCCTACATAAATTTGTTTAGGTTTTGATTGCACTTTACTTATCCTCTATATTTGTGTATTGATTGTACGACCACTCTTTTATGACCTTCGTCCAATCTCCGTAGAGTAATGTAAGGTATTGTTTGGTCTCTTTTGGTACTTTGAGCTTTTTATCTTTAAAAACTATTGAAGATGCAGGAAAGCAAATATCTTTAGGAGCAGATAATTTTCTTGAACCAACCATCCAGTATAAATTACTATTATGCTCATATTTTAGCTCTATATCAACAAAAAAAGAGTTTGAGGTTTTATCATCAGTTTCATTAAATACTTTGATTACCATTGGTAATTGTTCTTGAATTTTATCTAGAGTTATTTTGCAACTATGAATTGAACATTTCCAGTTGTTGGCTGTACAATAAGTAGAAGTGTAGCTAGACAAAAATTCGTTTAATATTTCTAAAATCATATCTTTATCTCTGCTTTGACATGCAAAATCTACATCAATATCCCAAGCCATTAAAGAGTTGTCTCTGATAATACCAAGTAGTGTTCCATGATCTATATGATAAGTAATGCCTTTTTTGTTAAAAATGTCTGCTAGATCAAACATCAACTCTTGAGCTAATAGTAGTTTATCTCCATCAAGTTGCACTTTTATATTATTTAGATTAAGGATATTTATTTTTTCTTTGTCTATATTTATATCAAGAAGTTGTTGATATATTTCATCATCAAAAGAGCTTGCAATAGCCACTTCATCATAGTCAAGATTTGCAATCTCACTTGGAGGAATAATCTCTACATCGAAAAATGCCGTATTATGAATATCTGTATTGTTATCACTGTACGCGAGGATATTTACATTACCTTGAGTTTGGTAAAAATTGTATGCATCTTTTCCAAACTCTCCCGCTCCAAAAATAATTATATTTTTCATTAGGTCTCTGTTTTTGCTTGGAGGATAAAGTAGTATCCTTTAGATTCACCAATGTGTTCAGCTTCAAAGCCTTTAGCTACTTGTGGAATCTTAAAAGGCTCAAAAATAATATAGTTTTTATCATCTTTGATTGTTAAATATTCTTTATATGAATCATAATCAATAATAAAGTTGCATCTGACATTGTTATATCTTGAGAATCTCAACTTTGAGAGGTTGTTCAATGAGGATAAAAGAAGTAATTGTGAATAGTTGATACCATAAGCAAAGTTTATCATTTCACTTCTCATTCCACCTGTTCTTGAAGCTATTTCTATTACATAAACTTCATGTTTTGGTGTTACTCGTAACTCTATGTGAGATGCGCCATATCTTATGTTAAATGCGTCTAATATCTTAGGAGTTATATCTTTGATTAGGTTTTTGGTTGTAATGTCAATCTCAGCTGGAATAGTGTGGCTGACTTCCATAATATGTGGTAAATCATGTATAAATTCACTATTAATGGCAACAATTTGATGAGAAGTATTGCTTGTTATGGTTTCACAGCTAAACTGAACACCTTCTATATACTCTTCTATTAGTATCTTATTGTTACTTGAGAATTTTATTGCTTTAGTAAATGCTGCATCAAATTGTTTTTTATCTGTACAGTAGCTCAATCCTCTACCAGCAGAACTATCAGATGGTTTAACAATACAAGGAAACTCATCCCATGTGGTTTTTAAACTTTCATCTACAATCTGAAATCTGGGATTTTGTATATTTGCTTTTTCTAAAACATCTTTCATAAGAATCTTATCGGTGGTGTCTTGAGCACATTGATATGAGTTTGTATTTAAACCCATTTTTTCTCCTACAAAACAAGCTGTAAGGTTTCCAAGTTCTGTTGCACTTGTAAGCACCACATCTATTTTATACTCTTTTGCCTTTTGTAAAACAGCCTCTTTGTTAGCAATATCTATATGCAAAAATTCATCACACCATTTTGAACCTACGCAATCTTTGTCCATATCTAAGACAATGGTATAAAAAAACATCTTTTTAGCTTCTAAAATCAGGTCCAGTTGGAGATGACTTCCGCCTAAAATAAAAATTTTTCTCATTAGTTTATAGTTCCCCAAATTACAACTTCACTGCTACGGACTTTAACATCGTTTTGTATGTTGTCATATTTTAAATGCATCGTTTGAAATTCCCTTAAGTCTAACTCTTTTTGTAGTACATCGACCATCTCAAGAGTATCGTAAAATTTGCAAAAGACTCCATCTTCGCCAGTAATACCATTTTTTATGATAATACTATTTTCTTCAACTAACTCACCCTTACCATTTCTAAAGTCATCAATCTCTCTAAATCTTATGAAAAATGGTATATTTTTTTTAATTAAATTGTTTTGTTTTATATCTTGGAGAAGTTTTACAAAGTCATTTTTAGGGATATAATAAATAGAATTAGCCAAGACTAAAACATCTGCTTTTATATCAGATGAGCTAGTACAAAACTCTCTCATATCAAGTGAAAAAAAATCAAAGTTATTTTTGTTTTTGGAGTTATTAAAATTTTCATTAGCATAGTTAATCAAACTATCATTTAAATCTACACCAACAACATTATTATTAAACTCAAAAGGTAACATTAGGTTGCATCCATTAGAACAACCAAGCTCTAAAAATTTTAAATCTTGTTTTGTGTGAAATTGATATTTAAAAAAGAATTTTATAAAATATTCGTCTGGATATTTTAATCCTTTAATGTTTTTAATATCCAAATCTAACCCCTATTTATATGTCTATTTATTATATCTACTATTTGATAAGCCTTTTCTTTTGTAAATCTAAAGTCATTAAACAAGTTGAGAATTTCATCATGTATTTTTTTTGTATTGGAGTTTTTTACAGGATTTGGAGTATAGTCAAAGTCTACTTGCGGATAATGACTACTGGCAAATAAACCATCAACTTTAAATATCTCTTGTAAAATTTTGTCTTTATCTTTTATCAAAATCGAAAATCGCCAATTATTAAACTTGTCTCCTAGATGCAGATGCTTTGGGATATTATCTTGATATATTTTGGTTAACTCTTCTTTGTGTTTTTTCATAAGTGGTATTTGTCTTAAAATTTCATCTTTATACTCTACAAACTCTTTTACTTGAGTTTTGTCTTTAAAAATATTTTTAAATTTATCATCTTTTAAAAATCCATATCCACCATAACCTATATCTACATATTTTGAATAACCAGAGCTAAAAAGAGCCATATCCGCATAAGAACTTTCAATATCATAGTCAAATTCTTGGATGCAAGGACACATATCATCAATAATAAATATATCTTTGTTTATTGATTTTATTTTTTTAAAAAGTGGTTGTATATCAAACTCAATCCCAAATGTTTTTACAAAAAGCAGACCATCAATAGTTTTATCTTGAGTGATTTTTTCTAAAATCAGATTTTCATCCATACATAAAGTCTCAAGATTTATGTCGCAAAACTCAAACTCTTTATTTGCTCGTATAAAAGTGTCGGGAACTATAGGGCATACATTTAAAGGAAGTAGGAACTTTTTATTGCTTATGGAGTTTAAAACATTATATAAAACACTAGCAGCTCTATCTTCAAACAAAATCATTTGAGTTTTTCCAAAATTGCATCTACTAAAGTTAAAGCACCATTTGGATTGATGTGTTTTTTTGCTTTGTTTTGCATCTCTAATCTCTTATTTTTATCTTTTAAAAGAAGAACAGTTTTAGTTAAATTATCTAATAATTTTTCATCATTATACCAGCCAATATTTATGAGCGTTCCAGCTTTATCCCATCCTTGTGTGTCATCTTTAGCATTATCAACAAGTAATATTGCTATAGTAGGTGTTCCGATTCGAGCTAGTTCATACAAGGTTTGTCCACCGCTTGCTATAGCTAGGTCATTGTTTTGCATTAAATCTACCATAGTTGAGGTGTCGGCATTAAAGATAAGATTTGTGTTTTTATCTTTGTATGACTCAATTTCTTTTATATTTGTAAATCCCAAACCAATAACTATATTTTTTTTAATATCTGGAAAATTATCTACTAGATTTTTTAGTATTTTTGGAGTTAAATTTCTTACATCAGCACCACCAAAGGTTACCATGATGCTTTCTAGATTTTGCCCGATATTGTTTTGTTTAGCTCTTGTAAACTCTTCTCTGAGTGGAGTATAGTTACTTCCTAGTAGATATGTGACATTTTCCTTTTTTGGGATAAAGTGCTCTTTTTCATCACTTAAAACTGTCCAATCAACAACAAAACCTTTATCTAAAACATTTCGTCTTTTTTCATCATCTATAAAAATGACATTTTTTCCTAAAGCTTGTATGTTTAAGATTTGCTCATTTGTGATTTGTATAGAGTCTATTAATATAAATGAACTATCTTGTAGCATATCTAAAAGTTCTTGTTGCTTTTGGGACCAATTGAGGATTGTATGAGTTGTTTTAGCTAAGATAGACGATATGCTATCATCTGCATTTACAATAAAGTTTATATCAAAGTTATAGTGTTTAAAAATAGTACTGATGGACAAACATCGTGTTATATGCCCAAATCCAAAAACACGACCACCTTCTGTAACTACAGTTAAGAGTTTATTTTTCAAACCTGTCACCAAATTTATAATCTTTAGTTGCTACTTTATCTAAAAACTCATTTAAATATTTTGGATGCATACCATATCCAGGGCGAACACTTTTTAAATTGGATGTAGTGAACTTTTCGCCTTTTTTTATATTTTTACTGACATAAATACTTCGGCTGTAGTTTCTGTTTTTTTGTTTTGACTCATTCATACTATAATCAACTTTGCCCAACAGTTGTTCAGTATCTCTTATCTTTTGAACCATCTCTTTAAAATCTTTTGCATCCATAGAAAACTCACAGTCAGCTCCACCTATAGACTTGTCTAAAATGAAGTGTTTTTCTATGACTTTTGCGCCATGACTAACG
>Ga0265295_1002017_pt1 | contig 33710 bp, 22 predicted proteins | sample Munlansysbiofilm_FD_192503 | JGI IMG/M metagenome (GOLD analysis project Ga0265295, IMG submission 192503) | Leachate microbial communities from a municipal landfill in Southern Ontario, Canada - Methane capture system biofilm | ecosystem: Engineered > Solid waste > Landfill > Unclassified ... | reverse complement strand
CGCTCCCGTTCCCGTCCCAAAAGTCCCAAAAGTCCCAAAAGTCCCAAAAGTCCCAAAAGTCCCAAAAGTCCCAAAAGTCCCAAAAGTCCCAAAAGTCCCAAAAGTCCCAAAAGTCGGCTTTTTTGTCTTTTTTGGCTTGTAGTACTGTTGAAATCCCTTATTGTATGATATTTACTTTCGCCTATATTTATGGTTGTTCAAGAACGGAGATTAGTTTTTATGTCCAAACTGAAGATTGCCGTGATGGTGCATTCACTGCGCCTGGGGCTTGAAAAAGGTGTAGAATGGACCGCGAGCATGGGCGTTCCCGGGGTGCATATAGCTTGCAAACCAGGTTTCAGACACCAGGACATGGACCTGGCGGCGCGGAAAAAATTTCTGCGTTGGCTACAAGACTGCGGCGTTGAGCTTTCCGCCATTAGTGCCTGGGGCGGGCATGAGGACCTGGGGCGCGAGGAGGGTCTGCGCGAGACCATCGAGGAGGGCAAGCGCCTGCTCGAGTTTGCCGCCGACCTCGAGTGCGGCATCTGGCAGGGGCACTGCGGCATTGTGCCGCACAGCTCGGATGACCCAAAATGGGCGCGCTTTGTCGATTCCTTCGCTGAAATCTGTCGTCACGGCGAGAAAGTCGGTGCCAAGCTGGCGGTAGAGACCGGCCCCGAGCCGCCGCTCACCTTTCTGCAGATGATCGAGGATGTGGGCAGCACTGCGCTCTGCGCCAACTACGACCCGGCCAATCTGATACTCTGGCCGGCCAGGTACATGAAGGAGGCCGGTCAGCCCTATGACCGCGAGAAGGCCTTTGCTGAATATCAGCCGGTCGAGGGTGTCAAGGTGCTGGGCAAGCATATAATCCACACTCACGCCAAGGATGCAAAAGTGTTCCCTGGGGACGAGCGCAAAGAGGTCCCCCTGGGCGAGGGCTGGCTGGACTGGCAGCAATACGTGAAAAACTTGCGCGAGGTGGGCTATGAAGGCTACTACGCCATAGAAAGAGAAGTAGGCGAAGACCCGGTGGCTGATATAACGAAGGCCGTCGAGTTCCTGCGTACGCTATAAGGACACTTTGGCCTGCCTTGCTGCGCTTTACTGCACCAAGGCAGGCCAAGGCTGCGCCAACTTGACTTATCATCAGCCCGCCTAGACCAGGCTCTACGACTCGCAAATTGCAGGCAACATATATATGCGCAGCCTACTCCTGTTGTTCCTTAGCTTGATTTTACCCATAATGGCGGAGGATATCGCCATTTTGGCCGGCAGGGAAAGACCCGGTTCGGCGGGACAAAAGGAGCTGGACTGGGCTAGCGACAAGCTTGCCGAGCTGCTGCGCTCGCTCAACATAAAATATAAACGGCTGCCTGACGAGGCTCTGAGCGGCGCGCAGACTGAAGGGCTGAAAATAATTTTTCTGCCGCAAAACCATATACTGCCTGCCGCCAGCGCCGCCGCTCTGCGTGCATTCGTCGAGTCTGGCGGCAAGCTCGGCGTATTTTATAATTCCGACCCTCAGGTATTATCCTTGCTAGGTCTGTCAAAGACCCGCTATGTGCCTCTTAGCGAGCTGGGCGAGCTTAGCGGCCTTGAATTCAACGCTCAGGCCTGGCTCGGGGCGCCGCATTTTATGCGTCAGGTTTCGCGCAACCTGCTGTTGCCCGTCGAAGAGAGCGAGAAAGAGGCCGCCTGCATCGCCTGGTTTAGGCGCCCCGACGGCAGCCGCAGCGAATTTCCCGGGCTGCTGGCTCATGCCAACGGCTTCTATATGTCGCATATTTATTTGGGGCAGGACCAGACTGCCGGAGCGCGCTTCATACTCTCATTTATTGGCGGCATAGTGCCCCGGCACTGGCAGAACGCCATTGATAACAAACTGGCCTCGCTAAGTAACTTTTCCAGCTTTCAGAGCCTCGAGGAGCTGCAAGCCTGGTCAGAACAGTTTCAGACCGCCGCCGATAATGATATATCCAAGACCAAGGAGCTGTTGGCGCAAAGCCGCTTGGCCTCGCAGGAAAAACGCTATGCCGCCGCCTATGCCCTGCTCGAAGACGCCGAAGAGCAGATCGAGGAGCAATTTTTGCGCAGCTGCCCCTCCCGCAACGGCGAACTGCGCGGAGCATGGATTCACTCGCCCTACGGCATTGCCGACTGGGGCTGGGACAAGACCATAGAGCTGCTCGCGAAAAACGGCTTCAACGCCGTCTTCGCCAATTTCCTCTGGGGCTATGTGGCCGACTACCCCAGCGAGGTGCTGCCTAATCATCCTGACACCTATGGCGAAAATGGCCGGGTTGACTACTTGCAGCAGTGCCTGCAAGCCTGCCAGAAGCACCAGATCGAGCTGCACGTCTGGAAGGTGAATTGGAACATGGGACATCGCACCCCTGAAGAGCTGCGCCGCAAAATGAGAGTCTTGGGAAGAACACAGCAAAGATATAACGGCGTAGACACCGACTACCTGGCTCCGCATAACGAGGATAACTTTAAACTGGAGCTGGACTCGATGCTTGAAATCGTGCGCAAGTACCCCGTAGCCGGCATACATTTTGACTATATACGCTATCCGGACAACCGCGCAGACTACAGCTTTAGCGCCAGAATAGCCTTCGAGAAATCACTGGGCCGTCCGGTTAGACACTGGCCCGAAGACTGCCGCCCCGGCGGTGTGGAGGAGGCAGCCTTTGCCGCCTGGAAGCGCGAAAACATCACGCGCCTGCTGCGTGCAGTCTCGAAGCAGGCCAAGGATATACGCCCCGCCATCAAGGTCTCAGCCGCAGTGTATGGAGACTGGGAGAGCGCGCGCCTCTCGGTGGCCCAGGACAGCGCCGCCTGGATAGACGAGGGGCTGCTGGACTTCGTCTGCCCAATGAACTACAGCGCCTCGCTGTCCGAGTTTGAGCATCTGCTGCGCAAGCAGCTTTTGACGGTGGCCGGGCGCATCCCGGTATATCCCGGCCTTGGGGTATATATGCTGCCGGGTGCCGCAGCGCTGGCCGAACAAGTCATGCTCAGCCGCAAACTGGGCGCCGACGGCTTTGTCTGCTTTCAGCTTAACGAGAATTTCGCCAGACGGATTTTGCCCGGTTTGCGCCAAGGGGTCAGCTCGCTGTCGGTCACTGAGCCTTTGCCGCATCAGGGCCTGTCCCTAAGCTTCCAGTGGAGACAGAGCCAAAACCGCCTGCCCAGTCCATTTTACAGCCTGAGTGAAGCCCTGCTTTGCGAATTCGAGCTGCCTGCCAATCTGGATCCCAAGAGCTTCCGCGTCAATCTGCTGCGCGATGGCTGGGACACGGCGCCAGGCGCCAAGATAGACCTGCGGCGCGAGTCGCGCCACAGCAGCTGCCGCATAGACCTGAGCCAGCCGGGATACTATCGCCTCGAACTGCGCGGCGAAAACGAACTGGGCTTGCCCATACTGTATCGCAGCGATGTGGTCAAATTGCTGAGTGCGGCAGAAGAAGAAGAGCTGCTCCGGCAGGAACAGCCGCCGCGCTTCAAGCAGAGCGGCGAGCCTAAAGTGGCCGTCTGGCTCAACAACTCTTACGGCGGCGAGAGTATCTTTGCGTTTCTGCAGGAGCAGGCCGGCCTGGACTTGGCCGCACTCTACAATATGCACGCCGAGAGCCTGGCGGCCTGCGATATCATTATCATTCCCCAACCCAGGGACCAAGCCGAACTCTTCCGTCAAGAGGCCACAGCCGAGCGGCTGCGCGCCTATATGCGCCAGGGCGGCGCGGTTTTGGTGACGCATTCCTTATGCGGCAATCGCGGCTTTATCAACCTGGCGCCTGAGCTGGTGAGCGCCGTGCCCGAGCTGCCCTTGAACGAGGCCGCCTGGCTAGCCAATCCGGCTCATGCCATAGCCGCCGGCCTGGCTGCCGGACCTTTTCAGTCGGCCTACCCCTTCATCGTCTCCATGCAGGCCAGCGAAAAAGCCGAGCTGCTCGCCAGCAGTGCCGACGGCAGTGCTACCCTCATCCTGGCTGGCGAATTAGGGCGGGGGCGCTATATAGCCTGCGGGCTGGCCCTGGGCATTGGCAGAGGCGAAGTGAGCGTGGAATTAACCCCAAATGAACAAAGCCTCCTGCTCAATATGCTCAAATGGCTGAAACCGAATTAGTGTGTCTTAGGAACTATGAAAAAATAAATTATTAAACTTTACTGAGCAGATTCGCTTTCTTTCTATACAGTATATTCGGGTTTTTCTTGTACATACTGACCAGAAACAACTCAACTTGACAATTTAAATTTTCATAGTTACAAGCATGACATAGGGTGCAGCAGTGATACACGGCACGGTGTCAGCACATGACACAGTACCAGTATCAGTATCAGTATCAGTATCAGTATCAGCACACGGCAGGGTACTAGCATACCGTAGAATGGCGCGGAGCGCCATACTATAATAACCCTAGGCACGAAGCGCGGAGCGCGCAGTGCCTAGGGTTAGGCTATCACACAAAACAGCGCCTGAAAGGCGCCACTAAAAGATTAGCCTCAACAAGTCGCGCCTTTCAGGCGCCGGTTTTTGGGGGACTTTGTCCCCCAGGCGCTTCGCCCTTCGGGCTCCGCGCCTGGGGCTATTATAGTATGGCGCTTCGCGCCACTGCCGGCCAGATTAAAAGAGTCGTTTTATCTCTTCAAACAATTTACCGCAAAACAGCATATCTACTTGCGCCGTAGGCGCATAACCATGCTACTGCCCCAGGCTTTAGCCTGGGGTGCAGGCACCCATTAAAACCAGCGCCTCGTAAAGGCGCTACTATGCCCCCGCCTTTTTGGACGGGGTGTGCCTTAGTGTCCAAAAAAACTATTTCTTCCCCAATATTTTTCTCAGTCTTTCCAATATAAGCCTGACACCTTTTTGTCCCAGTTCCGCGTTGGCTTGTTTGGCGCTGCGCAGGTACCATTTTTCATCGGAATACAGGTCCATTCTGACCTGTTCGGGGCACAGCGCCATCATGAGCGATGTTTCTCCCTCTCCGGCATGGTCGAAGGGGAATTGCTCGATGATTTCGGCGTCCATCAGCGGGTGGCACTGTATCCAGTTAAAGGGATTGGCGTCGGGGTTGTCATGTTCGCTATAGTATGTCTCCATGCTATTATCTCCCCACCAGCCCTTGCCTCGGCTTTGGTCCAGGAACTCAAAGATAACCTGCTTGGCGGCCAGCCTGAAAGCCAGGTCGGTAGGCATGCCCGAGGCGAAGTTCTCACTTTGGTGATGCACAAAGGCATGTATATTGCGGAAGCCCACTTGCAGCAGCCCGGCGAATATCTGCCTGGCCATGACTAGCAGCGCATTGGAGTCAACATGCACCGAGCCTCGGTTCTCGGCATCCTCGACCGCGAAGCTGCAAGCCCCGTAATAGAAGGCCGGCAGGATGACTATGTCCATTTCCTTTTCCAGCAGAGCCAGGGTTTCGGTCACCGCCAGAGTATCCATGCCCAGGGGCAGATGTTCGCCGTGATACTCGAGCACGCCCAGGGGCAGTACCAGGGGCCAGCGCTCCTGCATGGCAGTGCGTAATTCAGAAGGACTCATTAATTCGTAGCGCATCTTGTCTCCTAGATATGTAGTGTGTCTATTTATTTGTCCGTCACAAAAGCCAGGCGGTTTTTCTCCAGCTCCCTATATGCCTCGATGACCATGCCGAACAGAGCTTCGTCTTTTTGCAGGCCAGCGATTTGTTCGAGGACGTTTTCCACGCCCTGCTCCTTGATGCCTTGCTGCATTTTCTGCGCCATCTCATCCTGCGGCGGATCAAAATGCAGGGCCAGAGCCATGCCCCAGGCCAGGTTTCTGGCCGGCAGCCCCTGTTCCATTGCCAGCTTTGCGGCTCCGGTTAGCCGGTCTTCTCTGGCCAGCTTGCGGACGGGGTCTCTCCCCAGTCGAAAGATGCGGTCTCCCAGCTGGCGGTTGTCAAAGCGCAGCAGCAGTTCCTGCACGTGCTGCTGCAACCAATCGGCGTCGGCTCCCAGGGCGGAGGCAATGGCTGCCGCGCTCTCCTGCAGGCCGGCCAGCATAAAATTACGCAGCTTTTCATCAGCCATGACTTCATAGCCGAATTCATAGCCGCGCTGATATCCGGCGTATGCCATAAGTGCATGGCCGCAGTTATGTATATAGAGTTTGCGCGCCGTGAAGACCTCGAAGTTATCCTCGGCTTTCATGGCGACCACAGCGGGTATTTCCCCGACAAAGCCGCTGCGCTGCACCGGCAGCTCCTTATAGGCCTCCACTTTAATCAGGCTGGGGTCCTGCTGACGCATCTCGGCGGTGGGCATGGGTACCATGCGACCGATCACCGTATCAACGAAGCCGGTTTGCTCCTCCACATAGACCTTGGCTTCGCCAGCCGCCTGTTGAAGACAAAGCTCTCTCAGATGCGCCGCGGCACCATGCAGGTTTTCGCAGACGATGAAATTCAGCGGCGGCTTCCGCATCTCGGCGCGGAGTGCAAGCCCGGCGGCGATATTTCCGGCTATATATTTCAGGGCATTGGCTCCCACTGCGGTAGCTGCCAGGCTGGCCTCGAGCAAAGCGGCGGCCACCGCAGCGCTGTCGCGCCCGTGAATGGCGCGCACCGGAGATATCCAGTGGTCTTCACTGCCGGAGTTGGAGACGATTTGCAAATGGTATTGCCGCCGTTCATTGAGGGCGGAAACCAGCTCCTGATCCACATCGACAAACACCACTTCGTAGCCCGACTCGCTAAAAAGCTGGCCAATAAAGCCGCGCCCTATATTGCCGGCGCCAAAAATCACTGCTGTTTTGCTCATAATCATTCCGTGTATTCCGATTCCGGCCATGGTGACGGGTTTGTGGCGCCCCTACAGGGCGCCGGATTCGGGGGGGGCTTTTACCCAGGGTGGCGCTCGGCTCCTACGGAGCCTCGCTTACCCTGGGCTATATTAGGTTGCCCCTTTGGGGCACCAAATGGACAGATTCTCAAGAAAAAATTAGAATTCCAGCAAAAAACTTGCGGTTTTCATGCAATTTCATCAAGTTTTTCTGCTTTGTCCGGCTCCCTTTTCCCAACAAACCAAAACGGGCAAGCGCCGCATAAGCCCTTAGTGTGCCTTCGTGTCCCTTTGTGTCCCTTCGTGTCCACCCCCCTTCGTGTGCCTTAGTGGCTCAAAGACTTTTTGAACCGGGGACTACATTCTGTTTCCGGCTATGGTTTATCTGCATGTTTGAGATAGATTCCCAGATTGGTGGCAACGCTGCGCATGCCGCCGCCGGTCTGGTTCAGCAGCTTGATGCTTTCCTTGCCCTCGGCGGAATCGGGCAACAGGCAGGCCAGCGAGGTGGAGCCGCCGCCGTCCATGTTGATTCCTTCCCAGGCGCCGAATTGCAGCAGCCACTCTCCCAGTTCGCGGGTGGTCGCTCCCAGGCTCCAGTTTTTCTGTCTGCCGTCAACCGTAAGCAGGAACAGGTATTTTTTATCTTTGGACAGCCCGTATGCGGTTCTTGGGTGCAATGCCTTGTCGCCAGTAGGCACACCGTTTTGCAGTACAAAGGAGAATCCGCTCAGTGCCAGCTCGATTGTGCTCAGGTCGCTTTTTTCATTCAGCTGCTGCAGGGCGAATTCACCGTTTTTATAGATAATGAAGCTAGGCCGCTTATTGAGTGCGCTAACCAGTTTGCCGGCGGAAATCACCAGCCCCATATTGTCGGCGTACTTATGGTTGAACGGCTTTCTCCAAGGACTCCAGGGGGTGGCATTGACGGCCATCACCATGTTCAGCCCCAGGCCGCCTCGCTCCTTGGGCAGACGGGCATGCCGCACAAAAGCGACCGTGGTCTGCCGCCTTGTGCGTATGCTGAAGTCTTCGGCGTCGGGCATAGGCTTGCCCCAGTCTGGGTCGGCAGAAGTGCAGCAAAAGCCTATCTCGGGGCGTTCCAGGTCAATGCGCACCACATTCAGCTTCAACAGCCGGGGTTCCTCCAAAGCCAGACTGGCATGCTGTATGCCTGGATATAGTTCCGTGGCCTGAGTCCAAGCGAAATTTTTTACCGGGTCGGCAAGCAGGAACAATGCCGAGCTGAAAAACAAAATAAAAGAAAGAAAGAAACTAGACATGATCAACTCCAATTAGAATTAATGTGCTGTGCCGCGCCTTGGTGTGACTTAGTGTGACTTAGTGTGCCTTAGTGTCCAAATTACTGCTGAGCTTTTTTGTCTGGTTTTTAATTATTGGGCAGTGGCAGGCTGCGCAGCGGGATTTTCTCGATTTTGAGCAGTTGGCTTAGCCCCTGCTCGATTTGCAGCCTGGCGGCGGCGCTTTTTTTACTCCGGTTTTTTTGGGTGATCCAGGCGCTAAGCAGCAGTGCAAAAAGGCAGAGCACGAGTATGGCTATGGTAATGGCGGGCAGATTCATCACCGAACTCTGCTCTTTTTCCGGCTCCAGGTCCTCCTCGGCAAAAATATAGCTTGCCGCTCCCAGTTCGGCGCGGCTGCCGCCCAATTCCTTGGCGTAGTTTAGCTGCCTGGCTCTTTCCTGCTCGAATTTCTCCAGCAGCGCTTCCGGAGCAGCTTGATAGAGCATGCAGATACGTTCGATAAAAGACCGGCAGTAATGTTCGTGTTGGTCGATTTTGTGCAACTCGCCGCTTTCCAGGTTTACAATAAAGGCCTGTGAAGAGCGTACGCGCTCGGCCACATCGGCGATGGTCAAGCCGGCCTCGGCGCGAAGCTCGCGCAGTTGTTCACTGAAGCTGGAGCCTTGTAAACGCAGCAGAGCCGGAGCAGACGAAGCCGGAAAAGAATCGCCGCCAATCTCGGAGAGCCTTTCCTCTGGCTCCGAGACCGCAGCCTCCGCCGCGGCAGGCGGCGCCGGCGGCCTGCTCAATGCGCTGTAGGCCGGCGCTTGCTCCTCGGGGTCAGGCTCCTTATGTGTACGAATATTCAGCATGCTTTTAATTCTTCGTGTGCCTTAGTGTCCCTTCGTGTGTCTTCGTGTCCAAAGCAGAGCGGATTATTTTACCGGGTTCAGGCTTTATCAAAATCGTCGTCCAGATCCGCCATGCTGCTGATCAAGATTTCTCTCATGCCACTGCCGGGCTGCGGCCCCAGTATGCCGCGTGCCTCCATTTCATCCACCAGGGTAGCCGCCTTATTATAGCCGATTTTCAGGCTGCGTTGCACATAGCTGATAGTCGGGCGCTTGTCGCGCAGGATGATTTCGACGGCTTGGCGCAGCAGCTTTTCCTCCTCAGAGTAGGAGTCGTCGTCATAGTCCAGGTTGAAATCGTCCTCAAGGCCCTCGTCGGCCTCCTCTTCCATTTTGCGGAAGACCGCCTCGTCGAACTGCGGTTCGGCAAAAGCCGAGATATAGCTGACGATATTTTCCACCTCCGGGGTGTCCACCCAGCCTCCCTGGATACGCTCGGCATTCATGCCTATGCCCTTATAGAGCATGTCGCCACTGCCCAACAGCGATTCGGCCCCCTTGGTGTCCATGATGGTGCGCGCATCTATCTGCGAGGGCACCTGGAAGGCGATGCGCACCGGGTAGTTATTCTTGATGGTGCCGGTCAGCACCTTGGTATCGGGTCGCTGGGTGGCGATAATCGTATGTATGCCCACGGCACGGGACTTGGCCACGATGGTAGCCAGGCATTTTTCCACATCCTTCTGGGCATAGATCATGACGTCGGCGATCTCGTCTATGATAATAACGATAAAGGGCAGTTTTTCCGGGATGGGGTTGCCGGCCTGGTCTAGCTGCTCCTCGGCGCTTTTTTTGCGATTATTGAATTCTTTCAGGGTACGCACATTAACGGCGCCCAGCAGGCGGTATCTTCGTTCCATTTCATTAATGGCCCAGCGCAGCGCCAGGCTGACCTTCTCCGCCTCGGTAATGACTGGCACGATCAGGTGGGGCAGCTTGCTGTATGGCTGGAACTCGACCACCTTCGGATCCGCCATGATTAGTCTAAGCTCATCGGGCTTGAATTTATACAGCATGGATGTGATAAGCAGGTTCATGCAGACCGATTTACCCGAGCCGGTGGCACCGGCGATAAGCAGGTGCGGTGCTCTGGCCAGGTCCAGCAGCTTGGCCTCTCCGCTGATATTCTTACCCAGCAGCAGGGGTATCTCCATGCGGTTTTCCTTCCATTTCCGGTCGGCGAGCAACTCGCAGGCCGACACTATGCTGCGTATGCGGTTAGGCACCTCGATGCCCACCAGGTTGCGTCCGGGTATGGGCAGCAGCATACGGATGCTGACCGCCTCCAGTGCCATACAGATAGTGTTTTGGATATTGGCAAAACGGTCTATGTTCAAACCGGCGGCGGGCGATATTTCAAAGAGCGTAACCTGCGGCCCGATGATATTGCCAACCACCTCGGCGTCCATGCCGAAGTTGTCCAGGGTCTCCTGCAGCTTGCGCATAGTGCTTTCAGCCTCGGCGCGCAGGCTGTCGTTTCTCACCAGAGGCGGCTGGCTCAGCAGGCTCAGCTCGGGCAGCTGATATGGAGTGTCGGCGCTGATCTTCTCGATTAGAGAGGCCGCACTGGCCACCGGGGTGGCCTTGGCAGGCGGCTTGGCTGGAGCCGGCGGCGCAGCAAAGGGCAGCTCGGGAGCCGAGACTGAGGCCCCGTTTTGCTGTTGTCTGAGCAATGACGGCGAGCCATTGGCGGGCTGCACCGCCGGCGCCGGGCGTTTGCGCAGCGCTTCGGCTCCGACCTCGTTTTCATCCGGCTCACTTGCTTCTACCTGCGCTTCAGGCTCCAGGCTTTTACTGCGGCTCACCGATATTTGCAGTCCGCCGCTTTCCTCTTCGGGCAGTATTTCGTTATTTTGTACTTCGGCAGGTTTCTCTTCATTCTTCCGTTTTGCTATCTGTAGTTTACATAGTTCTTGCCAATCAAAGTGCCAGATCACCGCCAGGGGCACCAGCAGCAGTGCGAGCGCGACCAGCAGCGAGCCGGTCCAGTTCAAAAGCAAGTAGAGCCAGCCGCTATTGGCGGCGCAGAAAAAATGCCCGAGCACGCCGCCAGGAAAGCCGCTGATATTGAGGCGGGCACTCAGACCGGCCAGGGCATTGGGAAACAGCCCGAAAGTAAGCGAGACCCCCAGCGCCAGCAAAATGAGGCTGACTAGGTATTCGGGGCTGCCCGCCCGCAGCCCCCTGCGCCAAACCAGGCGCCGCAGGCTGCACAACAATAATACCGCGGCTATAACATAGCTGCCCAAACCAAAGCTCATAACCATGAACCAGCCCAAACGCGCACCGACCAAACCAAGTAGATTGCGCGGATAGGCCAAACCGCTGAGGCCGCCAGACAAGTAGTCCATGTCCTCAGGATGATACTTTATCAGCGACAAGCAAAGCAGCAGGCAAAATATCAGGGTGATAAGACGACGGTAGCGAAAAGCACGCAACTGCGTCTCATCCAGGGACTCTGCTTTGGAGGCAAAGAAAAAACCCATTCAACATAAACTCCTAAACAATATTCCGTCATTAACAGACAAACAAACCCCGGGGCAGGCAGCAAAGAAACATTAAGAAGACTTGTCTTGCTTGCGGCCCGCAGGGCCGCAAGCAAGACACTTAGTGTGTCTTCGTGTCTTTTCGTGTCTCTTCGTGTCCTCCCCCTCTCCCTTACTCAAGCTCGGGCAAGTTGTATCCAAACCCGTTTCCTTGTATACTGCCCAGGTCTAGTTCACCGTTGCGTCTCTCGTAAAGCCCCGGGTGGCTTTCGGCCTCTTTTTTGGATGCCTCCGGATAGAACTGCGCCGCATTGCACTCCACTCCCATGATAGTTCCCACCTGTGCGGCCAGCAGCACGTGCGGGATCATTGCCAAGCGCGGATTAGTCAAGTCCTGCACCATCAGCTGCATGCCCTTCTGTTTAGCCCAGCAGGCTGAGAGCAGTGCTCCGGTCTGGGTTTTGCACACTTTCAGCGCCACGCCATTCCAGCCCAGTTCTTTTCCCAGCCGCAGCAGCCGCCAGTCATGCGCGCTTTCATCCATAAACAAGGGTTTGCGCCTCGAGACCGAGTGCACATCTATGGGGTTTGCCTCGAGGTCGTAGGGGAAAGGCTGTTCCACGTAGAGGATACGCTCATAGGTCTCCGGGCATTCCTTTTTCAGTCTATCCAGCAGGGCATTAACATATTCCGGGTCTTTCACCTGGCAGTTCAGGTCTGGCGACAGCGCCTGGCAGTCATAGCGCAGGGCGATTTGCCCCACCTCCTTACAGCGCTGGAAATCCCACTCGGCGTCGGTGCCGGTCAGTTTGATTTTCAGACAAGTAAGCCCGTCGCGTTCTATCCATTCGGTCAAGGTCACCGGGTAGCCGTCATCAGGCTCATTGCCTGTGCGTTCGCTGTCATAAAGCAGGTCTTTGCCGCCAACCAGGTGCCATACCGGCAGTTTTTCCAGACTGGGCTTCAGCAGAAAATCCTCGGGATACTTGCCGGCAAAGCTCTCATCCTGAAAATACCAGGCCAGGTCTTTGCTCAGGTAGTTGTGGTTATAGGTCTCATACACCGGTTTGCCCAGCAGCTTGCCGTAGGCATCATGCAGCGCCAAGTCAAAAGCGGAGTTGCAGATCAGAGCCGCCAGATGCGGCAGCTGCAACTGCTCGCCGCGGTTATGCTCATCCTTGAGACTGTCCAGCTGCTCTTCAAGAAACTGCCAGCCCAGCTCCAAGGCATGACCGCGAAAGCTGACTGCACGCCAGGCCTCGGCCAAACGCTCGCAGAACGAGGTCATGCGCTCCTCCCGGGCCTTGAAAGCCGCAGTGCTGGGCCAGGCCCAGGCCACGCTAAGCGGAGTCTCGCCCCAGCCGCGCAGAGTCTGACCGGACTCCGACTGCAAATGCAGACAAACCCGGGCGTTGACAATCGAGTCTATGGTCTCAGCGCCAAACTTCAAGGGCACGCGCATGGTGCAGGGCATAAAAAACAAGTCGCAGGCGACTACCTGAAAACCTACACCGCGTTCAAATGTGGAAAAATTATTCATGTACTAGTTCTCGCTTGCGCTGATAGGGCACCACCTTAGTGTGCCTTAGTGTGTCGTGGTGTGTCTTAGTGGCTCAAAAGCCTTTTGGACACTGGCCGCCTCAGTGCGTCATTTGCAGGATGACCCCCATTGCCTTGTCTGGCTGTGCCAGGAGCATGTCGGCGGCCTTGCCCACTTCTTGCAGGGGCATTCTATGCGTGATCATAGGCTCGACCAGCAGGCGTTTTTCATGCATAAGGCTGACTATCTCTCGCAAGTTGCGCTGAGTGGTGTACTGCACGAAAGCATCAGGGTAGTCCGCGCCGTATTCCCATTCCGGGTCATGGTATCCCGGGCCGGTGCGCGAGGAGGCCAGGAAATCGAGATTGCCCGAGTAGGCGCCGCCGCCGATTTCGGCCTTGCAGCCGCCTATCAGGATGATTTTGCCCATGGCATGACCATCGGCGGACACCTTCATGGCCTGCATGAGTTCTTGCAGCACGCCGCTGGCCTCGCCGCCAAAGGCGAGCATGGCGAAGTCCAGCCCGTATGGCGCGGCGAATTTTTTGCTTTCGGCCAGGGCGTCAGTGGCGATGAAATTGACCGTGTTTTGTATGCCGCAGGCCTTTGCCATTGTTATGCGCGAGGCCAGTCCTTCCCAGCCCAGCACTCTGGCCCCTGAGAGTCCGTAAAGTTGGCAGGCCAGGTTGCCCACGATGCCCAGTCCCAGCACGGCACCGTAGTCTCCGAGCTGCGGCACTGTGCGGCGCACTCCTTGCAGGGCGGTTGCTCCCAGGCAGGCAAAGGCAGCCTGTTCATAGCTGAGCTGCTCTGGTATGGGCACGACGAGGTTCACCGGCACGCAGGCATAGTTGCAGTGCTTGGCACCGCCGCCCATGGCGGCCACGCGCATGCCTGGCTTTAGGCCCTTCACCTCGCCCTGCACTGCGAGTATCTCGCCAGCGTTGGCATAGCCGAAATAGTAGTCCTGAGCCTCAGGGTCCGGCTGTTCCTGCGCTCGGCGCATGCGCGGCCCATTCATCTCGGTGCCGGGGCTAATCAATGAGGCATGCACTTTGATCAGGACCTCATTATCCTTGAGCTGCGGCATCTTCTCCTCTTTGGCACCCACCAGGCCGGCAGGATCCACATAGGCAATCAAACGAGTCTTAGGCATAATTCCTCCAATCCAGAATAAAACATAACAAGACTAGCTTCCTCATGTATCAGAAAACTTGACTTTTAACACCAAGGCACACTAAGATACACCCCGTCTAAAAAGCTGGCCCGGCAGGAGTTTGGACACGAAGACACACGAAGCTACACTAAGACACACTAAGTCAAGTCTTTTAGGGCAATCCCCTGACTATCTAGGCAGTGAGGGCATATTGGGCAGGGTTTCGATGGGCAGCGGCTCCACCCTGTCCACCAGGCCCCAGCGCCGCGAGAAGGGCCACCAGACCCAGAGCGCGGTGCCCACCAGGTTTTCACGCGGCACGCTGCCCCAGTAGCGGCTGTCCAGGCTGTTCTCGGAATTGTCTCCGAGCATAAAGTAGCGTCCCTGCGGCACCTTGAAGCTGTCAGAGCTATTACGCAGATACCTGGAGCCAGGCATATGCGCATAGCCGCGGAAGCCCCCCGTATAGCTATGCATGCGCGCAAAGCCGGGGGAGTCGCCGGCATCCAACAGCTTGAACTGCTTGGCTCCAGGCGCCTTCACATAAAGCCGGTGTTCTTTGATGAGAAGCTCGTCGCCAGGCAGACCCACCAGACGCTTAATATAATAGCGCCCGCCAAAATCTCCCTCCGGCGGACTCTCTAAATCATCGGTGACAAAGACAATGACGTCGCCGCGCTTCGGCTCCCGAAAGCAATAGGTCAGGCGGTTGACAAAGAGATGGTCGCCGGACTTGAGCGCTCCGCGCAGCACATTTTCTCCGGCGCGAAAATGGCGCTGGTCTCCAAACAGCGATTTGCCGTATTTTTCATACAGTGAGCGCTGTATGTCATTCACTGAGCCAGGCAGTTCATAGCCGCGCGCGCCTATCTGCACCAACGATTTGGGAAAGAAGGGCATGGCGGGCAAGGCCCTGACGCCGCTGAAATTCAGCTGACCCTCCTCCTCGGCAGTCAGGTCCAGATGCCTTTCGGAGTAATTCAAGAAGGAGAAGAATTTTTTCAGCGCGCTGCCGGCAAAGGGTTTTTCCGCATCGCTGAAATGTATGCCGTACAAGGTGGGCTGCATGCTGCCGGTGGGTATCTTGAAAGGCTGCACAAACAGGGAGCGCAGGCCAAAAGCCAAACCCAGAGCCACCACAAGGACCTCGAGATTGTCGCGCAGCCAGCGAAAACGTGGCGGGGGCGGCAGCTTCAGCTTGTGAGCACCGTTTTCATACTTGCGCAGACATTTTTCCTGCTCGCCGGCGTCTTTGCCGGCAAGCAGCTCCCGAAGCTCGGCGACCGCCGCCTGCAAGGCGCTGATATGCTCCGCACTAAGGATGTCCTCGTCCCGCACAAGACGCTGGCGCAAATGCTTCAGTATGTCCTTCAGTTCCGCACGTCGCCGCATGCTCTTATTTTGCAGCAGACGCAGAACCGCATTGCCAAAAAAGAAATAAAAGACCGCCAGGTCCAAAATAATAATCAGCCAAATCGGCATCTTCAAACCCTTTTTTAGGGATTAGCAGTTGCACAGGCAGGCAAGCCCGCCCTGTTTGCAGCCTCAGTCCTTGTCGGAGGACTTGAGCACGGCTACGAAAGCCTCCTGCGGGATATTGACATTGCCAATCTCCTTCATGCGCTTCTTGCCCTCTTTCTGTTTATCGAGCAGCTTGCGCTTGCGCGAGATATCGCCGCCATAGCATTTGGCGATCACGTTTTTCCGCAGCTGGCGCACATCTTCGCGCGCGATGATCTTGCCGCCTATGGCGCCCTGTATGGCGACCTTGAACATCTGCGGCGGTATGGCTTCCTTCAGGCGTTCGCAGACCATGCGCGCCCTGGCCACGGCGCGATCGCTATGCACTATGGAGGCAAAGGCGTCCACCCCCTCGCCGTTCACCAGGATCTCCAGCTTCACCATGGGACCGCGCTCATAGCCGTCCATCGAGTAGTCCATGCTGCCGTATCCCCGAGTCACGGTTTTTAGCTTGTCGTAGAAATCGAGCACGATCTCGTGCAGCGGCATGCGGCAGGTGATCATGATATGGTTCTGGTCGACGTTGTCGGTTTTCAGACAGAGGCCGCGTTTTTCCATGATCAGGTTCATAATGCCGCCCATATAGCTGGTCGGCGAGATGATCTGCGCCTTGATCATAGGCTCTTCGATATGCGCAATCTCACTAGGCTCGGGCATATAGAGCGGGTTGTCCACCTCTTTCATGCTGCCATTGCGCAAATAGACCCGGTATATGACGCTGGGATAGGTCAGCAGGATATCCATGTTGTATTCCCGGCGCAGGCGCTCCTGCACGATCTCCATGTGCAGCAGTCCCAGAAAGCCGCAGCGAAAACCGGCCCCCAGGGCCACCGAGCTTTCCGGCTGCGCGAAAAACGCGCTGTCATTCAGGCGCAGCTTGGCGATGTTGAATTTCAAGGCCTCGTAGTCGGCTGTGTCTATGGGGTAGATACCGCTGAAAACCATGGGACTGATCTGACGAAATCCCGGCAAGGGGTGCTTGCAGGCTTTTTCGTCATGGGTCAAAGTGTCGCCCACTTTGATGTCATGCGGCGACTTGATAGTGGTGATGACGTAGCCCACCTCGCCGGCCTCGAGGCTCTCGCTGGCCCGCATCTGCGGCCCGAAAAAGCCCAGTTCCTTGACCTCGCTGGTCTGGCCGCTGCTGAACAGGCGTATCATTTCGCGGTTGCGCAGTCTGCCGTTGAAAACCCGCACATAGCTGACCACACCGCGATAAACATCGAAAACCGAGTCGAAAACCAGAGCCTGCAAGGTTTCCTCAGTGCGGGTCGGAGCCGGTATGCGCTCGACTACGGCTTCAAGCAGCTCCTCGATGCCCAGGTCGGCTTTGGCTGAGACCTGCAAGGCCTCCTCCCGAGGTATGGCGAGCAGCTCCTCGAGCTGAGTCAGGCACATATCGATATCGGCGGCAGGCAGGTCTATTTTATTGAGCACCGGGATGATGGTCAGCTTCTGTGCAATGGCCAGGTTCACATTGGCCATGGTCTGAGCCTGCACGCCCTGGGCGGCGTCAATCACCAGGATGGCGCCTTCGCAGGCGGCCAGGCTGCGGCTTACCTCATAGCTAAAGTCAACGTGACCAGGCGTGTCAATCAAATTAATGGTGTAGTCCTGGCCGTTTTTGGACTTGAAAAGCATGCGCACCGGGTGCGATTTGATAGTGATGCCGCGTTCGCGCTCGAGGTCCATGTCGTCGAGCACCTGGTCCTGAAAAACCCGCTCCTCGATGGTTTCAGTATGCAGTAAAAAACGGTCTGCCAAGCTTGACTTGCCGTGGTCTATATGCGCAATAATGCAAAAATTTCTAATGTTGTTAATCGGGTCTGACATGAGTTTGTTTTAACTGTATTCCTTTCGTTAAAGTGAGCCTGCAGGATTTAGACTGCCTTTTCAGGCATTGCGCCCCATTTTTCTGATCACCAGCAGCCCGCCTATCTGATAGGCCAGGTTAGGTATCCACAGGATTAGCTCGGGGTGTAGGCGCGGATACTCGCGCAGGCTGTCTGAGAGCAGCAGGAAGGCATAGAATATAAGTGCCATGACCACGCAGAGCAGCAGCCCTATCGAGGCCTCCGAACGCTTGTTGCGTATGCCAAAGGGTACGCCTAGGATCAAAAAGGCGAAAGGCGACATGGATAGAACCAGGCGGTAATGAAACTCAAGCAGGTGCCTGGAGGCGCTTTCGCCGTCGGCCTCGCTGCGGCTCCAGTCGCCAAACAGCATCTTCACGTTCATCATTTTCAGGCGTCGGGAAAGCGGCTTCTGCTCCTGTGCCTGGGCAAAATCGAGCGGCAGGCTCAGGCTGTCGGCCTGCACAAAAGGCAGGCTGTCCCCATGCTCCTGAGACTGCCCCAGCTCATACTCGGCAAAGCTAAAGCCTTGCAACAGCAGCTCCAGCTTGCCGTTTTTGGGCTGCGGCATGAGCAATCCCTTGGCGGCGCTGATGTCGCGCAACCGGCCTGAATCCGGGTCCCGGTCAAAAAGATGCAAGTCGTAGATTACATTAGCACGTTTATGACCTATATGCAAAACACTGTGGTCTGTGAGTCGAAGCTCCATGCCTGGTTCGAGCATGGTCAGCGGATTTCCCAGCAGGGCCTCCAGCTGCATCTGCCTGGCCTGATAGCGACAGTCCGGCGCGGCAAACATGCTCAGATAGAGGCAGGCCAGGCTGATGATGACGCTGATGAAAAGACAGGGCGAAATAATCTGCCAAAGGCTGACGCCGCTGGCCTGCAAGGCGATCACCTCGTTGTCCGCCGACATGCGGCTGAAAACCAGCACGCAGGACACCAACAGGGACAGAGGCAGGGCGAAACGAAGCACATCTGGCAGCAAAAACAAAAGCATGCGCCCCAAAAACAGGGGAGAGACGCCGCGGGCCAAAAGGTCAAAGGCGCGGAAAAAATGCGTGCCCAGCATAACAAATACCAGGATGCCCAAAGCCATGCCGAGATTGAGCAGCAGGCTCTTGGCTATGTAGCAGTTGAATGTCTTCACGGAAACAAATAAAGCCTAAAACGGGCAAAACTACGCCTTGGAGTGCCTTAGACCCCGTCCAAAAAGGTCATAACGCCGAAAGGCCGTTAGTTAGTGGCGCCCCTACAGGGCGCCGGATTCGGGGGGGGCTTTTACCCAGGGTGGCGCTCGGCTCCTACGGAGCCTCGCTTACCCTGGGCTGTATTAGGTTGCCCCTTCGGGGCACCAAATGGACTGAATCCCAGAGAAGAATTAGAATTTCTTCCAAAAGCTGCGTTTTTCAGGAAAATTTTACTTTTGTGGTTAATCAACCAGGGTCAATCCTGTCGGCAACATCAAAATCATCAGATAAATTGTGCTGTAAAAACGAACCGTTTTGTCCTTTAGCGCAATTTGTTACAAAACATCGTATCTTCATGCGCCGTAGGCGCATAACCATGCTTAACCCCAGGCTTTAGCCTGGGGTGCAGGCAGCCATCAAAACCGGCGCCTCGTAGAGGCGCTACTATGCCCCCCCTTTTGGGACGGGGTCTATCTCAGTGCGCCTTAGTGTGACTTAGTGGTTAAAGGGCTTTTTGGGCGGGGCACTTAGAAGCTATACCCTATGTTGAAATGGAACCTGCCGCCTTTGCCGTCAAGATAATCACCGTGCGTTTTGATCGGGTAGCCGTAGTCCAGCCTGATTGGCAGGGCGATAAACTGTATACCTACGCCTACGCTCATATTCAGCTCTCCCGGGTCGGCATCAAAGCTATCCCACCAGGTATTGCCAATGTCGGTGAACACGCTGACATACATGAACTTTTTCACCGGCTTGAAAATCTCGGCGGTACCCATGAGCATGGTCTGGCCGCCCACCGGGTTGTCGTTGTAGTTGCGCGGGCTGACGTCGCGGCGCTTGAAACCGCGTATGGTGCCGTAGCCGCCGCCAAAGTAGCGGTCGAAGATACGGATGTCGTCGCCGCTGATATGAGTGGCGGCCCAGCCGTCCAGTCCCAGCTTCAAGGTAAGGTCGCTAACCACAGGGAAGTACTTGTCGACGCCGGCATGGAAGCGGGCGTAGTTGCTGTAGCTGCCCAGGGCGGCAGTGATAAGCTCAGACTCCAGGTTGATTCTCGAACCCCGGGTCGGGAAGCGGAAGCGGTCTCTGCTGTCCCGGCTCATGCGCAGGATAAAGCGGTTGGCAAAATGACTGCCCTTGTCGTCGTTAATATTGTAGTTTACCGCGTCCTTTCTGTAGTCGTAGTAGTCGTCAAATGGGGCATCATCCACGTTTGAGATGCGCACCTGCTCGACGCGCAGGCCCAGTCCCATGCGCCAGTACTCGATGTGGCGTGTGCCCGGCACTGCGAAGGCCAGCGGCCAGCTCAGCATCAGACCGCCGCCTATGTGGCGCTCGTCATAGTCATCCTCATAACGCGTGCTGACAAAAAAGTCGCTGCTCAATTCGAGATCGCGGTCAAACAAAGCCGGTTCGATAAGCGAAATGCTGATATTGTGCACCTCCGAGCCTACGCCGACATAGGTGCGAAAACGCTGACCGGCGCCTTTCGGCGGCCAGTTGAAGAGACGCTGCAAATCAAAGTTGGTCTCGGAGAACTCGAGGAAGCCCATCACCGAGTCTTCGCTGGAGAACCCGGCCCCCAGAGACACCGAGCCAGTGCGCTTCTCCTTCAGGTCAATGCGCAGGTCCTTCAGGTCCGGCGCGGTGGTCGGCACATGGAAGATCTCGACGCTTTCAAAGTAGTCCAGGTTTTGCAGGCGTTGTTTGGAGACACTGATTTTGCCCGCGTCGCTCAGGTCTCCGGGCTGTATGGCTAGCTCTCGCCGTATGACTTTGTCCTGGGTTATGTCGTTGCCCGCTATATGTATGTCCCTCACCCGCGAGGGCAGTCCCTCTTCGACGCGATACTCGATGTCAACGATCAGGTTTTCCCGGTCAAGCAGCTCGTTGGAGACGAATCTGAGGTCGATATATCCGAGCTGCTCATATTCCCTGCGCATATCCGCCAGGTCTTTGGCGGCTTTGGTTGAGCTGTAGGTCTCCCCGCTTTTGCTGCTGGTCTTGGCCAGCAGCTCTTCGGCGCTAAACAGCTTCTGCCCCAGAATCGTGAGCTTCCCTATGCTATAGGGCTTGCCCTCGCTGAGCTTGAACACCGGGCTGACCCAGTTTTCCTTTTCATTGTAGCGCAGCTCTACATCCTCGACAGCAAAGGCCAGATAGCCTTTGGTGGCATAAAGCTCGCGCAGCTTGTCCTGGTCATATTGCAAAAGCTGTTCGTTGAAGTAGTTGCCGAAACGGAAGATATAGCGCCACCACTGGCGCTTGGTCATCAGCTCATCGCGCAATTCAGCCTCGCTGAAAACCGTGTTGCCTTCAAACTGCACCTTTTGCAGCTTGGCGCGCGGTCGCTCGCTGATAACATAAATCAGCTTGGCGCTATCGCCCTCGACATTGTCTTGCAGACGATAAGTCACGCTGCTGCCGTAGTAGCCTGCGCCGCGGTATTTTTCAAAGATGGCACTGCGGTCGGCGGCCACCTTGGCGTCATCCAAGGGAATGTCGACCGGATGCTTTACCAGGCGCAGCAGCTTCTTGTCCGTGAAATGACTGTTGCCCTCGAGCAGTATCTCGCTGATGGTCTTTTTCGGGGTAACCACAAACAAGAGGTCCACGCTGCCGTCGCTGGCGCTAGTGCTGCTGGTCTGAATGTCGCTGAAACTGCCAGTGCGATAAAGCGCGGCGATATCATCGGAGAGTCGTGCCGGAGAAAACTCGAGGCCCTTGCGGGTCTGTATGGTAGAAAACACCAGCTCCTCCAAAGCCCCCAAAAGCACCTTGCCGCTGCTGACCTCCACCGAGATGCGCCCCACCGGAGCAGCGCACACCAGAAGAGCGAGAAAAAAGGCAAATACGGAAATCCCCGGCTTCCTCAGCATAAAAGCATTTTGCATTGTTGAACTCCCTCGCGAAGATTAATCAAAAAAAGACGACGGTAAACATGATAAGTTAATCAAGCATGACGAAACTGCAATCCAAACACGCTAAAATAGACTCAGTCCAAAAGTTAATTGAACACGAAGACGCACTAAAACACACGAAGGCACAGGTTGAAGAAACGAGATCGGAGCGCCAATTGGCAATGCAGCCGGCTTGTCCCAGGGTGGTGCTTATAACGGGGTCGGAGCGCCGGCATCCTTGCCGGCATACAACCAAATAAGATAAAAATAAACCAGAAACTAAAACCCACCAGTGGAAAGCAAGCCCGTAGATACTTGCGCAAACCACTCGGACGAATCGGACGAATCGGACGAATCGGGCGTAAATATCTTTTTTAGGCGCAGATGCCTTCGTGTGCCTTAGTGTCAAAGGCGCAGTTACTGTTCTGGCTTCAGGGCTTTTTCGTATTCTTGTATGGCGTCGCAGACCGCTACGCTTAATTTGTCCTGGTAATATGATTCGAGCAGTTTTTTACGCTCGTCGGCGTTGCTGAGGAAGCCTAGTTCGAGCAGGGCGGCGGGACAGGCCACCTCGCGTATAACGTAGAACTGCTTGCGTTTCAAGCCGCGGTCATAGGCGTTGCTCGCCTTCAACAGGGCGCTGTGCATAATAAAGCCAAGCAGGGCGTTTTCGTGGTCATAGGCATTGCCGGCAGCCGCCTTGGTGGCAAAGGTGTTGCCGCCGCTCGAAGGGGTCTGAGCCGGATTGATAACGTAGGTCTCTATGCCATTGACCGCAGCATTGGCGCTGGCATTGCAATGAATGCTGATATACAAGTCGGGCTGCAGGCGCTTGGCGGCGGCGGAGCGCTGCTCGAGACTCAGCAGGCGGTCCTGATTCCGGGTCATACTCACCTTGTAACCGCGTTTGCGCAGAATGGCGGCGATTCTGCGACTAAAGAGCAGGTTCAGGTTTTTCTCGACTATACCTTGGTTTTGCGCGCCTGGGTCTTTGCCGCCGTGCCCCGGGTCCAGCATAATATGGCTGATTTTTCTTTTGGGGATGATGCTGCGCCGCAGTATGGGGTCAATAAAGCTTTGAAAATCAATCTGGGGCAGCAGTATCTCGCCTTCGTGCTCGGCTATGGCGAAAGAGAGATTCGACTCGATGCCGTTGATTCTGAAAATACGGCTGTCTTTGCTGAATAACAGATAGCTGTAGCGCGATTGCAAGACCGCATTTTTGCCGGCCTGCGAGTAGTTCATGCCATAGAACCTGGCCACATCGCTCAAATAAAGATAACGTTGCTTCTGTAGTTGTTTGTATCTGATGGCGAAGCTCCTACTGCCCTGGGCACTCAAAGGGCAGGTACTTTGTACAAGGAAGAGCAGCAGCAAAAGAGAGGCAAGACAAAATTTGAACAGGTTGCCAAGGGTATGCCGGCCTAAGCCCTGGCAAAAACGCCTGGACGCCTTATCTGGAGTCATTTCCGGCCTCGTCACTTTATGCGTCACAAATATTTTCCTCATGCTGGCAGCCTGGGAGGCGCGCCGGCAAAGCGCCCGGCTTTAGGAGGCTCCGGCGAGCATCTCGAACTTGGCCTTGCGCGCACCCTTGACTATATCGGCGTCTATGCGGCATATGGCTTTCTTGCCGCCCAGGTCGGGTATCTCATACATGAGGTCAGTCATGAAATACTCCATGACCGAACGCAGTCCGCGCGCGCCGGATTTTTTACGCATGGCCTTCTCGGCCACTGCCTCGATGGCCGAATCGCTGAAAACCAGCTCGATATTGTCCATGGCGAACAGGGCCTGATACTGGCGCAGCAAGGAGTTTTTGGGCTCTTTGAGGATCAGTGCCAGGTCTTCCTTGCTCAGTTCGCGCAGCGCGGCGGTGACCGGCAGGCGTCCGACAAACTCGGGGATTAAGCCGAAGCGCAAGAGGTCTTCAGGCTCGACAAAGTCCAGGGTGTTAAGCTGGTCATCACTCAGGTCCAGGCTGCCTTTTTCGGCCTTGCGCCCGAAGCCCAGCACGCGCACGCCGTCGCGCCGCTGGATGATCTTGTCCAGTCCGACAAAAGCTCCCGAGCAGATAAACAGTATATTGGTGGTGTCCAGGGCGACATACTCGGCCTGCGGGTGTTTGCGCCCGCCTTGCGGCGGCACGTTGGACACGGTGCCTTCGAGTATCTTCAGCAGGGCCTGCTGCACGCCTTCCCCGGAGACGTCGCGGGTAATGGAGACATTTTCGCTGCGCTTGGCGATCTTGTCTATCTCGTCTACATAGATAATGCCGATTTCGGCCTTTTTGACGTCATAGTCTGCCGCCTGCAACAAGCGCACGAGGATATTTTCGACGTCGTCTCCGACGTATCCGGCCTCGGTCAGCGTAGTGGCGTCGCAGATAGCAAAGGGAACCTTGAGTTTTTTAGCCAGTATTCTGGCCAGCAGGGTCTTGCCTGAGCCGGTAGGCCCGATGAGCAGCACGTTGCTTTTCTCGATCTCGACGTCGTCAAAGCCCTTGTTGCCCTTGGCCAGATACTGCAGGCGCTTGTAATGATTGTGCACGGCTACCGAAAGTATCTTCTTGACCCGCTCCTGGCCGACCACATACTGGTCCAGATAGGCTTTGATTTCCACCGGACTGCCTACTTTCGGCACGCCGCCGCCGAACTGCTTGCCCGGCAGGCGCTCGGCATTGCCTTTAGCGAACCTGCGGCTAGGCCGGTCCAGGGCGACCTCGATATTCTCATAGGCGGTCTCGATACAATCACTGCAGATGGCCTGATTTGTCTCCATGGAAACCAGCAGAAACACGCCTTCATCTTTTGTGCGCTGACAAAAAGAGCAGCACGTAGGCTCGGTGTTGTTATTTTTTTTGCTCATGGATAAAGTCAGGATGATGGGTCAGTAAATCGAAAACAGAAGACGAATAAGCAGAGCGCGGCCAAAAAGCTAATGGCGGACGAAGACAGACGAAGAGCCGTTGATGAGCGCCGCCTCACTTTTTTTCTTTTTCGTTAGGCAGCATGATATGGTCGACGACATTATATGCCTTGGCGGCCTCGGCAGTGAGGAAAAAGTCCCTTTCGCTGTCCTTTTGTATGGTTTCAGACTTTTTGCCGGTATGCTTGGCGAGGATATTATAGAGCACTTTTTTGATATGCAGTATTTCTTTGGCCTGTATATCGATATCGGCGGCGGTTCCCTCCACGCCGCCCGAGGGTTGGTGTATCATGATGCGCGCGTTAGGCAGGGCGTATCTTTTGCCGGCGGCTCCGGCGGCGAGCAGCACCGCCCCCATGCTGGCGGCCTGGCCTATGCAGTAGGTGCGCACATCGCAGCTGAGCATCTGCATGGTGTCGTAGATGGCAAGCCCGGCGGTGACCACGCCGCCAGGGCTGTTGATGTAAAAGTCAATGTCTTTCTTAGGGTCTTCGCTTTGCAGGAAAAGCAGCTGAGCCACGATGGAGTTGGCCACTGCGTCATTCACCTGCGTGCCCAGCATGATGATGCGATCCTTGAGCAGGCGCGAGTAAATGTCGTATTGACGCTCGCCCTGGCCAGTCTGCTCAATCACATAAGGAACGTAAAAATTGTTGCTGTAGTTGAATTTATCTTGCTTGCTCATGGCCTCTGCTCCTTATGCCGGGTTGTCGGCTTTGATGATATGACGATTGGCCTTGGCCAAAAGAAACTCAAGGGTCTTATACCTAATCAGCTGCCGATAGACCTGCTCGAGCTGCCCGCTTTTCTCCATCTCCTTGAACATTTCCTGTACGGTCTTCTGATTTTCCCTGGCATGGTTGGCGATCGCCCTTGTGAACTCGTCATCGCTGGGGGCTAATTCTTCTTTTTGCGCAATGTGGTTCAGTATAAGTTCCAAGCGCAGGCTGCGAGCGGCCTGCTGCTCGGCCTCCGCCTCGTAGGTGGCCAGCTTGGCATTGAGCTCCTCTTGCTCGAGCTTACGGTTTTCCGCGCGCTGTTTAAATGAGTCCAGCAATCTTTGCGTTGTCGCCTGCATGAGAGTGGGCGGCAAGGGGAAATCCTGGCCGGCCACCAGGGCATCAAGAATTTGCTCAGTGGCCTTTTGGTCCTCCTCCTGTTGCTTAGTGCGGTTTAAGCTTTCTTCGATTCGTTTTTTAAGCTCTTCAGAATCCGCCACTCCCAGGCTTTTGCAGAACTCCTCATCAAGCTCGGGCAGCGTGCGTCCCTGCACCTCGTGGATATCGAATGTATATGTAAAGGTCTTGCCTCGCAGCTCCTCGCTATAATGGTCTTGCGGAAATGTAAGCTCGGCCTCCTTCTGCTCTTCGGCTTTCACTCCGTCCAGGATAGTGATAGTTCCGGGCAGCAGCTCAGGCTCTTGCAGCAAGAGCCAGGTATTTTCCGCCTGCAGGAAGTACTTGACCTTGTCATTTTCCAGCAGCTCTGCGGGCGCCGTGCTCTTATAGGAGAGCTTAAGCATGTCGCCTCTTTGCGAGGCGCGGTCCACCTTGGCGTGCGTGGTGCGCTGTTCGCGCAAGCTGTCAATGATCGCGGAAACCTCGTCGTCGCCCACTTGCACCTCGTTGCTGCTCACATTGACGCCGACATACTCTGGCAGCTCGAACTCCGGCTCGACCTCCAAACGCAATTTGAAGCTGAATTCCTGGCCGACCTGGTAGCCCTCAAGCTCCAAATCCTCTTTTTTCATACTCGTAGCCTGACGGATTTTCTCAGCTTGCAGCGCCGTGTCATAGGCGGACTTGAAAAGCGTGTCAGTGGTTTCAGCCAGTATGTTCTGACCGTAGCGATTCGCTAATATATGCGCCGGTATCTTGCCGGCGCGAAAGCCGGGAACACGGGCTTTCTGGGCATATTTGCGCGAAATCTGCTTGTAGGCCATCTGAGCCTTGTCGGCAGGAACTATAACCTCTAGGTTAACAAGGCAGGGAGCCGGCTCGGTGCGGATTATCTGAAGATCGCTAGCGGTGAATTCCACAATTTACTCCTTAAAAACAGCGGGAATTGCCGGGATGGGCAAGACCGGCGGGATGACTGCCGATCCAGGTTGCAAGTTGAAACTTCATACTATAATTCTTCAATACCATAAGTCCATATAGGACAGACATACAAGATAAAAAGAACGCAGTGCGCCCCGATTTTTTTTACACAAGGCGGGTCGAGCCAACCGCAGCCCTGAAGGAGCGGTCCTGGCGCCAAAAAGCGCTCGAAAGACCCCGATTTTTATGTTTTAATTGCAATTTGATTTCTGCGGCATATAGTAGTGCTCGGCGGGGTTGTCCCGCCGTTTTATTTTAGTTCAATCAGATAAGGAGCCAAGCATGAAGAAGACTGTTGTTTTACTCGCTATTTTAGCCGCCGTGGTTTTTGTCTCCGGCTGCGCCACCTCGTTGACCGGCTGCGGCTTTGACCATGCCGGCCCGGGGCTGGTCTTCACCGACGTCTACAAGGGCGGCTACATTTCCCCCAAGGCCGACAGCCTGAAAGACATCACCGTGCTCGGTGCGGTCAGCGGCGTGAGCAAGTCCAGCTCCATACTGGGCTGGATCAGCAGCGGCGACTCGAGCATCTGGGCGGCCAAAAACGATGCTCTGAAGGGGCTTGACGCTGACGACATCATCAATATCGAGGTGGACACCAAGGTAAAGTCGATCCTAGGGGTGATCAGCGAAGTCGAGCTGCATCTGCGCGGCATAGCGATAAAATATAACAAATAAAGCACTGCGGCTGCCCGGCGGCTCGCAGAACCGCCGGGCAGCTCTTAGTATGCCTTCGTGTGCCTTCGTGTGCCTTAGTGTCCCAGCCCTTCATCTTCCTCGGGCAGCTCCAGCTCGGCCAATATTTCCATCACTCTGTCGGCCTTTGCCGGGGTGGAGTCGTATTTGAACCTCAGCACCGGGGTATATTTCAGCACGACTTGTGTGGCCAGCGCCTTTTGCATGGCCACGCGTTGTTTTTGCAGCAGGTGCAGCGCCTTTAGCTGGTTTTCTTCATCATTGCCGCTGCCGCCGTAAACACTGAAAAACACCAGGGCGTCACGCAGATTGGGGCTGACTTTAACATCGGTGATGGTGATGATCAGCTCCGGCATTTCCGGAGTGACATAGACCTTGAGCAGGTCGCCCAGCTCGCGCTGCAAGAGGGCGTTAAGCCTGGTAGTTCTGGATACTGACATTTGTATATATTCCTAGGGCAGCGAGCTTACAGCTCGGGCTGCACTTGAGTGAGGCTGAAGACCTCGATGCGGTCGCCCACCTCGAAGTCCTCAAAATTATCCAGGCGTATGCCGCATTCAAAACCGGAGCGTATCTCGCGCACGTCTTCCTTGAAATGCTTCAGGGTCTGCACCTGGCCGTGATAGATAAGCTCCTTGTCGCGATAGACCTTGGCCTTGGCATTGATGCGGATAACACCGCTCTGAACACGGCAGCCGCAGATGCGCCCGGCCTTGCTGACATTGAAGACCTGCAGTATCTCAGCCTCGCCCAAGGGAGTCTCGTGTATCTCCGGAGCCAGGCGACCGCGCATGGCCTCCTTCAACTCGTCAAGAAGCTCATAAATAACCGAGTAAAGGCGAATATCAATGCCTTTCTGTTTCGCCAAACGACTGATGCCAGGCATGACGCGAACGTGAAAGCCCAGGATGATGGCCTCGGAGGCCTGCGCCAGAACCACGTCCGACTCGGTGATCTCGCCTACTCCGCCGTGAATGATATTGGCGCTGACACGGTCGGACTTCAAATTGCCGATGGAATCGCTGAGCGCCTCCAACGAACCGCGCACGTCGGTTTTCAGAATCAAGGCCAGCTCCGGCTTTTCGTCGCCCTTCTGTTTGCTGAACCAATCGTCGAGATTGTTCAGGCTGACTGAGCGTTCCACTTGCAGACTGGCGGCATGGGCGGCACTCATGGCCTCCTCGGCCAGGCTGCGCGCCTGCTGCTCATTGGGGCAGCTGCTGATGGGGTCGCCGGCGTCGGGCACGCCGGAAAGCCCCAGGATTTTCACCGGGGTGGAGGGGCCGGCCTTGGCCAGGCGTTTGCCGTAGGTGTCGATGATAGCCTTGATGCGTCCGTAGGTCTGTCCGCAAAGCAGGCAGTCTCCCACCTTGAGCACGCCGTTGCGCACCAGAATGTTGGCAGTGGGTCCCATACCGCTTTCCATTTGCGCCTCGATCACCAGGCCTTCGAATGGCGCATTCAGGTCGGCGTTCAGCTCGAGCATCTCGGCTTCCAGCAAGATGCGCTCGAGCAAATCGTCTATACCCTCGCCGCTCAGCGCCGATACCGGAACCACTGCAGTGTCTCCGCCCCAGGGTTCCGGGTTAATGTTATTCTGCTGCAGCCCCAGCATGACCTTGTCCGGATTGGCTCCAGGCAGATCCATTTTATTCATGGCTACGATAATGGGCACCTTGGCCGCCCTGATATGGTTGATGGCCTCAATGGTTTGGGGCATGACGCCCTCGGTGGCAGCCACTACGAGAACGGCCAGGTCGGTGGCATTGGCGCCGCGCGCGCGCATGCCGGTGAAGGCGGCGTGTCCCGGCGTGTCCAGGAAGGTGATGCTGTCTTCGCCCACCTGTGCCACGCTGGTGCCCATGTGCTGAGTGATGCCGCCGGACTCGCCTTTGGTGACCCGGGTGTGGCGGATATAGTCCTGCAAGGAGGTCTTGCCGTGATCCACATGTCCCATAAAGACCACCACTGGCGGGCGCCCCACCTTTCTACGCGGACGTCCCTTGCCGGTCTCTGTGTCAGCCTGTACCGGTTTCTCCTGTGGCTTTTCACGGCGTTCGCGCACGAATTTGACCTGATGGCGTTCGCAGATTTGCTCGACCAGCTCCACATCGAGCACCTGATTGATGGCCGCGAATATATTCATGGTCATCAGCATGCCGATCAGCTCGTTGGGTTTTTTCTGCAAGGCCTCGGCCAGGTCGCGCACCGTGATAGGGGTTTTCAGATGCAGCTCCGGCATTTTTGCCGCGGGCGCCTCCTCGTCGGCGGGCGTCTCCTCCTCGGCAACCGCCTCAGGGGTTTCGTCAATCACCTGCTGGGTTTCCTCTTCCTGCTGCTGTCTTTCAGCGATGATCTGCCGCCGCACCAGGTCGGCGTCCTCGGCGTCTATGGAACTGGAATGGCTGCGGGCCTCGAAGCCCTCTTTCTCCAAGAGCAGCAACAAATCCTTGTTGTTCATGCCCAATTCCCTGGCCAATTCATATACTCTGATTTTTTCCGGAGTCATTGCTAGTCCCCTTTTTGATTTCGGACATTGCCTTCAGCCAGCCAGGAGCACTTGCCTTCAAGCTTGTCGTGGTATGTTTTTTTGGTCTCGGTGTCAAAGCCCTTTTTGGCGGGTTTTCAGCTCTGGGCGTGTTCTTTGGCGGCCCGGACTATATGCTCGGCAAGCTCCTCGCCGATCCCCTCCAGCTCCGCGATGTCGTCCTGATTGACGGTTACGATCACCTCGAGGCTGTTGAACCCGTTCTGCACCAGGGTTTCGGCCTGCTCGGACTGTATGCCGCAGGCCTCCGCGATTCTGTTCACCGCCTGCTGATACAAGGTCTCGTAGTCATCCTGCGGGGTTTCCTCCGGCTCGCTCTCGGCCTTGCTGATATCGATCTTCCAGCCCAGCAGCTTGCTGGCCAGGCGGGCATTCTGTCCCTTGCGCCCTATGGACAGCGAGAGCTGGTCCTCGGCTACTTTGATGCGCAGCGTTTTGTTGGCCTCTTCGACCGTGATGCTGGACAGCTTGGCCGGCTTCAGGGCATTTTCAGCAAACTTGCGTATGTCGGCGCTCCAGTCCACGATATCGATTTTTTCGCCATTCAGCTCGCGCACTATGGTCTTCACCCGGTTTCCGCGCAGTCCGACGCAGGCTCCCACCGGGTCTATGCGCGCCTCGCTGCTGTGCACCGCGATCTTGCTGCGATAGCCGGCCTCGCGGGCAACGGCCTTGATCTCTACCAGGCCCTCGGATATCTCGTTGACCTCGCGCTCGAAAAGCTTCACGACGAAATCCGGATGGTTGCGCGAGACATAGAGGCTGGGGCCGGGGTTGCTGTCGTTGATCTCGACGAGCAAGGCGGTAAGATGATCGCCCTGCTGATACTCCTCGCCGGGGAGCTTGTCCTGGAAGCGCATGGCGCCCTCGGCCTGTCCGAAATCGATGATGATCTCGTTGCGCTCGATTTGTCGCACCACCCCGTTAAGCAGCTGGTTGAGCTGATCCTTGTAAAGCTCGCAGATATTGCGCTTTTCAGCCTGCCTAAGCCCCTGAGAGATCACCTGCCGGGCGGCCTGAGCCGCAATGCGACCGAAATTGCGCGGGGTTACCTCCCACTCAAGCTCATCGCCAACAGCAACCGTGGGAAATTTTAGCCGCGCTTTTTCCAGCTCGATCTCGCTGCCAGGGTCATCAACCTGCTCGACCACGAAAAGCTTCGCCCAACAGCGAAACAAGGCGTCTTTCTCGTCAAACTTAACCACTAGCTCCCGGGTCTGGCGTATGGCTTTGCGAGCGGCGGAACGCAGAGACTCGGCGATCAGCTCGATCAGGGACTCCCTGTCAATCCCCCGTTCATGCTCCAGATAGTCTAAAGCGGCAAGAAGATTGTTTTTGTCACTCATACGGCACCTCGACATGTCTCGAAAAAACAAAAGCGGGTACAATGCCCGCTTAAGAAGTTGCAAATGTACTAAACGATTTTATAATATAATCTTAACCGCATAAAAAACAAGTGGAAGCGAAAACCGGACTTTAGTGTGCCTTAGTGTGCCTTAGTGTGCCTTAGTGTGTCTTCGTGTCCTCCCCCTTAGTGTGACTTAGTGGTTTAACCTCCAGCGCCAGCATGAATACCGCCATTCGCGACAAATTTTCTTTCAGCCAGCTCTTGTTTTGGTTTGCGCTGCTGGCGCTTGCCCTCTTCGGGCTTTTTTATATCTACAGCAGCGGCTACATAGGCGACGACTATCCGGTGCGCGCCAACTGGCAGCGGCAGATAGTCTTCCTGCTGCTGGGCGCCGCGCTTTTCCAGCTGTTCAGCAACTGGGACAACCAAAGCGCATCCTGGAGATACTTTGTTTGGCTGGCTTATGCCGGCAGCCTCTTGGGTCTTGTGGCGGTGCTGTTTTTCGGCAAGGAGATAGGCGGCGCGCGGCGCTGGCTGCAGCTCGGCCCGCTGATGCTGCAACCCGCCGAACCCGCCAAGATTTTCACCCTGCTGCTGCTCTGTCAGCTTATGCAGCCTGGTCAGAGGGGCGCCGGCTGGCGACAAGCCGGCCTGGTTTGCGCAGTATTGTTGCTGCCCATGCTTTTGATCCGGCTGGAACCCTCGCTGGGCAACGCCCTTATGCTGCTGCCCCCCTTTCTTGCCCTGATCTGCGTCAACCACTGTCACAGCCGGCTCTTTGCGCCGCTGCTAACCCTGGCACTGCTTGTCGCCAGCCTGGCGGTCGGCGCTCTGTTTTGGCTGCGCGCACAAGCGCCCGAAAAAACCTCGCCATTCCGACAGATGCTGGCGCAGCAGGAAGAAAGCGGCAAAACCGGGCTGCTGCGCCCCTATCACTTGCGACGCCTGGACTCCTATGTCTCCAGCCAGGGCGGCTGGAATGAGCGCCAGTCAATTATGTGCGTGGCCAGCGGCGGACTTAGCGGCAAGGGTTTCCGCAACGGCACGCTGAAAAGCCTGGGCTATCTGCCGCGCACCGTAGCTCCGACCGACTTTATCTTTTCGGTGATCGCCGAAGAAGGCGGATTCCTCTACGGCAGCCTGCCCATACTGCTGCTCTATGCCCTGCTGGTGTCGGTATGCCTGTATTGGGCCGCGAATGCAAACAGCCGCCTGCACGCCAATATCTGCCTGGCCTTCGCCACCCTTATCCAGGCCCACGTGCTCATTAGCATAGGAATGAGCATACGACTGCTGCCCATCGTCGGACTGCCCCTGCCGCTGCTGAGCTACGGAGGCAGCTTCACGCTATGCTTCCTCATGGCAATGGGAAATGTGGCCGCGACCAGAAGCAGCAAAAATGCGCCGGATAAAAAAATCCAAGTCAAGCTCGGCAGGATATTCATGCTCAGCCTAGAAAACACAGCTCGTGAAAATCCGCAAAGCCCAGACCCCCTTCAAACTTAGGAATTATGAAAAATTAAATTGTTAAATTCGCTTTTTTTCTATACAGTATATTCGGTTTTTCTTGTACATACAGACCAGAAACAACTCAACTTTGACAACTTGAATTTTCATAGTTCCAAGTATGACATAGGGTGCAGCAGTGATACACGACACGGTGTCAGCACACGGCATACGGCACGGTGTCAGCACACGGCAGGGTATTAGCATACCGCAGAATGGCGCGGAGCGCCATACTATAATAACCCTAGGCACGAAGCGCGGAGCGCGCAGTGCCTAGGGTTAGGCTACCACACAAAACAGCGCCTGAAAGGCGCCACTAAAAGATTAGCCTCAGCAAGTCGCGCCTTCCAGGCGCCGGTTTTTGGGGGACTTTGTCCCCCAGGCGCTTCGCCCTTCGGGCTCCGCGCCTGGGGCTATTATAGTATGGCGCTTCGCGCCACTGCCGGCTAGATTAAAAAAGGCGCTTCGCGCCCCCGCAAACATGACATAAGCCGCCCCAAACTCTGTGTCCAACATAACAAATCACATAAAAGAACCGTATCAGTGTTGCGCACCGGTACTAAGGAATTATGAAAAAACAAATTGTTAAACTTTGCTGAGCAGATTCGCTTTCTTTCTATACAGTATATTCGGGTTTTTCTTGTACAGACTGACCAGAAACAACTCAACTTGACAACTTAAATTTTCACAGTTCCAAGTATGACATAGAGTGCAGCAGTGATACACGGCACGGTGTCAGCACACGGCACGGTGTCAGCACACGGCACAGCACCAGCATCGGCATAGGGTGCAGCAGTGATACACGACACGGTGTCAGCAGCACACGGCACAGCACCAGCATCGGCATACGGCACGGCGTCAACACACGGCAGGGTACTAGCATACCGCAGAATGGCGCGGAGCGCCATACTATAATAACCCTAGGCACGAAGCGCGGAGCGCGCAGTGCCTAGGGTTAGGCTACCACACAAAACAGCGCCTGAAAGGCG
>Ga0265295_1002016_pt1 | contig 33717 bp, 45 predicted proteins | sample Munlansysbiofilm_FD_192503 | JGI IMG/M metagenome (GOLD analysis project Ga0265295, IMG submission 192503) | Leachate microbial communities from a municipal landfill in Southern Ontario, Canada - Methane capture system biofilm | ecosystem: Engineered > Solid waste > Landfill > Unclassified ... | reverse complement strand
CTATTCCTACATCATTCAGTTGAGGCCAACCGCCATTGCTTTTGGTCTGGTTATGGGCTTAATTTTCGCCTTGGGGATCGAGCTTTTTCTCAGGCTACTTTTCAAATTATCAAAATTGCTTAACAAGTGTGAAGCACTGATTGCTTTGGGACAGAGGTGGGACTAGATGGGATTGGGCGATTTTTGGTGGGATCGTTGTGTTTACGGCTAGTTATGCGATTGTTTAACTTTGACGCGCATTTTTGCGGTTTGGGACTGGAATGTTAGCAAAAGGGCGAATGTTGCGATTGCTTTGGGACAAAGTGTCATTGGTTATTTCGGGTGGAAACGAAATGGGTGACAGTAATTAAGAAAACAATTTGGATGACATTCATTATGATAGACGCAATCATAGCTTTCATCCATAAATAGTTGGATATGGCCGCGATCGTTGTAAGGTGCGTAACAAAGAGACTCACAAGCGTGAAGAAGTAGTAAAAAAGGAAGTTGTTAAGGCTACCGTTGGCACGATAGCTTCTGAAAAAGTGGCTGTCCTTGAGGCCTGACATTATAACAATGATCCCAGACATAAAGCCTATTAGCGCTACGCAGAATGTAGAAACGATATTAGAAACGGAACTAACATTTAAAAACAGCGCAGCACCCTGCCCAACATGGGGGAGTACTTTATAAATAGTGACGCCAAGCCCCCAAGTCGCAAAAACCAGCGAGGTCAGGAAGATTGCCTTTGATGTAGGAGTTGTCTTTTGCATATTCGTCTACCAGTGCCTTTAAGTACCTGTTTTTTAATGCCTTATCTTCAAGAGTGGTGCAGATTTTATCCTCATCTTTGGTTGTAATTGAGTCACAAATATGATTACTTCCTACTATATAGTAATCAGCCATACTGTCTTCTATAAACTCCTTACCCCTTACAATAAACTTCTCAACGCCTTCTAGCGAAATCGAATTTATGACAGAGTCGAATGTTTTTGGCATGTCTTGTCGTAGCTCTGGCTTGATTTCAATTGTGAAAGTATCTGTTTCGGAGCTGCCGCCGAACATACTGTTTAACTGGGCAAATAGAGGATTTTTTTTGTTTATGCGTATATGTGTCTGGCTCTTGAAGGAAAATTTTAGTGCCGATTTCTTTGTTGTTGATACTGCAAAGGGCTCTGAATTAAAAATGTAGCGCCCAAGGTTAAGCTTTTCAAGAAGTAGGTTTACAAAATGCGTCCAGTAAGAGTTCTTGGGTCCAAAAAAAGTACTCGCTATACCGTAGAAATTTTGCCCCATGTAAACGTAAGAGGCAAACCCTAAGCTCTCATCATCACTTAACTTTTCGTAGATGTCTTTATGTGACATAGAGTCACTGCTTATTGTTTTTATAAGCTCGTTATTTTTTGTAATAATAAAAAGAAAAGTAGATGAGCCTATGTAAAACAAAAAAAGGTTATCCTCGCTTGTCGTCCGAAAAGATCTCCTGAAGTCTTCTTCTTCGATTTTGCAAAAGTTCTTGAGTATCGGCAGTACATTGTACTGGTGCCTGTTAAAGTCATTGGCAATGTAGTGTTTATAGTAAGTTACTTTCATCTATCACCCAGCCTCTGATGCAAACTAACCTTATACAGCTCAACTAGAAAAGTCCTGGTTGCGTCTATCTCAACATCGACCCGCCTTATTAGTGCAGTTAGCTGCCAGCCGCAGAGCATCAATAGCGCCGCTGTTGTATATAGTATAGCTCCGTACTGTATGGACGTCTCCTGCGCGAACAGGATAAAAGCAGTCACAGCTACCACTAGCAGCGGCCGCACCTCCAGCAAGCCCCTGCGCTTCGCCAGGGAGTCTAAGTGCTCCTGGATGATGATGATGGACCCCTCGATGTCGTCTGGCGTGCGGATTCCCTCTACGATCTGCACTATTATGCTCCCCTCGATAGACCCAGCCTGAATTACTCCGCTGCTGCCATATACCCGCTGCCCCATCCTTACCCTTCGCTTATCTCTTTTAATTTCAGCAACTTATCTATGAATGTCTTTAGCACCGCCGGGTTGCCGTAGCGGTGGAACAGCTCGATAAACTCCCGCAGGTCGTCCCCTAGCTGCGGCTGCGCTCCGCCTGGGGCAGCTGGTGCAGTTGCCCCCTGGTGCAAGTCGCCCATCCGCACTCCACCGCTAATCGAATCAAACTGCATAACACCGCTGCTGTTATGCACCGCCTTGCCCCCGCCTTGCCCCTTGCGCATCGGCCCCTCGCCGGTTATGAGCCAGGCCACGTTGACGCCTGCTGCGTTGGCGATGCTCATAGCCTTGTCGATAGCAGGTAGCGACCCGCCCCTCTCGTACTTGCCAATCATCACAGCCGACACCCCTGCCGCTGTAGCTAACTTTTCTTTGTTCCCCACAATCGAAATAACCTCAGTGAGTCTCTTTGTGAAGTCTGTTATCAACTTTAAAGTTCCTACCCCTAACTTTAAAGCAAAGCAATCTTTTACTTTAAAGAGTTGTTAGTTGCATAACTACTCAGAATTACAGGGATAATGCAGCCCACCACAGCTTTCTGAATAATAATTAAGTTTAAAGCGAACTTTTGTTATTGACAGCCTAACTATTGTTCGGCTATCTTCCTACCTAAGAACACAAACAAAAAAAGGAGGCAATCCATGCCAACCACACAGCAGCACATCGCAGCGCTCAACCGTCAGAGGGAGGACCGCCAAAGGAAGAGACTAGATCGCGTATTACATCTACTTCAACAGCAGCAGGGTGCTCTCCCCGGGCCCGCTCTTCAAAGCCATTCGCCAAGTGGGAAAGGAACTTAAGCCCTTCACCATTAGGGACATTATCTTTTTAGTTTTGATACGCAACAAAGGAGGCTCCCATGCCAACACCAACGTCAGATTTGGTAAGGAAAAATACTTCCCTACCAGCACCCCCAGCAGAGCTAACGCGCGAGCATATAATTACTGATCCAGCCATGCGCGCCAACTGGGTCCACTTCCAACTTAAGCTGCACGGCTCTAGCTTTGCCATCCTCGCCCGCAAGCTGGGGGTAACCCGCCCAGCGGTGCGTAACGCGCTCTTTGTGCGCTACCCAAAAATGGAGCGCGCCATAGCCAAAGAGATAGGGATGAAGCCAGAACAGATATGGCCAGAGCGTTACAGCGCTGCAGCACTTAAGTGATAAAGCATAAACCTATACACATGGACACGATGCAAGGTAGCGCAAAACAGGCACCAACGCCAGCAAATATTTGGCGCAGAAGGGGTTTAAAGGCACGTATGTGAGCAATAAAACCGACATTAAAGGATGGTTCACCGCCAGTGAACTAGCCGGCCTAGCAGGGTTGCCAGGGTCAGTTCAGGGCGTAATCGGGCGAGCCAAACGCGAAGGGTGGGACTCCCGAAAGCGTGCAGGGCGTGGCGGTGGGAGGGAATACCCCATCACCGCACTACCCAAAGATGCCCGCATCCAGCTGCTAGGCCAAAGCGCCCAGCAGGGGCAAAACCTTCCTGCGGTGCGCAGCGAAACCCTGCCCAGCACCACCGCAGGCACCATGGCAACAGCCATAGCGGCAGCCCCCGTGCAAGACTTAGACGACCTGCGCACCTGGCAAGTAAAGCGCATGGATGCCCGCATCGGCCTTATGAACCTGATAGGCACCGACCCCAACGGCGTCGGCGCGGGGATTGACAACCTAGTCAAGCAAGCCAACGACGGCACCTTGCCCCCGCTCTACGCCAAGTTTGTAACCCTAGCCAACGCCAGAGCAGGCAAAGAAGGCAAGCGCACCCTCAGCCGCACTACCCTGTACCGCTGGTGGAATACATGGAACACCTCCGGGCGCACCGTCACCAGCCTGGCCCCCGCCAAAACCGTTAAAAACGATGTGCCCGCCTGGGCCCCGCACTTTTTAAAGATCTACCAAGTCCCCCAAGGGGTCAGCGTACCGCGCGCACTAGAAGAACTGGCCCGCACATTGCCCGAAGGGATCGACCTGCCTAGCCTCAGCCAAGTGCGGCGCTTTATGAAGAAATACAGCCGCCTAGAGATCCAAAAAGGGCGCAAAAGCGCCAGCAGCTTAGCCGCTGTGCGCCTGTACCGGCAGCGCGATGTAAGCGAGTTCCAGCCGTTGGATATGGTGCAGATAGATGGCCACAGCTTTAAAGCGTATGTCGCCCACCCCCGCCACGGCCGCCCATTCCACCCCGAGTGCTGCGCCGTAGTAGACACCGTCACCAAATGCGCGCTGGGCTTTAGCGTCGGCCTCGCCGAAAGCGCCATCACCGTCGCCGACGCTATCCGCCACGCTACGGTGCTCAACAAAGACAAAATGATCGGTGGATTGCCGCTGTTTGTGTACGCCGACAAAGGCGCGGGCAACATGGCAAAGGTGAACATAGACGAAGTATCTGGGCTGTTTGCGCGCCTGCAGATTGAGTTTATGAGCGGCCGCCCCGGCAACCCGCAAGCACGCGGCTTAGTAGAAAACCTCAACAAACTACTGTGGATCCCCGCAGCGCAAAAGCTGCCCACCTACACCGGCAAAGGGATGGACAGCCTTGCAAAGCGCAACATCTACCTCGACCTGCAAACAGAGGTGCGCCGCGCCAAAAAAGAGAACCGCGCGTTTGACCACGCCGCCCTTATCAGTTGGCCCGATTTTATGGAGTTCCTCGCCGCCGAAGTTGACGCATACAACCGCCGCCCACACGGCAGCCTCCCCAAAATAACCGACCCAAACAGCGGGTATCGGCGCCACATGGCCCCCATGGAGGCCTGGATGAAGTGGCTAGCCGACGGGTGGCGGCCAGAGCAACTGACCGAGCAAGAAATTGAGCACCTGTTCCGCCCACACACCACCGTAAAAACCACGCGCGGCATGGTGCGGCTGTGGGGCAACGTCTACACCGATCCGCTCCTAGAGCACCACCACGGAGACGAAGTGATGGTCGGCTACGACATCCACGACTCCAGCTTTGTCAACGTGCGCACTCTAGATGGAGAGCGGATAACCACAGCCAAGCGCGACGGCAACAAAAGCTCATTCGCCTCGGTACCCCTAGTTGATAAGAAACGCCTAGATCGGCGCGACAACCGGCTGAAAAACGTAGATGCGCGGCGCGAAGAGATAGAACTGGAAGCAGAAGCACTAATCAGCATCAACCCCGTGGCCCCCAAGCAGATCGAGCTGGACGCCATAGAGATAGAGCGCTCCGACGCGATAATCAAACGCGTAGAGCAGAAGAAACAGACGCAAATATTTGAAAACCCGTGGGATAGATACCTGAATATTTTAGGGAAAAAGCAAGACGCCAGCACCTATGAAAAAAGCTGGCTGGCAGACTACGAACAGTACACCGAGACCGGGAAGCGCAAAGGATTGTTTAAAGCAGACGAGTTTTGCTTAGCAGAAGAGCGGAAGAGGGCCGCGCTGGAGAAAGAAAAAGCCCTGCAACAACAGGGCTAATCCGCGAACAAGGTAAAGCGTTAAACACCATAACCACTAACCAAGGAGCATACAAAATGAGACACCAAATGGCAATGACAAAGAACATGCGCCGCTTTATAGGCGCGGTAGACGAGCTGAGCAATCGGCCCATGGGCACCGAAGGGATGGGCCTGCTCTGGGGCCAGCCCGGTGAGGGCAAAAGCACCGCCATCGCATACGTCATTAACGCTATGAACGGAGTCTACGCCCGCGCCATGAGCAGCTGGACCGTAACCAGCATGCTGGGCTACCTGTGCAAGGAACTCGGCGGCCACCGGATGCTGCGCCGCGCAGACATGGTGGACTACATTGTAGAGCAGCTGTGCGAGAACCCGCGCCCCGTATTTATCGACGAAGCCGACCACATCTTTGATAAGCCGCGCAAATTCGAAATGGCAGAGAGCCTGCGGGATATATACGACATCAGCGGCTGCCCCGTGATCCTATGCGGAATGGAAGACATCGCGCGGATTATCCAAGGGCATGGGCGCTTTGCGCGCCGCATCACCCAGTGGGTGGAGTTCACCGGGATAGACCTGGCCGATGCGCGCACCGTAGTAGAAACCATCAGCGAGATCCAAATAGAAGAAGACCTGCTGCAGCACATGCACGAGGCCACCGGCGGCAACATCGGGCGCATGGTAGTCGCAATCAGCAAGATCGAGCGCATGGCCAAAACCAGCGGAATTGACAGCGTGAGCGCCGATCAATGGGGCGACCGCACCATGTTTTATGACCAGCCAACGTTTGGCGGCAGCGCACAGCGGAAGGGGAAAAAGTAAATGTCAGGAGTAAAAGGGATGCAACATAGCCGCATGCGCAGCACCGCAATCCGGCGCAAAATCTGGAACAGTATTCGCATTTTGCGCCGGTTTACCTTGCCAGATATCTGCCGCACCGTGCCGGAAACCAGCTACGTAAACGCGCGCAAGTATGTCGCCCAAATGCGCACCCACGGAATCGTCGCCAAGCAGGGCAAGCCCGTGTCCGGCAGGGGAGGGTCATATCAGATATTTTCCCTCTCGCGCGACCTCGGCCCCGAAGCCCCCACCGTGTGCCCCCGTTGCGGGCAGTCACTAGCAGCACCGGCGTGTGGAGCCGAAGGCACAGAAGCGCAAAGCGCTGCGAACAAACAAACAAAGAAACAAAGAAACAAACAAAGAAACAAACAACACAACCGCGCCGCAGCCCATCGCCAGCGTTGATACAGGAGGCCAGCCATGACCAGCCCAGACCTACACAACCTACTGCGCCAGCGCGTAGACGCCACCAGCCAAGCCCATGTCGCGCGCGAAATAGGCTACAGCAGCGCCACTATCAGCCAGATCCTTTCCGGCAAATACGGCGGGGATTCTAGCCTAGTAATGGCGCGCGTCGAGGAAGTTTACGGCGCAACCACGGTGCAGTGCCCCGTGCTGGGAGAGATACCACTGAAAAAGTGCGCCAGCCACAGCCGCCGCGAGTTCGCCGCCACCAACCCGCTGCGCGTCTCTCTGCACCGCGCCTGCCGCACCTGCCCGCACAACCGCAACCGGAGGCCCGTATGAAGCCAAGCAAGCCAAGCGATATCAACTGCGCCAAGTGCCACGCCGGCCACGCCAGCCTATATGTAGACGCCACCGGCGCGACCAAAGCCCTAGTATGCGCGCGCTGTGGTTGGCGCATGTACGCCGCGGCGGAGGTTGTAAAACCGTTCAACGAAACCTGGCGCATCCCCTCATCTCACTGCAAAACAGGCGGAGCCGTGCGCCACGGCACCGACCAGCGCTACGCCGACTGCAAAGTTTTAGGCTGCCCAAACGGCGTAGACCGGACCCGTAACGACAGCGGCTTTTGCTCCTTTTGCCGCGCCCTTATGCGCCGCTGGGAAGGCAGCAAGCGCACTCGCCCAGCCCCGTTCATCCAGGCAGGCAACGGCTGGCACCGCAACCCCGTAGCCCCACTGGCGCGCGCTATGACCTACGCCGACAAAGGCTACGCCGGCTGCAAAATTGATGGGTGCGAAAACCGCGTAAACCCATCGGTAAATGGCACAGGGATGTGCGCCAGCTGCCGCGCTACGCAAGCCTCGTGGGAGCAGAGCAAGCGCACCCAGCCGCCACCGTTTGTGTGCGTAGATGGGCGCTGGTATCGCAAGCAGAGCGCCCCAATCCCCGAGCACCTTAGGCAGCCACTGGGCGCAAGCCGCGCCGCAAATCAAACAAGCGCAACCCAACAAATAGGAGCAAGCCATGCATGAACTTATCCCCGAAGAAACCTTAGAGATGTACGCCGGACGCTTTATCAGCCTGCGCATGCAGCGCCTATTGTGCATCACCTTTGCCCAATATCTTGCTGCCCCAGACCACTACGAAGCGATGCTCAACAAAGTAGTGCAGCGTAAAGGAGCACTGAATATCTGCAACGGCGTCAGCCGCCTGGTAGCCGTTTAAGAACCCATTACACATCTATTACATAAGGATTAAACAGCATGGAAACTACCGCAAAAACAGAAACCCCAGCAGATTATATGGCAGACGCCCAAGGGCGCTTAGTGCCCATCTCTACCATCCGCGAGATCGACCTCCTGCGCGATGACCTGGTTAACAACATCGTCGAGCGCTCCAAACAAATGTCGGCAGTAATGGCCGCACATCGCGCCGATATAATGGGCGAAATAGAAGCCTTCGCCGACCTGAGCGCCGAGCGCTTCGGTGTAACCATGGGCGGTAACAAGGGCAACATCACCCTCACCAGCTACGACGGACGCTATCAGGTACGCCGTGCCGTAGCAGAACACTTAGTATTCGATGAACGCCTCCAGATAGCCAAAGAGCTGATCGACGACTGCATCCGTACATGGAGCACCGGCACCCGTGCCGAGATCATGGCGCTCATAAACGACGCATTCCAGGTTGATAAGGAAGGCAAGATCAACACCAAGCGGATCTTAAGCCTGCGCCGCCTCGACATCAACGACCCGCAGTGGCAAAAAGCCATGCAAGCCATCGGCGAAAGCCTGCAAGTATCCGGCAGCAAGACCTACATCCGTGTGTACGAACGCCAGCATGACGGCAGCTATCAGCAGATACCACTGGCATAAGGAGGCAGAATGATGGGCATAACCGAAGGAGACAACAGCTACGCAAACCCGCAGGACTACGCCGAAAACAAGACAATGCGCGCCTCCGGGTTTGATGTAACCGCCGTGTGTGACAACCCCGCCTGCAGCAACGCTGAGTTCAGCGTGCATCGAAAAGAGGTAGTTAAAACCGGCACCGCAGGCATTCCGTACACGATAGAAACAGTAGTCTGCCCAAAATGCAGGATGTGGGCTGCGATTAAAAGCATAGACCCCACTGCATAACTTCCACTTTTTTAACATCATTTGAGGCGAAACCGCGCCTTTTCACCGGGGCCGGTCTGCCGGGCGCTGGCCGCCCCGGTACTGATGAGCCAGGCCAACAACCTTGAATTACCCCGGTGGTGTCCTCCTTCACCGCCGGGGGCTTTTTAAACACAGAAAGGATAAGCCCATGGCACGTGATCCACTCCTTGCAAAGATCCACATCGCTAAAAAAGACCTCGGTCTGGATGACGCCACATACCGCGCTGCCATCAGCATGATCAGCGGCGGCAAAACCGACAGCAGCGCAAAGCTCAATGCGCCCCAGCGGCGTGATCTTGTCGAACACTTCAAAGCCCTAGGCTGGCAGCCGAAACCCGCCAGAAAAGCGGGCAAGGGCAAGCCGCGCAACATGCAGTGGTCCAGCAAACAAACCAGCCGCGCCGCGCAACTTAAAAAGATAGAGGCGCTGCTCACCATAGGGGGCAAAAGCTGGGCCTATGGCGATGCCCTGGCCAAGCGTATCTGCAAGGTGGATAAAATCGCCTGGGTGGAAAGCAGCGAGCTATACAAAATAATCACCGCCCTGCGCAAACAGGCGCAGCGGGAAGGATGGGAGCTGAACGAATGAGCAAACAGATAACAAGAGAGCAATGGCAGCGTGTCGAGGAAGCCTTATCCGGAGTTTTTGGTCGAGTTGATCTTATGGTAGATGGAAGGAAAGTGACTTTTGAGCGCCGCCTGGTCGCTGAAAACCGCCTTGGTATCATGACATACATCAACGGAGAACTTAAGGGCTGCTGGACCAACCCAAATGAGCAGCATGACGAACAGCGCTATCTGCGGGAAAGATCATGTTTGTTTTATAGCAAGAAAGACCGTAATTACTTGAAAAAACTTGGGAAACTAACTCTTAACAGAATGAAAGTAGACGCGGATAGGCGCTATGAATGGTACGACCAGATCTGGACTAGAGCCGGAGCAATCCGCAGACATTACGAAAAGACATTTACAAGTATCGAACTGATAGAGGCCATAGGATGAAAAGCCCATATAACTACATCTTTATATTCCTGCTATACCTCATCTCGGTGGCGGTCGACATCTCAAACGGATCTCAAGTATCTCTAGAGCTGCTACACCTAAGAGAGACGGCATTGGCTTTGCTGCTCGCTTGGATCGTTGAAAAAGACAAACCACTCTTAGTTGAACTGACCGTCAAAAAGGAAGGCCAATGAAACTCCGCTGCCCCGTGTGCCACAGCACCAATAGCCTAGAAGCCTACGCCGCCGACGCCGCCGGGCGCGAGCTGCTTGCCACCCTTGCCGCCAGCGGAGCACTATTTAAGCCTCTCTCGCACTATCTCGGTCTTTTTCGGAGTAAATCGCGCGATTTAAGCCACGCGCGCGCCCTGAAACTCGCCACCGAAGTGCTGGCGCTCCCTGCCGATCCACAGGCGCTCAGCGCCGCACTGGCCGAAACCGTAGAAGCCATGCACGCCAAGCGCCACCAGGGCGACGATCGCCCACTGAGCAATCATAATTACTTGCTGCGCGTGCTCGAAACTGTATCCGTTGCCCCCGCCGCCGCGCCACACTTGGCGATAGCAGGGCATGCAGCACTTAGGGCCGCACCCAGAGGCAAACGCGCCCAGGGTATGGCAGCGCTGGAGGAATGGGGCAATGAGTAGCCAAGGCCAAACATCCAGCCAAGCATGGCTCCGCCGCGAGATAAAAGACGGCCTGCAGGCGCTGGTTGCGCTAGGGCTAGATGGCCAACCCGCCGCCGAGGTGTTGCCGCGCACTGCAGATATCTGGCTCAAAGCCTTGCAGCGCGCCAACATCGGCGCAAACATAGAAAGCATCGACGCCCCGCGCCTGCGCACCGCGTTTGAGCAGATGTTTGTGCAAGCCAAACGCTGGCCACCCCCCGCAGAATATATCAGGCACATCCCGCCGCGCCCGCAGCGCCAGAGCGTAGCAGCACCACCAATCAGCAAAGAAGATGAACGCAAAGCCAAAGCCGCACTGGCGCAGATATATGCGCGCATAGAGCTGGGCTTGCCCACCGCAAAAAGAGGGAGCCAATGAAAACTAACGAAAAACTCAACACCCTGCTCAAGCTCGAAGGGCTGCCGATCCGCGCCACCTACCAGCCCGCCGAGGTGCGCCGCTTGCTCAACATCAAATCACCCAAAACCCTACACCGGATGCTGGTAGAGCACGAGCTCGACCCCGAAACCGGCGCACCCGTAAGCCCCTACACCATAGATAGCGTGATGCTGCGCAACGAACGCCGCATCCCCTATAGCGACCTAGCCGACTGGCTGGGGCGCAACCGCACCTACGAGCGCATCAACGCCACCGACCCGAACCAGGGGGAGTTATTTTAAGCCATGCCATGCTTTTACCTCTTGACAAACACAAACACCACGGGCTACGCTTGCTCCGTTGCTGGCAAAATCCAGCAGCCGGGGTTGAAAGCCCGTAGAAAAGGTGGACGCTAACCACCACTGTATTCAACTAGGTGGTTTTTTTGTCCGCTATTTCGCTCCTATTGGGCGGGATAGTCAGGGAGCTTTCGAGCTCACCGCTTACCTTTTCGCGGTCTTTCAACCTGATTATCCCGCCCTTTTTGCGTTTGAAAGCGCAAGCAAGGGTTAACCCCCTACGAAAAGGAGTAGACCCATGAACACCCCACCCCCGCTCGCCCACCCCGCAGATGTGATGCGCCGCTGCATCGAGAAATCCGCCTTTTTAACCGACGCCATCAGCGCCATTGCCACCTTTGAGCCCGAGCTGCTCAGCACCGCCGGGCTCAACGGGTTGGCCACGCTCCTTGGCGAGTTAGAGCAATCCCTGCAGTTCGTCCAAACCCAACGTGAGAAGGAGAGTGCAATATGAATACCCCCAAAAACAAAGGATTCTTAGACACCATGTTCCCCACCCTGTTCAGCCACGATGCCACACCCCAGACCAGCGGAGCCCAGCCCCAGCTGCAGATCCACACCCTCGCAGGGCGCGAACCCTTCATGCTCCAGAGCGATGTGGCGCGGATCTATGGGGTTGAGACCAAGATGTTAAATCGTGCCCGCAAGCGCAACCCGCAGAAGTTCAGAGAAAATGTCGACTATTTTCAGCTAGATGAGAGCGAGGTACCAAAATGTCACCTCGACTATAACGGCGGCCACCTGCCCCACGGCTACACCCAGCGCGGCGCGTACATGTTTGCCACCATCCTCCAGACTCCCGAGGCCACCGAGCAGGCGTTCCGCATTGTGGAGGGGTTTATGGCGTTCGAGCGCAATCAGCGCAACCCCGCCCCACAAATACCCATTGCAGCGCCCACAATCGAAATTGGCGCCGCCGACTACTGGCAGATGAAGGCCGAGATTGCCGAGCTGAAGCTCGAAAAATCCGAAGCCTACAAAAAGCGCAGCTCCAATATTCCCTACACTCTTGCCGATGAAGCCGACATCGCCACCTACCACCGTGACGGCTGGAGCCACGCCGAAATAGGCGCCCAGCTCCAGCCTCAGCGCAGCCGCGCCGCCATTAGCAGAAAGGTAAGCCGGTTGAAAGCCCAAGGCAAAATGTAAGCCCCACCCCATATTCCCACCCAAAGGCCCGCCTCCCCGGCGGGCTTTTCTTTTGGCAAATAAGCTCAAATTCTGCCAGCTAAACACCTGATAACGCTATAGATTCTTCCCATACGCAAGCGGTAGCCATACCGCACCTCCTTACGAGGGCTGCCGGATTTGCACCGGCAGCCCTTAAGCAGCAAGCATGGAGCATGGGGATGATAGATAACGATCCGGTATTTGAACAGATAATCAACCACACCCTGGTGTTTGAGGGCTCATATTCGAATGACCCCGCCGACCCCGGCGGTGAAACGCGCTATGGCATCAGCAAGCGCAGCTATCCCCATGTAGATATTGCCGCCCTCACCATTACCCAGGCGCGCGCCATCTACTATCGCGATTACTACAAATCCCCGCATATCGACCGCATTGTCACATATGCCGATGCGCCCCAGCTTGCCGCCAAGGTCTTTGATCTGGGCGTCAACACCGGCCACCGCCGCGCGATACAGATGCTGCAACGCGCCATCAACCAGGTATGCGCCGGTGAAGTTGCAGCGCGCCGCGCCGCACCCTGGCGCCAGAAAATAGCCCGGCTGATTCAGGGCAAGCCTCTGGCCACCGACGGCATCATCGGGCCTGTAACCCTCGGAGTGCTGCGCGCCTGCCCCCACCACGATGCACTGCTCATGGCACTCAAGGGCGAGGCATACCAGCACTACATCAAGCTAGGTAAGCCCAGGTTTATCTCCGGCTGGCTGCGCCGTTTAGGGGCAGACGCATGACCGGGCCGGATTACTTCACCGCCGACCACGTTGGCGGCTGGGATGGCCGCATCTACACGCGCAGCATACCCGACAGGGTGGACTGGCGCGAGCTCACCCGCCCGCTGCCCTGCGGCAACGATGTAATCCCCGCAGGATGGCAATGGAATGGTGCCAGCAGCGGCATAGCGCGCCACCTGGTTATTTTTAGCTTCCCGAAGTGGAAACACCCCATCGCCAGCTGCAGGCACGACTGGCGCTGTGCCCACGCCAAAACCAAAGAACAGCGCGCTTTTGCAGATAAAATGTTCTGGATCGACGTAGGGCGCGGCGGCACAAAGTGGGAGCAAGCAAAAGGATACGCCGCCGTGCGCCTGGGCGCGTGGTTCGGGTTGCCACGCCCTAAGTCATAGCTTTGCTGTAACAGGCCAAAAACATTACTTTAAGGAGCATGTAAAATGCAGTTTATAGCCACTTTATTAAAACGGATTGCCAAACCCCTTGCCCGCGTATTCGCCCGCCGCGCCACCGTTGCCCTGGCCCAAGCGGCACGTAAGGCAGTAGCCGCAACTGAAGAGAGCATGCAGGGCGGCAGTCGCAGCAAAAAACGCAAAAAAGCCTACCACGCCATTGTTGATGACCTTAAAACTCAAGGGACCTCAATCGGCGCAGACGTAAGCTTCGACGCGATTGATCAAGCGCTCGATGAAGCCGTACAGGCACTGAAAGACAAGTAAATGGACGATGCAGACCGCGCCCAGCGCGATGCCGAATTGCTCGCACGCCTGGAAGAGCGCGCCGCAGCACTGCGAACCCGACCCATAACCAGAACCCACTGCATAGATTGTGAAGAGCCCATCCCCGAAGGCAGGCGCAAGGCAGTACCGGGGTGCCAGCGCTGCATAGAGTGCCAGGAGCTGCACGAGAACTGGAGACCCTGTTGATGGACTACACCGCTGCCGACTTCTGGCTTAAAGCGTTGCATCTGATCGGCCTAGTGGCCTTGGGTATCTACACCTGGTGGGTGAACCGCGAGAAGGTAACTGCAAAGCGCTTTAGAGCCCTAGAAGATGATGTGCGCAAACGCGCGACCGAACAGGCCGTGGCCGAAATCGAGCGCCGGCGCATCGAGCGCTGCGAGGCCCACATGGCAAGGGTGGCGGAGGCTGAACGCGCGATCAGCAAGCTGGGCACAGAAGTCACCCACATGCCCAGCCGCTCCGAGCTTGGGCGCATGACCGATACCCTGACCCAAATCTCGCGCAAGCTGGGCAACTTAGAGGGCAGACTCGACGGCATCAACCGCGTCGCCGGTTTGATGAACGAATTTTTGATAGGCCAAGGAGGCAAAAGGTGATCACAAGTAAAACCACTTATGCAGATCTGATAACAGCTGATGTGCGCCTGCTGATACTCCAGACCCTAGAGCAGGACGCCGGCTACAGCCACAACGAGGGGATTCTGCAATCGGCACTGCGTAGCTTGGGGCACACCCTCAGCCGCGACCAAGTGCGCACCCAGCTCCAGTGGCTTGCCGAGCAAGAGCTGGTGCAGCTGTTCCAAACCAGCGGGCTCCATGTCGCCACCATCACCGCACGCGGGCTCGATGTCGCCAGCGGTGCAGCCTCGGTGCCGGGCGTTGCGCGTCCGCGCCCCGCACTATAGTAGGGAGCAGGCCATGACCAGACCCACCAGCCGCCAGCCCTCCAGTATCGACCGCTTGCCGGTCGATATTCGTACCCAGCTGCAAGAGCTCCTGCGCGATCCACGCGTGACCCAGCTTGACGCCACAGAGCAGATCAACCGCATTCTGGCGGAAGATGGGCACGCAGAGCAGATCAGCAAATCTGCGGTAAACCGCTACAGCATGCGCATGGCCAAAGTTGGCCGCCGTCTGCAGGAATCGCGCGAAGTAGCCCAAATGTGGATAGGGAAGCTGGGGGCAACCCCGCAGGGGGAGGTAGGCAACTTAGTAAATGAAATTCTGCGCACCCTCTCGTTTGATATCTCGCTCATTTTGCAAGACGGCGAGCTCAACGCAGAGTCCGCTCCCGAAGTTGTTGGAATGTTGAAAGATTTAGCGCTTACAAGTATGCGCCTTGAGCAATCGGCAAACCTGAACGTGGAGCGCGAGAAAGAGATCCGCGCGCAGGAACGGGAGCGGCTACAAAAGCAAACCCTTGAGGCGGTGGAAACATCAGGCCCAATGACTGCCGAACAGCTTAAAGACAAAATACGCGAGGTTTATGGTGTCTGAAGCCCTGTTCTACCCATATCAGCAGCGCTGGATTAGCGCGCAGCATCGCTTTAAGTGCGGCATGTTTGCGCGGCAGACCGGCAAGACCTTCGGCACCACCTTTGAAGTCGCGCAGGATAGCCAGCTGGCTGATCTGGAGGGGAAGCGCGCGCGCTGGGTAATTCTCTCACGCGGTGAACGCCAAGCCAAAGAGGCGATGGAGGAAGGGGTGAAGCGCCATGCACAGGCGCTTGGCAGTATTGTAAAGGCTTACGAGACCGACTACCGCACCGACTCAGCCGTATACCGAGCCCTAGAGGTTGAGTACCCCAACGGTAGCCGTGTTACCGCGCTGCCTGCGAACCCCGACACTGCGCGTGGCTTCAGCGCCAATGTTTTTTTAGATGAGTTCGCATTTCATCAGGATAGCCGCAAGATTTGGACGGCGCTGTTCCCAGTTATTTCTGCTGGGTACAAACTGCGCGTGGTTAGCACCCCTAACGGCAAGGGCAACAAGTTTTACGACATCATGACCGGCACCGACGGCCTGTGGTACCGCCAGACCTGCGATATCTATGAAGCGGTTGCCGATGGGCTGCCGCGCAACATAGAGGAGCTCAAGACCGGCATCAACGATTCGGACGCCTGGGCGCAGGAGTACGAGCTGAAGTGGCTCGATGAGGCCAGCTCCTGGCTGAGCTATGAATTGATAAGCGCGGTTGAGCACGAGCATGCGGGAGGGCGCGCCGGATACACCGGAGGGCCATGCTTTGTCGGGGTAGACATCGCGGCGCGTAACGACTTGTTTGTCATTTATGTGCTGGAGCAGCTCGGGGACGTGCTGTGGACGCGCGAGATTATCGCCAGAAAGCGCATCACCTTTGCGGAGCAGGACGCTCTGCTTGATGACGTGTTTACGCACTATCACGTGGTGCGTTGTGGCATGGACCAAACCGGCATGGGGGAAAAGCCGGTTGAAGACGCGCAGCGTCGCTACGGAAGCACGCGGGTTGAAGGGGTGTTGTTTACTGCCCCCAACAAGATCACCTTGGCGACTCTGGGCAAAGAAGCCTTTGAAGACAGGAAGATCCGCATCCCTATGGGCGATGTGGCTCTGCGCGCAGATCTACATAAGTTGCAAAAGATTACCGGCCCCACCGGCACCCCGCGCTTTGTTGCGCAAAGTGACGGCGCAGGCCACGCCGACCGCACCTGGGCGTGTTTTTTGGCGCTTAGCGCCGCCAGCACTGGGCAGGCGCGTTACGCCTATGCGCCCGTGGGTAGGCACACCGAAGATAGCGATTATCGTAGCATTAAGGCCACCGCCGGTCTCGGCGCTGGGAAAGGTCTCTGGTAATGGCAGCACTGGTTGATCAGCACGGGCGCGCGATTAAGCCCAAAGAGTTAGTGCGCGAACACAGCGCGCCCACCCTTACCGGGGTACGCACCCTCTGGGACGAAACCGTTGCCAGCGGTTTAACCCCGGTACGGCTGGCACAGCTACTGCGCAGTGCTGCCGAGGGGGATCACAATGCCTACCTGACACTTGCCGAGGAGATGGAAGAGCGCGAGATGCATTACGCCGCCGAGCTGAGCAAGCGCAAGCTGGCAGTTTCACGCTTACCGGTTACGGTAGAGAGCTACAGCGACAGCGCACATGACATAAAGCTGGCCGACGCAGTGCGCGACTTAATCCGTCGCCCCGGGTTCCGCAGCTTGCTCAAAGACTTGCTCGATGCGCTAGGTAAGGGGTACAGCGCGGTGGAGATTCTGTGGCAGACCGGGGCGCAGTGGAGGCCAGCGGCGTTTGAGTGGCGCGACCCGCGCTTCTTTCAGTTCGACCAGTGCAGTCGCCGCCAGCTACGTCTGCGCGACGAGGCCGACCTGATGCATGGGGTAGAGCTGCCACCGTATAAGTACCTGGTGCATATCCACAAGATGAAATCCGGCATACCTATTCGGGGCGGGCTGGCATTTTTGGCGTGCTGGGCGTTTATGTGTAAAAGCTATTGCTTAAAAGACTGGCTGGCGTTTGCGGAAGTTTTCGGGATGCCGCTACGCTTAGGCAAGTATGGCAACAGCGCTAAGGATAGCGAGATCGCCATTTTGAAATCTGCGGTGGCCAACCTAGGCGCTGACGCAGCGGCGGTGTTTCCCGAGTCGATGCAGATTGAGTTGATTGAGGCAGGCAACAAAGGCGGCGCAGCGGATTTCTTCGAGCGGCTGGCCAATTACTTTGACAGCCTCATCAGCAAAGGGGTGCTGGGCCAGACTGCAAGCGCTGCCGGAACCCCAGGGAAGCTTGGGGATGAGAAGCTACAGAGCGAGGTGCGCAACGATATCCGCGATGATGATGCCGAACAGCTCGAAGAAACACTCAACCGCGATCTGGTGAAACCGTTCATAGATCTGAACTTCGGCGCGCAAGAGAATTATCCACAGATTGAGCTAAAGGCGACCCCAGCGGAGGATGTTACCGCGCTGGTTACCGCATTGGCAGCCCTGGTGCCTCTGGGGTTACAGGTGGAGCAGTCGGTCGTACGCGACAAGATCGGTCTGCCTGATCCCGGGGCCAAGGCGCGCCCGGAGGATCTGCTGCAGGCGCAGCAAATGATGTACCCGCAGCAGATGGGCATGAACCACGCCGCCGCCATGAACGCACAACGCCCTGCAGTAAGGGCAGGAGATGCGCTGGCAGACAACTTGGCCGCTAGAGCGGATGCCCCCATGAGTGCTTGGGTGGAACGGGTACGCAACTTGACCGGTGAGGCTGCAGACTTGCAGGAATTGCTGGACATGGTGGAGCAGGCGTTCCCGCAGATGGACACGGAGGAGATGGCGCGGGTGGTAGGGCAAGAGCTGCTGCGGGCGCAAATGGTTGGGCGCTTGGAGGTTGAGAATGAGTAAGTCGGTGTTCTCATTGCCGTTTGAGCAAGCACAGGGGTTTTTTAAAGACAAGCTGAACATCCCCTCGCGCAGGTGGGATGATCTATGGCAGGCAGAGCACGCCAAGGGTTTTATGGTGGCCGGTGCGATGCAGGCGGATTTGCTGGCGGACTTTCGGGGTGCGGTGGAAAAAGCGATTGCAGGAGACGTTACCCTGGCGCAGTTCCGTGAGCAGTTTGACGCTACAGTCCAAAAGCACGGCTGGAGCTACAACGGTGGGCGCAATTGGCGCAGCGCCATTATTTACGATACCAACGTCACTACCGCCTACCAGGCGGGACGCTGGCAGCAGTTTGCGCAGGCTGGGGTCACCCACCTGATGTATGTACATTCTGACGGAGTAACAAACCCGCGCCCAGAGCACGTGGCGTTACACGGCACGGTGCGCCCGATAGATGACCCATTCTGGCAGACCCACTACCCGCCTAACGGTTGGGGGTGTCAGTGCCGAGCGGTACGAGCTGAGGCTGAGGAAGAAACGGAGCCACCTCAAGGGTGGGACGCTGTTGACCCAAGGACGGGTGCGCCTGTCGGTGTCGGCAAGGGGTGGGCGTATAACGTGGGGCAGGCGGGGCAGGAGCAGGGATTTAACAGCCTAGCGGCAAAGCTGGAAGTGCTGCCATACGGAATTGCTAAGAGCTGGACCGCCAGCATGCTGAGCAGCCCGCCGTTTGAGCGTTTTTATACGCAAAAGAGCACTGCGGATTTTCCGGTGGCGGTATTGGCACCGCAGGATATGCAGGCGCTCGGTGCTGGCTCGCAGACGGTGTGGTTTAGCGCGCACTCGCTTGCGGAGCACTTAAAAAAACACCCAGACATCGGCTTGGCAGATTATCGAAAAATCCAGCGGGTCATGGATGCAGGCGAGGTGTACCAAAATAGCGAGCTGCAGTTGACATACCTGTATTTGGAAATTGACGGCAAGCTCTATCGGGCGGGGATAAAGGCCACAGCATCTCGCGCAGAGAATTACTTTTTGACCTTGTTTGAGACAACGGAAGAAAAAAAGAAGACGCAGACCATCAGAGAAATGAAAAGGATTCGATGATCTTGGCGGGTCGGCACCCCCGCTAGCCCTCATCAGTGACCGTCTGGGTCAAAGGGGTCGGCAGCCTGTGGCCGAGCTGATCAACGAATCCTCAAGATAAATATAGCACCACAAAACGCGGAGCGCAAATGAAGCTGACGATCCACATAGAAGATGCCGAAGTCCGTGCCCTGCTTGAGCGGGCTCAGCGCGCCCTTGGCGACTTGACCCCGGTAATGCACGAGATCGGGCAGAAGTACGAGCGCCGCGTGTTGGAGAACTTTGCGAAGGAGCAAGCACCGGACGGAACGCCGTGGCCGCGCCTGGCAGCAACAACATTGATGATGGGGCTGAGCCGGGGGAAGCGGATTGGCAAGCGTGGCGGCTTGACCGGCAAAGGGAGAGCTTATTTGCAGAACAAGCAGGCGCTGGTGGAGTCTGGACGGTTGCGCACGCGCGTCCACTATCAAGCTGGCACCTCAAGCGTGAAGGTTGGCGTAGCGGGGTTGGAGTATGCGGCTATCCACCAGTTTGGCGGCATGGCCGGACGCGGGCGCAAGGTCAGGATCCCTGCCCGCCCCTACCTGGCTATGAGCAAGGGCAACAAGATGATGTTGGCACCCCAGGACCGACAAATGGTGCTGGACACTATCAAAAAGCATCTGGAGAAGATTTGAGGGCTGCCAAGGGTTTTTGCATGAGCGCGAAAAACGCCCTGCAAGGGGGCCGAATGGCTCAAGGTATACATTGGTAGCACCGTGCAGGCGTTCGGAGATTTTAAACATAGTTTAAACGCCTTCCTGAAGGGATGAGGGATATGGGGCAGATGAGAAAAACAGGGAAAGGGGCGGTAAGCGCCCTGAACCACGAATCAGGGGTCGATCTTGCCAGCGCTGCGCTGAACTTTGAGCTGACAGCGGGCGGCAGCCTGCCAGAGCAAATTGTGTTGCTACCGGCAGGTGAGAACATCACCGGGCGTGACGGGCGCAGCTGGCGCAACGGGTCAGCGCAGCAAGTGGTGGAATACCTGGAGCAACGCGGCTGCGATCTGGTGCTGGATTTTGAGCATGCTACAGAACTTAAAGCACCGCAGGGCGAGCAGGCCCCCGCCGCTGCCTGGCTTAACGGCTTTGCGCTGCAAGATGGGCAGGTGGTGGCGAAGGTCGAACGGTGGACGCCCGCCGGCGAAAAGGCGGTGAGTCAAGGAGAATACCGCTACATCAGCCCCGTGATTTTGTACAACAAGAACACTATGGAGATCAAGGGTATCAGCAGTGTGGGCCTGACTAACAGGCCAAATCTGCATGTGCCCGCACTTAACCAACAGCAACCAACAACGGAGGTAAATATGCTGAAAAAACTATTGGCCAAGCTCGGCTTGCCAGAAGACGCCACAGAAGAACAAGCCCTTAGCGCGATTGCGACCCTGAAGGATGATCTGGCGGCGGCGAGCAATGCGCAGCAACCGCCAGACTTGAACAAGTTTGTGCCGCGCGCTGACTTTGATCAGTTGCAGGCGCGCGCTGCCAACGCCGAACAGAAACTGGCGACTGCCGCGAGCGAGCAGCTGGAGGGGGCAATCAATCAACAGATCGATGAGGCGCTCAAGGGGGGCAAGATCGCCCCGGCGAGCAAGGACTTCTACGCAGCCATGTGTCGCACGCAAGACGGACTGGAGCAGTTTAAGCAGTTTGTCGCGACTGCGCCGGTGATTGCTGGGGCGTCTGGGCTGGATGGCAAAAACCCCGACACCGACAATAAGACCGCACTCAACGCTGAGCAGCAGCGCATTGCGCAGATGTTTGGTAACACGGCGGAAGATATCGCCAAATACACAAAGGAGGCATAGACATGGCCGAGCTTACGCAAGACCGTAACACCATGCGCCGCGAAGGGGCGGGGCTGACTCTTGGCATCGCCGCCAGCACCAAGGTTTTTGCCGGTGGCATAGCCTGCCGCAATGCCACCGGCTACGCGGTGCCTGGCAGCACTAGCACCACGCTGAAAGCCCTGGGGGCATTTCAGGCGCAGGCGGACAACAGCGCCGGTGGTGACGGGGGCAAAATGGCGCAGATCCGCAAGGGTACGTTTTGCTTTGGCAATAGTGCCAGCACCGATGCCATTACCATCGCGGATATCGGTAACGACTGTTACATCGTTGATGATCAGACCGTTGCTAAAACCAGTGGCACCAGCACGCGTAGCGTGGCTGGAACGGTCGCAGATGTGGATTCCACCGGCGTTTGGGTCACGTTCGCTTAATCTAAGCTTTCAACCTCTGTATAAACACTATTTAAAGGAGCAGTAATGATTATCAATAAGTCGAACCTAGAGGCGGTCTTTATCAACTTAAAGACCACGTTCAACAAGGCGTTCGAGGCCGCACCATCTGCGTGGGAGAAAACTACAATGCGGGTGCCTTCTGGCAGCAGCCAAAACAACTACAACTGGCTGTCGCGCTTTCCCAAGATGCGCAAGTGGGTGGGTGAGAAGTACGTGAAGGCGCTGGAAGCGTTTGGGTATTCAATCGTCAACGACGACTGGGAGGCCACCGTAGCAGTGGACCGCAACGACATCGAAGACGACACTCTGGGAATTTATGCCCCCATGGCGCAGGAGGCGGGCTTTTCGGCCAAGCAGTTGCCCGATGAGATTGACGCTGACTTGAAGAACAACGCCTTTGCCAGCCTGTGTTACGACGGCCAGTATTTTTACGATACTGATCACCCTGTAGCGGATGCCAGTGTGAGCAATAAGGGCACGGCAGCGCTTTCCAACGCAACCCTTGTCGCTGCGTTGGCCAGCTATGGTGCCGCGCGTACCGCAATTATGAAATTCAAGGACGAAGAGGGGCGTCCGCTGAGCTTGAGCCCTGACACATTGGAGGTGCCACCGGCGCTGGAAGCGGTTGGGCGCCTGCTGCTTGAGGCAGACAAGCTGGGCGATGACACCCCCAACCCGTACAAGGGGACCGCGAAGCTGATGGTCAACCCGCGCTTAAGCTCCGATACCGCGTGGTTCCTGCATGTGACCAGCCGACCAGTGAAGCCGTTTATCTACCAGGAGCGTAAAAGCCCGATGTTTGTGCAGCAGACCGATATGCAGGCCGATGATGTGTTTATGCGGCGCGAATACAAGTTTGGCGCCGAGGCGCGCGCGGCTGGCGGGTATGCGTTCTGGCAGTTGAGCTACGGCAGCACCGGCGCAGCGTAATAAGTGGTGATGCATTAACTTACGTAAGCACAGGCGGTAACCCCGCCTGTGCCTGAAAGGAAATGGGATGGTTACGATTACTGCAAAAAAAGACGGCTTCCGGCGCTGTGGCATCGCCCACACCAGCAAGCCGACCGAATACGAGGTTGACCGCTTTAGCGCGCAAGAGTTGGCGCAGCTGCGGACGGAACCGATGCTAGTAGTTGAGGTTATGCCCACACTGGAAAGCGCCAAGCCACCTACGGCCCAAGCGCTGGCCACGCTGATTGGAGAGGCTGAAACTCTCGAAGCGGTGGACGCGTTGATCGCAGAGGATGAAAAGCGCGCCACGGTATTGGGCGCTGCAGAAAAGCGCCGCGCTGAACTAACCTAAGGAGCAAGCCATGTACACATCTCTTGCCCAGATCAAAGAGCGGATGCCGGAGCACATTTTGATTGCGCTGACGGATGACCAGGCCACTGGCACAGTAGGCGCAGCGGTAGTCGAGCGCGCTATTGTGGACGCCGACGCGGAGATCGACAGCCGCCTCAGTAACCGCTACACCACCCCGGTCGATCCGGTACCTACGTTGTTACAGCGCCTGTCGCTGGATCTGGCTATTGAGATTATCTATAGCAACCGACCTGACGTAGAAACGCCGGAGGCAATCGTGCGCGCGGCTAAAAACGCGCGGCAGCTGTTGGTGGATATTGGGAGCAAGCGCGCAGACCTGCCCGGGCAGGCCGAGGCTACCACGCCTACGGCAGCCAGCGGGGCCAGCTTTAGTGCCAGCGGGCGCTTGTTCAGTCGCGCCACCCTGCGGGGGATGTGATGCAGCTTGTAGCGATGCGCACAGAGATTATCGCCCAGCTTGAGAAGCTACCGGGGCTTGCCAGCGTGCAGCCTTGGGCGGGTGATGTGGAAAAGGTGTTGGGGCAGCCGAAGGCGGCGCGCTCGGCTTTTGTAGCGCCGGCGGGGGGGAGGTTTTTGCCAATGCAGACTATGCCCCCCGGTGCGCCGCGCTGCGAGCTGCTGTGGGATGTGATTCTATTTCTGCCCGCTGGAGCGGACGCCGAAACCCTGGAGGCCGTTGTTGCCCCTGTCGCGCAGGGCGGGCTGTCTGGGCTAAGGCCAACCGGTGGCGGGATATTGTGGCCGACGGATTTTGAACTTGTGAGTAGCACCGGGCTGGCCAACGCATACAGGATTACATTTGAGTTGACCACAACGTGAAAGAGTTAAACATGGGAGCAAGTATGGAACCAACCAAAATGATCTACACAGGATCCCCCTCGCCGATAACGGTAGAGGGATATAAATTCGAAACTGGCAAAGCGGTAGTAGTGCCGGGGGAGTTGGCGGCGCTACTGCTGCGCAAGCCGATGTTTATTGCCGCCCCGCCACCTGCACGCAAAAAAGAAAAGGAGTAAGACATGGGCCAAGTTACGGGTAGTAATTGCCGCCTAGTTTATGACGCAGAAACAGTTTTCGGCACCACGCCGACCACCCCGGCGGCTATCGTCGCATATTTTAAGGATGAGGGTTTTGCGCAGGACATCGAGCAGATCACTTCGAACATCATCCGGGGCAACCGTAACCCCACTACGCCGTTTACCGGCAACCGCAGTGTTAAGGGCTCCATGAGCAGTGAGCTGGCCCCATACGGTCAGGCGCTGCTACTCAAGCACTTGCTGGGCAGCGTAGAGACTGCCGGGGACACCGCGCCGTACACCCACGTATTTAAGATTGCGAAGCTGCCCACCAGCCTATGCTTTGAAAAGCAGTTTACCGACCTGGGCAAGTACTTCCTCTACAACGGGGTGCGGGTCGCAAGCGCGAGCTTTGACATTAAGCCCGCTGGGCCAGTGGATGTGGCGTTTGAGTTCGCAGGGCAAAAGGAGACTGTCTCTGGCACACCAGTCGACGCTGCGCCAACCGACATGGGGCATACGCCGTGGGAAGGCTTTGAAGCGGAAGTGCAAGAGGGCGGTACCGCCATAGGGGTTATCACCGCGCTGAAGTTTGACGTGAATAACGACATCCAGTCTGACCAGTACGCGATTGGTGGCGGCGGCACTGTTTACGGTCTGCCGGAAGGGACTGCGAAGGTTTCGGGCAGCGCAACCGCAATCTTTGAAAGCCTTGATTTATACACCAAGGCGGTAGAGGGCACTGCAAGCAGCATCAAAGCGACCCTGACAAAGGGCACCGGCGTAGGAACCAAGGGGAATGAGTCCATCGAATTCTTTTTGCCGGAGCTGAAGTTTAAGGCCACCACCCCGACGATCAAGGACGCGAAGGGGCTGATGCTTGAACTGCCGTTTGAGGCGTATTACGACATTGGGGCTGGCGCGTCTGCGCTGCAGATCACGCTGAAGAGCACCCAGGAGACCATTTAATGGGATGGATCTATGAGTTCGAGCAGATCCCGTATCCCCAAAATCCAGACATTAAAGGAGCAGTAATGAATCTGTATAAGGCGTTTAAAGCTGATGGAAATATGGAAAAAGATGGCATTGATCTACCGTATGGCGAGGGGGTTAGTATCCGCATCGCGCGCGCTGGCGGGAGCAATAGTCGCTATGGGAAATTACTGGGCGAGCGCCTGAAGCCGCACCGCCGCCAGATGGACAACGGCACCCTGGACGACAAAGTGGCAGAGAGAATCATGGCGGAGGTGTATGCAGATGCCGTGCTCGTGGGCTGGCAGGGGGTGACTGACGCAGACGGCGCGCCGCTGGAGTTTAGCCGCGACAACTGCATCAGGCTGCTGCTCGATTTGCCGGAGCTGTTCCGCGACATTCAGGAGCAGGCGGGCCGTGTTGCCAACTTTAGAAAGGCTGAGCTGGAAGCTGACGCAAAAAACTGATAGAGACCCTGCGCCACGGCCTTAAGTGGGCCGGGCGCGGGGAGCAGTTGGAGCAGTGGCGTCAGGCCACGGGGGCATACCCAGATGATTATTACATAGAGCCGTTGCCCGCCTGGCTGGCCCCAGTTTATGCAGCGTGGCAAGCCCTGACCGGCAGCCGCCAGTGGACTATGGGCGGGGCGGGGTCGATCCCGGTGAGCGAAATCATCGTGTATCTGGGCTGGCAGCAGGTGGAGGGCGATGAGGCGGCGGAATGGATGTACCTGCTCCAACAGCTGGACGCCGAATATCTGGCGGAAGTCAATAAGCAGAACGAGAAGTAAGTGGGCAGCGTGGCTATGAGCGACAAAAAAGACGGGCGGTGAGCATGGGCGACAAAAAAGACCTACAGATCAAGATAGGGGCCGACGCGGCCGCCGCGCGCGATGAACTGCGCCGGGTATCTGGCAGCATGGACGATTTGCGCGCTGCGAATATGCGCACCGCCAGCTCCGGCGACCGGCTGCGCAGCTCCTTCGACAGCATCCGCGCTGCCGCTGCGCCTCTCGCCACCGCGCTGGCTGCGTTGGTGTCAGTGCGGGCATTTAAAGATGTTATCGCAGAGGGCGAGCGCCTAGAGCGCAACCTGCTGCGCACTCAGAAAATTGTGGAATCCACCGGCAAGGCGGCGGGCTTCAGCGCGCGCGAGCTGCATCAGCAGGCGCGCGAGCTGGCTTTTGCGACCTTGCAGTCCACCGAAGGGATAATGGAGGCTCAGCAGATTATGCTGGGCTTTCGCAAAGTGACGGCGGAGACGTTTGTTCGGTCGCAAGAATTGGCGCTTGACCTCGCTGCGGTGTTGAAGACAGACCTTAGCACCGCGATGACCCAGTTGGGCCGGGTTCTCGATAACCCTACCCAAAACCTAAACATCCTCAACCGTAGCGGCATAGCTTTTACCCAGACGCAGCAGGACATGATTGCTTCGCTGTGGGAGACAGGCCGCGCGGCGGAGGCACAAGCGGTGATCTTGGATGCGCTGGCTGGCAAGTACGGCGGCGTAGCTCGCGCGGAGGCTGCCGGGCTGGCGGGTGCGCTTGATACACTGGGGCAACAGCTGCAGGAAGCCAAGCAGGAGCTGTACGACTATGCTGACGCAGGGGCTAGGTCTGCGACGCTCGTCAACGGCGCAGCGGAGATGGTAGCCAGCGCGACACAGGCACTACAGCGCGGCGATCTGGACGGCACTATCAGCCTACTTAAAACCGCAGTGGAGTTGCTGGCGATCGCAATCGGTAGCCGCCTGGCTGCGGCGCTGGTCACAAGCGCAGCGCAAACGGCCCTCGCTACAGCGGAGGCGATCCGCTATCAAGCGGCGCTGGCGCGCATGGCGGGGCTATCGCGCACGGCGGCGGCTGGCCAAGTTGCGCTGTCTGGCGCAGTGGCTGGGGCGCGCGGTGCAATGGCGCTACTGGGAGGCCCAGCGGGGGTGGCGATATTGGCGGCAACGGCTATCTATCACTTCCGGCATGAGTTGGGGCTGGTAGAGCGCCCGGCGGCAGAGGCTGAAAGCGCCGTCAGATCGTTGACGGAAGGAATTGAAGATTTGACCAGAGCGCAAGCAGAGGCACGCTTGGGTGCTGCGCTAGATGAATACACCAAAAGCGCAGGCGAAGCAGAGCGCATAGCTGCGCAGATTGCCGCCACCGCGCTAGAGCTAAAAGCCCTGCGTAACCGCCCATTTTCGGTAATGAACATCGGCACACAGGACGTTGAGCGCGTGCATATGCTGCAGGCGGCGCTTATCGATTTGAACTCAGAATACGACACGGCGCAGCAGCGCACTGAAAAGCTCAAGGAGATAATGGGGCAGCTACAGGGGATTATGGGCAGGGCCGCTGGCGTGGCCACCGGCGCAGGCGCGGAGGCGGCGGCAGAGGTTACCACCCAACAGCTACGCGCCCAGCAGCGAGCTGCGGATGCGCTGGCAAAGTATCGTCGCGCGCTGCTCGATGCTGAGTTGCAGCATGCGGATGGGGCGCGCGCGCAGGAGCTGGCGGCGCTGGAATTGCAGTACGGGCAATTTCTGCTGGCCGATCAAGATTATCTCACTAAAAAGCACACACTGGAGGCCGCCGCAGCACAGGATCGCACGGAGCTGTTACGCACCGAAGCGCGCGTTGCGGCCCAGGCGGTGGCAGACGCGGCCGCTGCTGTGCAGATCGGGCCTAGCGGCAAAGTGACTGGCGAATCTGCCCAGCTTGAGGCCTATTATAAAGCGCTTACAGAACTGACTAAGGTGCGCGGGCAGCTAGAGCAAGCGACCGCAGAGCAGGTAGTGCAAGGGCTCGAGGCGGCGCTGGAGCTGTACCAATCGATAGTTGCTGAGGCAGACCGGCTGCTTGCGCTGGAAGGCCAGACCCATGCGCTGCGCGCGGATAACGCGATGCTTGCTGCTGACCTGGTGGGGGGCGCAAGTGATGACCTGGGCGATGTGTACGCGCGTCAGACTGCGCAGCTCGAGGCGCGATACCAAAGAGAATTTGAGTTGGTCGATGAAAAGATGAAGCTCATCGAGCAGGAGAAGAAAAAGGCCGGCGCAAACTTTGAGCAGCAAGAGGCGCATGCTGCGCAGCTTGCGGCACTGAGCAAGAAGCAATATCTGCTAGATAAAAAACAGACAGTGGAGCAGGAGCGCCTGAACCGCGATTACATTAAAGGCAAAATGGCGCTGGCTGGGCAGTACGCGGGTTACGCTGGGGGGATGCTTAGCGCGCTGGCGGACACGCAAGATCAGACCTCGCGCAGCGGTTTTGAGTCTGCAAAAAACATGCAGATGGCAGCAGCGGTAGTGAATACGGCAGGCGCGATTATGAACGCACTTGCGACTGTCCAGCCCTACCCGGCCGCCATTGGGGCAGCAGCGGTGGCTGCAGCAACTGGGGCCGCGCAGATATCTAAAATCCAGTCCACGAGTTTTGGCAGCGGAGACAGTAGTTTCAGTCTCCCCTCGGCCGCTGGCGGGGGTGGCGGCGGTGGGTATGCGGCGCAGGTTGGTACCGTGCTAGGGGCACCAGAGCAGCAGTCGGAGTCTACCAGCCGCGTGCTTGATTTGCTCGACAGCATCCACTCTAAAGAGTACCGCGAACTGCGTACCATCGCGTATTCGATGCAGGATTTGAACGCCAATATCACGGGGCTGGTGAACAGCATCGTGCGCGGTACGGCGGCTGGTGGTGGAGTGCTGGAGGGGGTTAGCCTTGGAGGTACGGTAGGCGCTGCCGAGTCTATTGCGAGCAGTATAGGTACTTTTGTAAATAGAGGGTTTGTTGATATTGAAAAAATGTTGGGGGACACTCTTGGTTCAATATTCGCAGTTGCCAGCCTTCCTGTCACAATTCTAGGGGACTTGCTCGGAGGTTTGGCTAAGGGCATCTTCGGCGGCGGCACCGAAACCAAACTCAAGGGGCAAGGGTTTGATATCGCAGCGATATCAGCACAGCAAATTATGGATGGAGCCGACGCGTATGTGCAGGAGTACGCCTACATCAAGAAGCACAAGAAGGGCGGCTGGTTTAAAAAAGGCAGTTCTTCGTACTCTTATTTATACGAGCAAGCAGACTCCGATATTACCGACTTGTTTACTAAGATACTTGGCAATTTGAGCACCTCAGTCACACAACTAGCGTCAGGGCTTGGGGGGGTTGAGGCCGAAACAGCCGCGATGAGATACCGCTTCAATATTGGCAAGATCGACCTTAAGGATATGGACAGCGAAGAGATCAGCAAAACGCTGGCGGCAGTGATTTCCGCCCAGGCTGACCTATATGTTGACGCCATCCTTGGGCCACTGGTCAAGCAGTATCAAAAAGTGGACGAAGGTTTGATGGAGACAGCTTCGCGCTTGCTTGTATCCAAGGCCATCGTTGTGGACTCGTTTGAGAAGATTGGCAAGTCTTACACGTGGGCAGAATCTTCTCTCATGCGTACTGCAGAGGGTGCCATTGCAGTGACTACCGCAATAGCTGAAGCTGCCGGAGGGGTTGAACAGTATCAGAAGACCTTCGAAAATTTCTTTGATCTGTTTTTCAGCGACGCGGAGAAGCAGGCTAGCCGTTCTGCTCTCCTTCGAGATGCCTTCTCGGATCTAGGTCTCGCCCTCCCTGTGTCGCGCCAAGCTTACCGCGACATGGCTGCGGCGATGGACGTAAGTACCGAAGCCGGACGGCGGGCCTATGTGCAGCTGCTCGAACTCGCCGACCAGGCTGGGGCTTATTACGACTACTTGGGCGAACTCGCAAACAGCCGTTTTGACCTCGAAATGCAAGTCCTTGAATTGACTGGCCGCGAAGCTGAAGCATTAGCACAGCAGAGGTCCAAGGAGCTTGTAGCTATGGATGTGTCCCTGCGCCCATTGCAACAGAGAGTGTGGGCACTGGAGGACGAAGCAAGGGCAGCGGAGGAATCGCAGAGGCTGATTGCGGAAGCGCAAAGCGCAGTAGCGTCTGCAGAGAACGAGCTGCGCACTGCGTACAGTCGTAACGCGTCGGAACTCGGCAACACGATCAGCAAATTCGGCCAGTTTTCTGTCTCTTTAGGCAAGTTTCGCGAGCAACTTTCGCTGAGCGACAGCCCTCTGTCAGCATCCCAGCGCGAGGCGGCGGCAGCGCGCCGCTTTGCGGATGTAGCGGGTCGCGCGCAGCTCGGTGATGCTGATGCGATGTCAGAGTTACAAGCAGCATCCCAAAGCTATCTAGACACAAGTAAGGCCGGTGCAACCAGTGCCGAGGACTACTACCGCAGCCTTGCGCAGGTTCAAGCGGGCCTACGTGCGGCCGAAGAAACTGCAGACCGCACGGTGGGCAACGCACAGCTACAACTCGATGCGCTTGAGCAGCAAGTGGCGGCTTTGATCGACATAAACGACTCCGTACTTAGTGTCGCGGATGCGGTCACAGCGCTGCACTCAGCCATTGCCGCAGCATCCGCAGTAAACGTTCCCGGTTTTGCAAGCGGGGGCTATCACAGCGGTGGTCTGCGACTGGTGGGCGAAAATGGGCCAGAACTCGAAGCCACCGGCCCGTCACGCATTTACACTGCCGCACAGACCCAGCAGATGCTCAGAGGGAGTGGCAACAGGGCGCTAATTGCAGAGATCCGCGCCCTGCGGTCAGAGGTTATACGCCTCCGCGCAGAAGCCGCCGCTACTGCCAGAAATACACACGGAACGCGCAGGCAACTAGAGCGCTGGGACGGTGACGGAATGCCAGAAGAGAGGGCAATGTGAAGATAATAATCCCGACAAAAATCACCGATGAAGTGCTTGCGTCGAGCACCGTGCCGGAGGAAGATCACGATGAGTGGATAGCAGCCGCCGACTATGCGGTTGGCGATAAAGTAATGGTGCTGGTTGACCATGCAATTTACGAAGCCATAGCAGCAGGCAAGGGTAATATCCCGTCATCAAGCCCTGAAAGTTGGTTGCGTTTAGGGCGGACAAACCGGTGGCGAATGTTTGAAGATAAGATCGGCACAAAAACCACAGCGCTGGAAGAAATTACTGTGGAGTTGACGCCCGGCATCGCGACAGCACTTGCTTTGCTCGACATATCCGCAGCGCACGTACAAGTTACGATGACAGATCCGGTTGAAGGCGCTGTATATGACCACCAGGCTGAGATGTACGACCCGCTGGGCATTGTTGATTATTACTCGTATTTTTTCGAACCAATTCGTAGGCGCTCAACCGTCATTTTGCATGGATTCCCGAGTTATGCAGGTGCAATTATGACAGTCAGCGCCAGAGATGGTGCGGGTAAGGCAGTCTCAATCGGTGCCATGATAGTTGGCAAGATGCGCAGCTACGCACCTGCAGTAGAATACGGCGCGAATGTTGGGATTATGGACTATTCGCGCAAGGAACGCGACCAGTGGGGAGATTTTATAGTTGTTGAGCGTGCGTTCTCTCGGCGTGCACAACTCAACTTTACCGTGCGCAGCTCTGACATCGACCAGCTGTATCGCGAGTTGTCCGCGCTGCGAGCTACCCCGGCGGTGTATATCGGCAGTAAGTACGAGAGCACCGTAGTTTTCGGGTTTTACCGGGATTTCGACATAGTGATCAGTTACCCAACACACTCAGAATGCTCGATTGAGCTGGAAGGATTAACCTAATGGCCATAGATCCACTACCGCAACCGGCGAAGAGGGGAGATGCCCCTGAGGATTTTTCAGAAAAAACGGATACATTTCTAACCGCCCTGCCGCCGTTCGCCGCACAGGCAAACGCGTTGCGCGTTGAGGTGGAGGGTATGGAGAGTGCCACAAGAGGCTATCGCGATGCGGCGCAGGTAACACTATCCGCAGCTCTGGATGCGGAATCTAGGCTGTCTCCGTATTACAGCGCTATGGATGCGGTTATCGGCAACGCGACTAACATAAACACGGTAGCCGTAGACATAGCAAATGTAAACGCAGCGGGAGAAAATATCGCAGACATAAACGCTGTAGTTAGTGATATGGCTGATATAAAGGCTGCCCCTGGTGCGGCAACGACGGCGCTGGCGGCGAGGGACGAGGCGCAATCTTGGGCTGGCCAGGCTGCTGATACGGTGAATGCCGCAGTCGCTGATGTCAACAGTGAGCTAAGCTCGAAAGCTGACAAGATAACGGCTATCACGGCGGGTACGGGCTTATCGGGTGGTGGTGATTTAGCTGCAAGTATGAGCTTGGATGTGCTATACGGCGCCATAAGTGGCACGGCAGCACAAGGAAATGATGAGCGTGTTGTGAATGCGCTACGTAAAGATGTTGCAAATACAAGCGGGTCATTAGGGTTTGGCTCGACGTCTGGGACAGCGTTAGATGCAGAGCGGACAATAGAATTGGCGACTAATGCTGCCTTCGGTGGCATCCATGAAAATCATACGGGTATACGCTTGGCTGCATATGGGATGACCGGCTGGGGTAACGCCAAGCTGGGGTTGCAGATATCTACTAACTGGAAGCAGTATGGACCGATTCAAGAGATAATGCATGAAGGCAACCTCCCATTGATGAAAAAGAATTGGGGGTTAAACGACTTCGTCCGTATCCCAGATAGGGCTGGGGGGCTGGTTTTCATGTGGGTAAACGTCATCTCAACTGGCACATTTGATGAAGGTGATGGCACCGGCGGGCTTTACGTCCACCCAGCAAGGCAGTTGCCAGTTTCGTTCTCAAGCCAAGTTGTATGCGCCATTAGTGAGGGGCACCCGTTCAGCGTTGACAGGGTAAGTTACACCCCTGACATTAGCTTCACCCCTGCTGTCAATATCTCATTTTTAGCGATAGGATATTAAACCATGACAAAACTATACTACATAGCAGAGTTAAACCAAATAGTAGACTCCGACAGCTTATCAGCTGAATATGCGGCAGTAGAATTAACCGAAGCAGAAGCGGAGACGTATACTCAGCCCCCACCGGATGGCAGAGTACTAGGTAGTGACGTCGAGGGTCGCCCTGTTTGGGTTGATACTCCTCACGTATCCACAAACATACACTACAGCCCAGAAGAAAACTGTTTTATCCCCGCCAAGTGGCTCGTTGACGGTACGTACAGTGCTGCCCAGATAGAGCAGATGATGCCTATTGAAATGACAGACACAGAAGTGGAGCTTTATTGGTGCAAAGAGCCACCACTGGGTGCCGAGTTAGGTAGCGACGAAAACGGGCGGCCTACGTGGATACAGGTGCACGAGTACACAGAGGCCGACCTACTTGATATGGAACGGGTAAAAGCCATAGCAACCATCAAAGCTAAATGTACAGAACGGCTACGCGACACCGTAACCGTTGATGGCATTACATGGACGGGTGGGGAGCAGTCTGCAGCAGCAATTAACGGAGCAATTGAGTTGGCCCAAGCAGCAGGGGAAGCGACAGTTACTCTTTGGGACGTTAACAACATAAACCACCTGGGCCTTTCGTTAGCTCAGGCCCGCCAGATAGCAGCACAAATCGCGCTGGTGTATAGAGGCAAGATGTATCAGCGTAACGATAAGATAGCACAAGTCAACGCGGCGCAGTCAGCGGAAGATATCGCTTCAATCCTTGCCGTATAATCGGCTTTCAACGATGCATTAAACTAGCGTAGAAGCACCTTTCCTAGTCCCAAAGCAATCGTCACATAGTCCCAAAGCGCGCGGCACGTTACACTCGCTGAGTCTCGGCTTGCGCTCATTGAGTTTCAGGGTGATGCCGACAAATACTTTGAGGGAAGTCTCGAAAAACTGATAGCTCACTATAAAAACAATGACGACCAAGTCTTTAGCGCGGGTGGCC